>OLPN01003467.1_pt1 | contig 10991 bp, 8 predicted proteins | sample 1672601 | NCBI WGS metagenome assembly OLPN01 (sample SAMEA3136704, study PRJEB25190) | human gut metagenome | reverse complement strand
TGGGCACCAGCAAGGCCCTGCAGATGGGCGAGGTGGAAGGTGCCATGAGCGGCCTGTCCATCGCTGTGGCCGGTGTGCTGACCGCAGTGCTCTGCCCGGTGTTCGTGAACCTTATCGATTGATCGCATAAAAACACCCCTCTCCGCTGTGCTGATGCACGGACGGAGAGGGGTGATTTTATGCGTTCTCTTTTTTCAGAACTCTGGTCACCATGAACACGCAGTAGAGCAGTGCCAGACCCCAGGCAATGGGGTTGGCAATGCAGATGCCGAAGTAGCCCAGACTATGAACGGCCAGCCAGCCGCAGAGCGCGCGGCCGATGAGCTCGCCCACACCGGAGATAACGGCCTGCACACTGTATCCCAGACCCTGCAGGGTGTTGCGGAAGACCATCAGCAGGCCGTTGATGCAGAACAGCACGCTGATCACGGTCAGGTATTCCACAGCACCGGAAGTCACGGCAGGGTCGGCATCGCCCAGAACAAGGCCCACGGCCCAGCCCTTGACGAAGAAGAGCACCACCCAGGCAGCCGCGCAGTAGCACAGCTGGAGGATGCAGCCATCCCGGATGCCCTGCCTGACGCGGTCAGTGCGGTGGGCACCGTGGTTCTGGCCGACATAAGTTGCCATAGCCGTGCCCACGCTTGCCATGGGCACGGTGAACATCTGGCGAATCTTCTCACCGGCGGTCTGGGCGGCCACGGCGGTGCTGCCCAGCAGGTTGATGGCATCCTGCATGATGAAGGCACCGATGGCAGAAACGGAATACTCAAAGCCCATCGGAAGGCCGATATAGGCCAGCCGCCCGCAGTGCCCCGCCGAGAGGACACAGTTTTCCCGGGTGAAATGGATGCCCTCCACCCGGGTGAAGAACCACCAGGTGCAAAGCAGGCCGCTGAACAGCTGGCTGACAACGGTGGCGATGGCTGCGCCCTCCACGCCCATACCCAGCGGTACGATGAACAGCCAGTCCAGCCCGATGTTCAGGAAACTGGAGATTAGCAGGAAATAGAATGGGTGCTGGGAATCGCCCAGACTGTGCAGGACGGTGGAGGTGTAGTTGAACAGCACCGTGGCCGGAATGCCGAGGAAGATGATGCGGATGTAGGCCACCGCGTCCGGGAACAGCTCGGCCGGTGTGTGGATGAGCTGCAGCAGCGGGGCAGCAGTGAGGGTGGTGACGATGGTGAACACCACGCTTAGGACCACGCAGAGCACCGCGCCGTTGAACAGATACTTGTGCATATCCTCGCTGTCCCTTGCACCAAAGCTCTGGGCCACCGGGATGCCAAAGCCCGTGCAGGAACCCAGCACAAAGCCTAAAATGAGAAAATTCAGAGAGTAGGTGGTGCCCACCGCGCCCAGTGCATCGGTGCCCAGACAGCGCCCCACAATGACGGTGTCCACAAAGCTGTACAACTGCTGGAACAGGGTGCCCAGCACCAGCGGCAGGGCAAATTTCAGGATCTGGGGCAGCGGCCTGCCCACCGTGAGGTCGGTGGTGCCGGAACCCTTTTTGGTTTCTTCCATAGGTTTTACATGCTCCCTCCGGGTTTGATCTGCTATTAAGATACCACGGCAGCCGCCTCCGGTGTTAGCATTATTTTATGGAAAACCCGGATAAATTCTGTTTTTTCTCACCAAAGGGGCAGGGCACTGACTTCATCCCGGAGCTCCAATGCCTGGGTGTGGGTCAGCTTTTTGGCGCGCTCCATCCGTTCCACCACCACAAGAGCGCGCCTGCGGGCCAGCTCCCCGTTGGCGGCGTAGACCGAGGGCGCGTTGGGCAGGCCGGCCAGTACCACACACTCGGCGCGGGTCAGCTCCCGGGTGGGTTTGCCAAAGTAGCCCTGCGCAGCCTGCGCCACGCCGGACCACTGGTTGCCGAAGTAGCAGCTGCCTGCGTACATCTCAAAGATCTGCTGCTTGGAGTAGTAATCCTCGATGTCCCTGGCGGCAAACATCTCCGCTGCCTTGCGGGCCATCTGCTTTTCCTGGGTGAACAGCTCGTTCTTGGCCAGCTGCTGGGTCAGGGTGCTGCCTCCCTCGGCCAGAGAGCGGGTGCGCAGGTCGGCCCAGAGCGCCCGGACAATGGCCGCCGGGTCGATGCCGTGGTGCCTTTCAAACCGGCTGTCCTCCACGGAAATGACCGCATCGATATAGGTCTGGGGCAGCTGGTCACAGCTGGCAAAGCCGGGCCGGGAGCTGATCTCATCATAGAGGCCGGCAATGGGCTTTTGCGCCGCTGTGGCGCGGTAGAGCCGCCAGCCCTGCACGCCCAGTGTTCCGCCAATGACCACCAATACAAACAGCGCCGCCAGCAGCAGGCAGCTGAGCAGCCGCTTTACAAAACGTTTCAGCATCTTCACGTTCCCCTTCGGTTTTGATTCAACGTTATCCTACCCGATTTGACGACAGAATGCAAGTTACATTTTTGTGAATACGGCCGCACAAGAAAAAAGCGCCCTGCCGGAGCAAACCGGCAGAGCGCTTTCACGAGTTATGGAAAGGGGATGCAGAGGCGCTGCTTACAGAGCGAAGTAACGCTTTGCGTTGTCGAAGCAGATGCCCTTGACGATCTTCTCCAGAGCCTTCTCGTCGTTGGGGTACTCGCCATCCTCGACCCACTGGCCGATCAGGTTGCACAGGATGCGGCGGAAGTAGTCGTGGCGGGTGTAGCTCAGGAAGCTGCGGCTGTCGGTCAGCATACCAACAAAGTTGCCCAGCAGGCCCAGGTTTGCCAGGCTCTTCATCTGGTTCTCCATGCCGATCTTCTGGTCGTTGAACCACCAGCCGGAGCCGTGCTGGATCTTGCCGGGGATCTCATCATTCTGGAAGCAGCCCAGAATGGTGCCGATCTGCTCGTTGTCAGCGGGGTTCAGGCTGTAGATGATGGTCTTGGGGCACTCATCGGTGTCGTTCAGGGCGCTCAGCAGAGCAGCGATCTCGCCGCCGCACTTGGCAGTGTTGATCATGTCGAAACCGGTATCGGGTCCCAGCAGGGCGTTCATCTTACGGTTGACACCGCGCAGGCAGTTGTAGTGCAGCTGCATGGCGATGTTCAGGCGGTGATACTGCTTGCCCAGGTGGATCAGGATGTAGGTCTGGTACTTCTCAGCCTCTTCAGCGGTCACAGCCTCACCGGTCATAGCCTTCTGGTAGATGGCGTTGACCTCTTCCTTGGTGGCCTCACGGTAGGGCACATAGTCCAGGCCGTGGTCAGATGCGCGGCAGCCCATCTCGGCAAAGAACTCGATGCGCTGGGTCAGAGCGTCGGTGACGCAGTTGATGCACTCCAGCTTTTCCTTGCCAACGGCCTGAGCCAGCTTGCCCATGTACTCCACGAAGCCGGGCTTCTGGATGTTGATGGCCTTGTCGGGGCGGAAGGAGGGAGCAACGGTGAACTTGATGGAAGGATCTTCCTTGATCTTCTTGTGCCATGCCAGATCATCGATGGGGTCGTCGGTGGTGCCGATGAAAGCAACATTGGACTGCTCGATCAGGCCGCGAACAGTCATGCTGTCGTCGTGCTGCAGCTTGTCGTTGCACAGGTTCCAGACTTCCTCAGCGGTGTCGCCGTTCAGCACACCCTGATAGCCGAAGAACTTGCGCAGCTCCAGGTGGCACCAGTGGTACATGGGGTTGCCAACGCACATGGGCAGAGCCTCGGCAAACTTCTGGAAACGCTCGCGGTCGGGCTTGGTGCCGGTGATGTACTCCTCGGGCACGCCGTTGGAACGCATCACGCGCCACTTGTAGTGGTCGCCTGCCAGAGAGCCGTCGGGCTGGCGGCCGCCCAGCCACACCTGAGCGATGTTCTCAAAGCGGCGGTTCTCGTAGATCTCCTTCGGGGAGATATGGCAGTGATAGTCGCAGATGGGCATATCAGCAGCGTAGGTGTGATACAGATGCTGAGCCACAGGAGACTGGAGCATGAATTCCTTGTCCATAAATGCTTTCATGGGTCGAAAACTCCTTTTCATTCTAATGTACTAATATATCACTATGGGGTACCTTTAACAGCGCCCACGCAGGGCGTGTTAAGCCTATCTTTAGTATAGCGGAAAACGATAATGTATACAACTGAAAAACTGACAAATTTTCAGACTTTTCCTTGTAAAAAACGCTGGAATTTATAAAAATGGCCTGTTTTGGGCCAAAAATCTGGCAAAAAACACTTGACTTCTTTGTATACAACAGCATACAATAGAGACAGAGTGCGGGGCACAAAAGGGTGCCCCGGAGAGAAGCAAAGCAAGCTAAAAGGAGAACACGTGATATGGAAACTCTGAATTACAAGGTTCTGTCTGAGACCGGCTACAACGGCTACATCCTCAAGGATGCCCCTGTCAAGGTCATGCAGTTTGGCGAGGGTAACTTCCTGCGCGCATTCGTGGACTATTTCTATGATATCGCCAACGAGAAGGCTGGCTACAACGGCAAGGTCAAGCTGGTGCAGCCCATCGGCAACTTCCCCCAGATGGCTGACTGGATCAACGAGCAGGAGGGCCTGTACACCCTGTATCTGCGCGGCAGCGAGAAGGGCCAGAAGGTGGATGCAAAGCGCGTGATCTCCTGCGTGTCTGACTGTGTCTGCCCCTACATCGATGGCAAGTGGGATGAAGTGCTGGCTCTGGCCCGCTCTGAGGATCTGGAAACGGTTGTATCCAACACCACCGAGGCCGGCATCGCTTACACCCAGGGCGACAGCGCGTTTGATCAGGTTCCTCCCAACAGCTTCCCCGCAAAGCTGACCCGCGTGCTGTACGAGCGCTACAAGGCATTCAACGGTGCTGCGGACAAGGGTCTGGTCATCCTGAGCTGCGAGCTGATCGACAACAACGGCAAAGAGCTGAAGAAGTGCTGCAACAACTACGCCAAGGACTGGAATCTGGAAGCTGAGTTCATCGACTGGATGAACAACGCCAACACCTTCTGCTCCACTCTGGTGGACCGCATCGTTCCGGGCCGCATCCGCGACCCCAAGGAGCTGGCTGCTATGGAAGAGGCCAACGGCTACCACGATCAGGTGCTGGATGTCGGCGAAGTCTTCGGCGTGTGGGTCATCGAGGGCCCTGCAGGTCTGGAGGACAAGCTGCCGTTCAAGAAGGCCGGTGTCAACGTCATGGTCGTGCCTGATGTTACCCCCTACAAGAAGCGCAAGGTCCGCATCCTGAATGGTGCACACACCGGCTTCGTTCTGGGCGCATATCTGGCTGGCTTCGACATCGTCCGTGACTGCATGCACAACGATACCGTTCGCGGCTTTATGAACAAGATGCTGCATGAGGAGATCATCCCCACCCTGCCTCTGGACAAGAAGGATCTGGAAGAGTTTGCTTCCGCCGTTGAGGATCGCTTCAACAACCCCTTCGTCAACCACGAGCTGATGAGCATCTCCCTGAACTCCACCTCCAAGTGGAAGGCCCGCAACATGCCTTCCTTCCTGGCTTACATCGAGGAGCAGAAGCAGCTACCCAAGTGCCTGACCATGTCTCTGGCCGCTTACATTGCCTTCTATTCCAGTGATATCCAGGAGCGCACTGCCGACGGCCTGATCTGCAAGCGCCCCGCAGGCAACACCTACAAGATCCAGGATGACGCATGGGCACTGGACTTCTACTATGCACACAAGGACGACACCGACGCTCAGCTGGTGCACGCCGTTCTGACCAACACCCAGATGTGGGATCAGGATCTGACCAAGATCGAGGGCCTGGAGGCCGCTGTTCTGGCTGATCTGGAGCTGATCCGCACCCAGGGTGCCGAAGCTGCCTACAAGAGCTGCCTGTAAGCTGGAAGATCACCTGCACAACAAGGGGCTGCTGCTTTGGGCAGCGGCCTCCTTGTGCTTTGTAAATGTCATTAAGGAGAATAACTATGCCGCAGGCGATTCATATCAGCCCCATTGACAACGTGGTGGTTGCACTGCACCCCATTGCCAAGGGCACTCTGGTGGAGGTGGACGGCCTTGCCGTGACCGCGCTGGAGGATATCCCTCAGGGCCACAAGATGGCAGTAAAGCCCATCAAGAACGGTGAAAATGTCATCAAGTACGGTTTTCCCATCGGCCACGCGACCGCCGATGCCGAGCCGGGCACCTGGATGCACACCCACAATGTCCACACCAACCTGTCCGGTGAGGTAGAGTACAGCTATCACCCCGCCCCCGACCTGGCCCCCCTGCCCAAGGTGGAGCCTGAGACCTTTATGGGCTTCCGCCGCAAGGATGGCCGTGCCGCCATCCGCAACGAGATCTGGATCATTCCCACGGTCGGCTGTGTCAACGACATCGCCAAGAAAATGGTGAACGACAACCAGGATCTGGTCACCGGCTCCATTGAGGGCCTGTACACCTTTACCCATCCGTTTGGCTGCAGCCAGACCGGCCACGACCATGCCCAGACCCGCAAGCTGCTGGCCGCGCTGGTCCGCCACCCCAATGCTGCCGCTGTTCTGGTGCTGCATCTGGGCTGCGAAAACCTGCAGCACGATCAGTTCGTGGAAGAGCTGGGCGAGTATGACCACGACCGGGTCAAGTTCCTGACCTGCCAGGATGTGGACGACGAGTTCACCGCCGCCCGCGAGATCCTGAAGGAGCTGGCTGCTTACGCCGGTCAGTTCAAGCGTGAGCCTATCCCTGTGAGCGAGCTGGTGGTCGGCATGAAGTGCGGCGGTTCGGATGGCCTGTCCGGCATCACCGCCAACCCCACCATCGGCCGCTTCTCCGACATGATGGGCCAGCGCGGCGGTTCCACCGTGCTGACCGAGGTGCCGGAGATGTTCGGTGCCGAGGGCTTCCTGATGGACCGCTGCATCAACCAGGAAGTGTTCGGCAAGGCTGAGCACATGATCAACGGCTTCAAGGAATACTTCATCAGCCACAACGAGGTGGTTTACGACAACCCCTCTCCGGGCAACAAGCAGGGCGGCATCACCACCCTGGAGGACAAGAGCTGCGGCTGTGTCCAGAAGGGCGGCACCGCCCCCATCATGGATGTCATCGGCTACGGTGACCCCGTGGTGACCAAGGGCCTGAACATGCTCTACGGCCCCGGCAACGATCTGGTGTCCGCAACGGCCATGACCGCCGCAGGCGCTCACCTGATCCTCTTCTCCACCGGCCGCGGCACCCCGTTCTCTGCCCCGGCTCCCACCCTGAAGATCTCCACCAACACCCCGCTGGCCGAGAAGAAGTCCGGCTGGATCGATTTCAACACCGGTGTCATTGCGGATGGTGAAAAGACCATCGACGAGGCCGCCCGCGACCTGCTGGATCTGGTCATCCGCGTTGCAGGCGGTGAGCAGACCAAGGCCGAGAAGCACGGCTTCCGCGAGATCTCCATCTTCAAGGATGGCGTTGTTCTTTAATTGAAAAATGGCTGCTGTGCGTGCTTTTTGCGCGTACGGCGGCCTTTTTGTATCAAATGATATGGAGGTACAACTTATGAACCAGATCACCACCCAGTACGTCACCGAGGGCGGCGCATGCTTTGAGCAGTATGTCATCACCGACCCCGTGGCAAAAACTGCCCTGACCATCACCCCCGAGCGCGGCGGCATGGTCACCGGCTTTACCCTGGACGGCGACGAGTACATCTGGACCCGCCGCCCCAACTTCAGCGAGTGCAACCGCCCCCGCTTCGGCATCCCTGTGCTGTTCCCCAACTGCGGCAAGCCCGACAACGGCGTGCACATCTTCAACGGCCAGGCCTATCCCATGGAGATCCACGGCATGGCTGACCTGTGCCCCTGGGAAGTGGAGAGCGTCGGCCCCGACGGCGTGACCCTGATCCTGGAGTCCAGCCCCCTGACCAAGTTCCTCTACCCCTTCGATTTCACTGTCCTGATGAACTACAACCTGCAGGGCAACACCGCTTCCCTGAGCATGACTGTGATCAATGAGGGCGATGTTCCGATGCCCTTCAGCTTTGGTTATCATCCCTATTTTGTGGCCTCTGCTCTGGAGAATGTGGACTTTGACATCAAGTGCGCCACCTGCTCCGAGGATGCCAAGGGCGAGCAGCCTGCCGCACCCGAGAAGATCACCCTGACCCGCAAGGAAGGCGCTGACAACTCCATCCGCCTGATGACCGGCGTGGAGTTCCCCATGACCTTTACGGATAAGGGCAACGGCCACAAGGTCACCGTGGATGCCGATGAGAGCTTTACCAACGGTGTGCTGTGGCAGCAGGATGCCGAAAACTTCGTCTGCATGGAGCCCTGGAACGGCTGGGCCAACAGCGTGAACGAAGAGGGCAAGCACGAGGTGCTGGAGCCCGATGAGGCCATGACCAGCGAGTGGACCATCACCATTGAGAAGGTCTAAGACCCCGCTGCGAAACCTTTGATACGCAAAAAACTCCCCTGCATTCCGGTAAAATGGAGTGCAGGGGAGTTTTTATGTTACAGGCTCAGGCCTGCGTTTTTTTACTGCTCCGGAGCGGTGAAGCTGATGGGGGTAGCACCTGCAGCAGCATCAACGCTCAGCAGGGAGATGGGAGCAACCTCGTAGCTCAGGGTGTCGAAGCTCTGGGTGGCGCCGCTCTCGGTGGTGAACTCCAGGACATACTCAGCGCTCTTGTCAGCGTCCTCGGGCAGGGTCAGCACAACGCTGTCGCCGTCAGCCAGGCCGTCAGCAGCCAGGTTCTCGCCCTTGTCCTCAGAGCCGGCAACGTACAGGTACAGATCGGTGACGTTCTCGCCGGTGGTGTTGTAGACAGTGTACTCGGCGGGCTCGACCTCGGCCTCGCTGGAAGCTGCCTCAGAGCTTGCAGCCTCAGAGGAAGCGGCAGCGGAAGAAGCAACGGAAGAAGCAACGGAAGAAGCGGTGGTGGAAGAAGCAGAACCGCCGCAAGCGGTCATACCAACAGCCAGTGCCAGAGCAGCGGCAACAACAGCAACATTCTTGAGTTTCATTGTGTAATCTCTCCTTGTTCGTGACGAAAATCTTTTCTCGTGGGCAGCTCTCGTGAAAGGCTACCCACAAGCAACTATTATACAAGGATGTGTCGAAGAATACAATAACAAATCCTTTACAAAAGTGTGAAAAGTATGACAAAGACCCTCTCCGTCCTGCTGATGCCCGCCAGCACCTCCAAAAGGGAGGGGCGGCATTGCGAAGCAATGACGGAGAGGGTCTTTTCTATTTCGAGGTGCTTTACTTACTTGGGCTGCTTGCCGATGTAAGCCAGGATGCCGCCATCAGCGTACAGGATCTGGCCATTGACAAAGTCGGAAGCATGGGAAGCCAGGAACACGCAGGGGCCGACCATGTCCTCGGGGGTGCCCCAGCGGCCTGCGGGGGTCTTGGCGCAGATGAAGGTATCGAAGGGATGGCGGCTGCCATCGGGCTGGATCTCGCGCAGGGGAGCGGTCTGAGCGGTGGCAATGTAGCCGGGGCCCATGCCGTTGCACTGGATGTTGTACTCGCCGTACTCGGAGGCGATGTTGCGGGTCAGCATCTTCAGTGCGCCCTTGGCGGCAGCGTAGGCGGAGACAGTCTCGCGGCCCAGCTCGCTCATCATGGAGCAGATGTTGATGATCTTGCCCTCGCGCTTGGCGATCATATCGGGCAGAACAGCCTTGGAGCAGTTGAAGGCACCGCCAACGTGCACGTCGATGACGCGCAGGAAATCGGTGTGGCTCATCTCGATCATGGGCACGCGCTTCATCAGACCGGCGTTGTTCACCAGAATGTCCACGGGGCCGACATCAGCCTTGATCTGGGCAATCATGGCGTTCACGGCAGTCTCATCGGTAACATCGGCCACATAGCCGTGTGCGTCGATGCCGGCAGCCTTGTAGGCGGCCAGTCCCTTTTCCAGGCTGCCCTCGTTGGAGCAGTTGAAGCAGACGGTAGCGCCGCACTTTGCCATGCCCTCGGCAATGGAGAAGCCGATGCCGTGTGCGCCGCCGGTGACCAGGGCAACCTTGCCCTTCAGATCAAATGCAGTAAGATCCATAAGTAGAACTCCTTTACTGAAAGACCCCGCGCCGGTTCGCCGGTGCGGGGTCTGGTTTGTGTTTAGCGCAGGTCGGTGGTAGCGATGTTGTCCATATCGTCAAACTCCATGTTCTCGCCGCCCATAGCCCAGATAAACGTATAGTTCGAGGTGCCAACACCACTGTGGATGCTCCAGGAGGGGCTGATGACAGCATCCTCGTTGTGCATCACGATATGGCGGGTCTGGGTAGGCTCACCGCACATGTGGAACACCACCTGCCCTTCGGGCAGTTCAAAGTAGGTGTAAATCTCCATCCGCCGCTCATGGGTGTGGCTGGGCATCGTGTTCCAGTTGGAACCGGGGTCCAGCTCGGTCATGCCCATGCTCAGCTGGCAGGTCTTCAGCACGTCCGGGTGGATGAACTGATTGATGGTGCGCTTGTTGCAGGTCTCCACGCTGCCCAGAGGACGATGATTTGCATCGGCCATCTTGATCAGGCGGGTCTCGTAAGCGCAGTGTGCCGGAGCAGACACCATATAGAACTTGGCAGGGTGCTCGGGATCGGCGGAAGCAAAGGTCACTTCCTTGGTGCCCTGGGTGATGTACAGGCAGTCCTTGTAGCCCAGCTCGTACTTCACGCCGTCAGCCACCACGATACCGGTGGAATCCTTGCCGATGTTGAACATACCGATCTCGCGGCGCTCCAGGAAATAGTGGGTGCCGAAGTTTGCCCAGATGTCGATGCCCTTGTCGATGGACACGGTCTCGTGCACCGGCATACAGCCCAGCGTGACCATGCGGTCCACATGGCTGTAAACGGCAACAACTTCATCTGCCTTGTACAGGCCGGTGATGAGCATCTCGTCCCGCATTTCCTCGGTGGTGTAGCGCTTGAAATCCTTCTGGTTGCAGGAATAACGGATATCCATTGCGGACGACCTCCTGTAACGCTTGCTTAGCGCTGGATACGGCCGGAACCGTCGCCGCCAGCCAGCTTCTCGACCTCGGACACGGTCATCATGTTGTAGTCGCCCTCGATGGAGT
>OLPN01003464.1_pt1 | contig 11002 bp, 9 predicted proteins | sample 1672601 | NCBI WGS metagenome assembly OLPN01 (sample SAMEA3136704, study PRJEB25190) | human gut metagenome | reverse complement strand
CAAAGCTGGCGCTGCTGACCCACGGCTTTGTGTTCGCGCTGTTCGTGTTCTGCGGTAAGGTATTTGCCCAGCTGCCCGGCCTGCCACCGGTCACCTTGCCGCTCTATCTGCTGCGCGGCCTGCTGGGCGCACTGGCCGTCATTGCTGCACAGCTGGTGCTGGCTATGGTCATACGCAGCTTTGCAGTGCCCATCTTTCTGGGCCTGCTGGGCGGCATTACCGGTATCTTTATCAGCTCCAAAGGCTTTGGACTCCTGTGGCCCTATTCTCTGATGCAACTCGGTATGAACTCCAACAAAAGCGCGGATACTCTGGCCGGAAGCTATGCACCGTTCGCCTTCAGCTGCCTGTTCTGGCTGGCTGTGATGTTCGCGCTGGCATGGCTGCTGCTGCGCCGGCAGGATGTGCGCGCATAACCTGCCCGTCTATTTTTATTGCTTTTTTCGATTTCCTATTGACAAGTTAGTTTGTTTAGACTAATATAGTCTATGCTAACTGTTAGCACTTACTAACTTTGTGAAAGGAGATCGGACCCATGGCAGACCTGCCCCGGCAGTTGACCGCCCCGCCGCACGCTGCAGCGCACCTGCTGCAGTATCACGATTTGATCGAGAGCATTGTCTCCGCGCTGGATGCCCGCGATACCTATACCGCCAGCCATTCCAACCGCGTTGCAGATATGGTCCTTGTGCTTGCAGCCGCACTGGGGCTGGACCCGGACGAGACCGCGCTTATCCATATAGCCGCCCATCTGCACGACATTGGGAAAATCGCCGTGCCGGACGCCGTGCTGCGCAAGACCGGGCCGCTGACCGCCGATGAATGGCAGGAGATGCGCCGCCACCCCGTCACAGGCTATAATATACTGCGCAGGGTCGCGGATTTTCAGGATATTGCCGTGCTGGTCCTGCATCATCATGAGCGTTGGGACGGCCGCGGCTACCCCGATGGCTTATCCGGGACCGATATCCCTTCAGGCTCGCGCATTATCGCTGTGGCGGACTCGATCGACGCCATGATGCGCAGCCGCAGCTACCGCGCCGCGATGACCGGCGCGGCATGCCGCTGCGAGATCGAGAAAAACAGCGGCATCATGTACGATCCCCGCGTGGCAAGCGTTGCGTTGGCGCATTGGGACACCCTGATCAGCCGCTATGCCGCCGATACGCCCCGCACCCCCTATTTTGACCGGCTTATGCTGGAGCGCACCCGCCAGACGCACGACTATCTGGTTGCCCATCAGGACAGCCACATCACCCTTGCAGAGCTGGCGGCTAAGTTTCATCTCTCCCAAAGCTCCCTGAAGCTTTGCTTCAAGGCGCTCTATGGGGTGCCGGTGGCCGGTTATCTTCGCACTGTGCGGATGGACACAGCCGCGCGGCTGCTGCAGGAGAGCGATCTGCCTGTAGCGGAGATCGCGCACCGTGTCGGCTATGAGGACCCCAGCCGCTTTTCCGCTGCCTTCCGCCGCCATACCGGCCGCCGCCCCACAGAGCTGCGCCGCGTTGCCTGCCCGTGCGCTGAATAAAATCCAAATTGCACGATTCCCGTCTTTTTTACCTACCATTCAGATGGGCAAGCGTTGTAAAATAATTAGTAAACCTTCTGGGTTTATTTGTAAAATCCAGACCGTATACCGTATTAGGATAGTAAAGGGGAAATGAGTTATGAATTGGGCAAAGATCGGTCTGTTCGCAGGCGGCGCACTGTTCGGCTCCGCCGGTATTGAGATTCTGACCAGCAAGGATGCGAAGAAGCTGTATACCCAGTGCACCGCCGCTGTCCTGCGCATGAAGGACCAGGTCATGAAGACCGCCACCAGCCTGCAGGAGAACTGCGGTGACATCCTGGCCGACGCCAAGGAGATCAACGAGCAGCGCGCCGCCGAGGATGACGCCGTTGTTGAGGACGCCGAGTAATTTTTGACAGATTACTGCAAATGCAGCCGACGCCATGTAGGGGCGGCATATAGGCCGCCCGCAACCGCACGGCGGGCGACTACTAGCGGGTAGGCTGCGGGGCGCATATATGCGCCCCCTACACCTCTACTGCGTTTTAACGCTTGCTAAAAAAGCCTTCCCCACCTATCGGGGAAGCCTTTTTTATTTTTTGGGAGAGTAGCTTATGAAATGGAATATTCTGCACGAGAGCCGCGGGCGGATGCGCCTGCACCTCAACAAAAAGCGGATGTCTTTAGCCGAGGCAGACCAGCTGCAGGACTACCTGACTGCCCTGCCCAGTGTGCGCACTGCCGCCGTGTATGAGCGCACCTGTGACGTCGTGGTCGTCTACACCGCTGACCGCGCCGGGGTCGTCAAGGGGCTGGCCGCTTTCAAGTTCGATGTGGAGGCCCTGGCCGAAGTCCCGGCCAACAGCCCCCGCGCCGTCAACCGCGAATATCAGGAAAAGCTCGTCAATATGACGATCTTCCACCTTGCGCGCAAGCTGTTCCTGCCAGCACCCTTGCGCATGGTCTACACGCTGGTGCGCAGCGTGCCCTATATTTTCCGCGGTCTGCGGTGCGTTTTCCGCCGCAAGCTCGAGGTCGAGGTCCTCGACGCGCTGTCCATCGGCGTGTCGATGCTGCGCGGCGATTTCGGCACGGCAGGCTCCGTCATGTTCCTGCTGCGCCTGGGCGAGCTGTTGGAGGAATGGACCCGCAAGAAATCGCTGGGCGACCTGGCCCGCTGCATGTCGCTGAACGTGGACCGCGTCTGGCAGCAGACCGCCGAGGGCGAGGTCCTTGTGCCGATCTCGCAGGTGTGCGCGGGCGACGCCATCGTCGTACACACCGGCAGCGTCATCCCGCTGGACGGCAGGGTGCTGGACGGCGAGGCCAGCGTCAACCAGGCGTCCCTGACCGGCGAGGCCGAGCCCGTCCGCAAGAGCGAGGGGGCCGTCGTCTACGCGGGCACCGTCGTCGAGGAGGGCCAGATCACCGTGACCGTCGAGCAGCAGGCCGGCAACGGACGCTACGACCAGATCGTCAAAATGATCGAGAACTCCGAGAAGCTGAAATCCGCCAGCGAGACCCGCGCCGCCGCGCTGGCCGACAAGCTGGTCCCGTACAGCCTGCTGGGCACCGCCGTGACCTACGCGCTGACCCGCAACGCGACCCGTGCGATCTCGATCCTGATGGTCGATTTCTCCTGTGCGCTCAAGCTGTCGATGCCGCTGGCCGTGCTGTCCGCCATGCGTGAGTGCGGCAGCTACCATATCACGGTCAAGGGCGGCAAGTATCTGGAGACTCTGGCCAACGCCGATACCATCGTCTTTGACAAGACCGGCACGCTGACCCACGCGACGCCCACCGTTGTGCAGGTCGTGCCGTTCGGCACCCGCACCGAGGACGAGGTTTTACAGATCGCGGCCTGTCTGGAGGAGCACTACCCCCACTCGATGGCGAACGCCGTCGTGCAGGCCGCCGCCGCAAAGGGCATCCGCCACGACGAGATGCACAGCGAGGTGCAGTACGTCGTCGCCCACGGCATTGCCAGCCAGATCGGCGGCGAGAAGGCCGTTATCGGCAGCCAGCACTTTGTCTTTGAGGACGAGGGCTGCTGCATTCCGACGAGCGAGTGCGGCAAATTTGACGCGCTGCCGCCGGAATATTCCCACCTGTATCTGGCCATCGGCGGTGTGCTGGCCGGTGTCATCTGCATCGCCGACCCGCTGCGCGAGGAAGCCTCCGAGGTTTTGAAACAGCTGCGCGGCCTGGGCATTCGCAAGGCCGTCATGATGACCGGCGACAATGACCGCACCGCGTCGGTCATTGCGAAGCAGGTCGGCGTGGACCACTACTACGCCGAGGTCCTGCCCGAGGACAAGGCCAACTTTGTCGAGCAGGAGAAGGCCGCCGGGCACACCGTCATCATGCTGGGCGACGGCATCAACGACTCCCCCGCCCTGTCCGCCGCCGACGTCGGCATTGCCATCAGCGACGGCGCGGCCATTGCCCGGGAAATCGCCGACGTCACGATTGCCGCCGACAGCCTGCGCGAGCTGGTGATCTTGAAGTCCATCGCCAACGGCCTGCAGAAGCGCACCGAGAGCAACTACCGCTTTATCATGAGCTTCAACAGCACCCTCATCGTCCTGGGCGCCATGGGCATCCTGCCCCCGGCCACGTCCGCGCTTTTGCATAATGCGTCCACGCTGGGTGTCAGCCTGAAAAGCATGACGAATCTGCTGGATTGATTGTGGAATTGCGGGGTGTCCCCCAAAAGCCTTCCCCCCACGGGGGAAGGTGGCCGAGGCCCCGACCGAGGCCGGATGAGGGGCGAGCTTGCCGTTATTGCCCGCTGACGGACAGTTGGTTTGTAGGGAACGGTCTTGACCGTTCCGTGCTGCCTTGCCAAAAGCACGACGCGACGGGAAAACCGCGCGCCATTCGGCGCGATTTTATGCGCTGCGCGCGGCCAGATGTGCGGATGGGTCAAGACCCATCCCTACAAATCTTCCGGTAACAGGCTTTTTCTACAAGCTGACAGGAGGCACCCATTTCGGGTGCCTCCTGTTGTGTCAAGAAGGAAAACGCGGCCCTTTATTGACCCAGATAATCGTACAGGTACGCCTCCATCTTGGGGGTCCACCAGTTCAGGTAGCCCGCCTGCGTGGGATGGATGCCGTCGAACATATAGAGCTTGTAATCTTCCTCAGAAACTTGATTCATCTCGGCATCATTCCACAGGTCGATGACCCCGATCTCATACTTTTCCTGCAACTTCAGCAGCTGCTCCACCATCTTGCCGTAGGCGGGGCTGTCGTACTGGGTGCCCGTATAGAACACCACCGGGCAATGCCATGTGGTGTCGGCATATACGATGATGTATTCGAGCGCGCCAAGGACGGTTTTGGTGTCAAAGTCCTCCAAATTGCGGGAACTGCTGATTTCCCCCAGCGGGATCGCGCTGCTTGCATCGTTGGTGGAAAGCTGGCAGATGAACGCATCAAACTGTGCGTTGGGGTCGATATTGTGCAGCATCCGCTGGATGTAGGAGTTCTTGTCGTTGTCGGCCAATGTGGTGCCGCTGACAGCCTCTTTGACATAGGTGCAGTTGTTGCGAACGGCAATGTACTCCGCAAAGGAGGTTTCCAGCGAGGTAGCCCCCAAGGTCACCGAGGACCCCAAAAAGCACAGGTTCATACCGCTCAACGGGCTGTTTTCCACCGGCGCCACGTTTTCGGGGCGGTAGATCTCGGCGTTGCCGGGCAAGCTTTTGAGGTACATCGTGTTCAGGAAGCGGAACGGCCCATGGCCCAAAAGACCTTGCAGAGCACCATAAGCCAGCGCTAATAGCAGGACCAGGATCAGAGCAATGATCAAAAGGACTTTTCCTACTTTTTTCATACAAACTATCTTCTTTCTTCACCTGAGTTTCCGGATGTCCCGCGCTGTGTAACAGGGGATCACGAGAGAACTCCAGATACAAAGCCCTTTACTGCGCCAGCAGCAGGTTCATCTGCTGGATCAGCAGCTCGATCTGATCACCGGGCATCACGCTGACCAGAGATTTCAGCGGCATTTCCATGATCATCTTTTTCATCATGTTCATCAACCCTTCATCCAACCCGTCGGTACCGGCGCTTTGCGCAAGCGGGGCCAACAACTGCATGATGGTCGGCGCGGTCTTGGGGCAGGTCAGCAACTCGCCCAGTGTGGTGGTCAGTGTTACGACAAAGGGAATTTGTTTTTCGGTGGTAAAGGACAACTCGGCCGTCAGGCGGATGTCGTCGCTGGCGCGACCCACCATGACCTCATACACGCCGCTGGGGGCAAACCAGTCGTGCAGGCGTTCCTCATAGTAGCTCAAGTCGCGTGCCGCCAGCGTCCGGGTCACCGTCTTGCACTCGCCCGGTTCCAGCAGTACCTTGGCAAAGCCGCGCAGCTCTTTGCTGGGACGCTCCGGTGTGCCGTTTTTGTCGCGGACGTAAAGCTGGACGACCTCGCGCCCGGCCACCTTGCCGGTGTTGGTCACATCCACACTGACGGTGACAGTCTGGCCATCCTGCAATGCGGGCGCGGAAAGCTGCAAATTGCTGTAAGCGAACTCGGTGTAGGACAAGCCGTGACCGAACGCAAAGCGGACAGGGACCTGCTTGGTATCGTAGTAGCGGTAGCCGACAAAGACATCCTCGCCATAGGCAACACGCTTGTCATTGCCCGGAAAGTGCAAATAGCTGGGGTTGTCCTGCAAACGGAGCGGGAAGGTCTCAGCCAGATGTCCGCTGGGGTTGGCCTCGCCGTACAGCAGTTGGTCGGCGGCCTCACCGACACCCTCGCCGCCGAGATACAGTTCCAGAATGGCCGAGACGCGGTCGGCCCACGGCAGCTCGACCGCGCTGCCGTTGTGCAGGACCACGACCACATGGGGCTGGACCTTTGCGATCTCGTCGATCAGGCGATTCTGGCAGGCGGGCAGTTCCATCGAAGTGCGGTCATACCCTTCAGACTCAAACGATTCGGGCAAACCGGCAAAGACAACGGCGACATCGGCGTTTTGTGCCGCCTGAATGGCCTCGGCCAACTCTGCGTCGGTCATCTCGTCCCGCATCGCCGAGAAGCCCTTGGCGTAGCAGACGTTGCGGCCCTTTTGCTGCGCAACCTCCCACGCGGAGGTCACGCGGCTGGGATGGATGTGGCTGGAGCCGCCGCCCTGATAGCGCGGTGCCGCGGCAAACTCGCCGATGTAGGCGATCTTCTGATCCGTGCCCAGCGGCAAAACACCCTGATTGGTCAGCAGTACCGCGCACTGCGTCTCGACGGCAACGGCCTCGGCGTGGTCTTTGGCGCGGTCGAACACGGTGTCGGGGCGGCGGGCATCCACATAGGAGAACACGACCTTCAGGATGCGCTCCACCGCGCGGTCCAGTACCGCCTCGTCCAGCGAGCCGTTCTGTACGGCCGCGACGATCTTGGCATCGTTGTAACCGTTGGAGGAAGGCATCTCCAGGTCAAGACCCGCTTCCAAGCCTTTCACACGGTCATTGGCGGCACCCCAGTCACTGACGACGTACCCCTCAAAGCCCCATTGGTCCCGCAGGATGTCGGTGAGCAGCATCTTGTTTTCGGAAGCATACACGCCGTTGATCTTGTTGTAGCTGCACATCACCGTTTTGGGCTGGGCGGCCTTGACGGCTTCCTCAAAGGCGGGCAGGTATATCTCATGCAGCGCACGCTCCGAGAGGTCCGAGGAGATGGTCAGGCGGCGGGTCTCCTGATTGTTGGCGGCAAAGTGCTTGATGGAGGTCCCCACGCCCCGGCTTTGTACGCCGCGAATGTACGCAGCGGACAGCTTACCGGCCAGATACGGGTCCTCAGAAATGTACTCGAAATTGCGGCCGCACAGCGGGCTGCGCTTGATGTTGACGGCGGGTCCCAACAGGATGCTGACATCCTCGGCCTGGCACTCGTCGCCCAAAACCTGACCCATGTGCTCCAAAAGGTCGGGGTCAAAGCTGGAACCGGTGGCGCACCCGGCCGGGAAGCAGACAGCCTCGACGCTGTCGTTCAGGCCGAGGTGGTCCGCTTCACCTGCCTGCTTGCGCAGACCGTGCGGGCCGTCGGTCACCATCACGGCCGGGATGCCCAGCCGCTCGATCCCCTGCGTGTGCCAGAAATCCGAGCCGGAGCAAAGGCTGGCTTTTTCTTCCAATGTCATTTGGCCGATCAATGCTTTCAAATCGCGCTTCATATTCTATTCTCCTTGTCTGTTATTTGGCAACGGCATTGTACCGCGCATTCCTTACTTGCTATTTTACACAGCAAGACGTATAATGACTATATGGTATAAACTATCTCAACACGATTTCAACGAAAAGGTGATTTTTTATGCGGCCCGGTATCTTTGAGGAAAAATCCAACAACCACTTGAAGGAAGTCACGGTCAAGATTCGTGAGCGTTATCGGGCGAGCACCTACGCACAGTTGGAGGAAACGGCAAGTGGAGACTCGAATCGCGTCAAGGAAAAACGCTTTCTGTCGTTCATCGCACTGGGCAACGCCGTGCTGGCCGATGAGTTTCTGGCTCGTGCTTACAACAAGCAGGAATCGTTTCGCTTTGGGGTGATGAGCACCTCGTCGATCCAGCAGGCGCGATACGCCACCGTGGCTTCGGTCACGCTGTTTTGCCGCACGGCCATCGACAACGGCTTGCCGGAGAATCTCGCCTACAGCATCAGCGATTCCTATTTGCTGCACTTAGACGAGACCGAAAGCATTGAGGAGATCCAGTTCTTATCCCTCAGCGCGTTCCGGGAATACTGCCAGGTCATGCAGGACTGGCGGCTGCAATCCTGCCGCAAGGAGATCAAGCAGTGCTGCGAGTATATCCTGATGCACATCCACGAGCCCATCAGCCTGACGGAACTGGCCGAGCTGGTCAATCTTTCTCCCAATCATCTGTCCGCACTGTTTCTTAAGGAAACCAGCTTTCGCCCCACCGAGTACATCCGCGCACAAAAACTGAACTACGCCCGCTATATTTTGGACAACTATTCTCCGACCATCGCCACGCTGGCCAATCTGTTGGCGTTCCCCAGCCCGAGCGCCTTCGCCCGGCAGTTCAAGCAGCAGTACGGCCTGACCCCTACGGAGTATCAGCGACGAAAAGAATGAACAACGTCCCGGCAGTTCAAAGGATGAACTGATATAGTTCCCTTAGAGTAGACATCTAAAGAAGCAAAAATTTTCAAGTCTACACTAAGGGGGCTTTATTATGTCAAGAAGAAGGAACAAGTACTACGACAGGAAACTAAAGCTGCAAGCAGTGCAAGATTATCTTGGAGGCGGTGGCAGTTTACGGACTATTTGCAAAAAACACGGGATTAAAGACAAAAAGCAGCTGCGGAACTGGATAAAGTGGTATAATGGTCATAAAGAAATCAAGGAGAGGCGAGCAGCCGGAACGGAGATTTATATGACCAAGGGCAGAAAGACAACAGAAAAGGTCCGCGCGAACTCCCGTTTTTCCTCTGCGCTGGCATTTTTGAGCAGCATTATGCTTCATTGCTCTGTGGTTGCTGCGTTGCTTCCGTAATAAATCCCGGCATTCCGATGCCGATTGGATTTTCTGGTGGATGGCGTGTAAGAAAAAGTGTTTGGGGGTGTCATTTTGTGGAGACACCCTGTTCAATCGCCAGAGTTATTTCATCGACTTCTTTTTTTCAAGAGGATACAAGGTCCCAAAAACCAGCCCGGCAGCAGCGCACAGGATCAGCGGAAGCATGATGGAACAGAAGATGATGCCGTCTTCGACGCTCTGCGGTTGTTGCGCTGCTCCTCCAATAAATCCTGTTGCCGCCAACATATATCCAGGGATTGCCCCCGCAACGCCTTGGGCGGCTTTGGAGACAAACGAGGACAGGGATGCGACGGCGGCTTCGGCTCGTTTGCCGGTTTTATATTGCACATACATCGTGTTGTCGGCCTGAATGCCGTAGGCAAGGGGTCCGATAAAGCCCCCACCGATCCCGGCGAAAACAGCGCCCAAATAGATCAGCAGCAGAGACCGGACATCTATAAACCGGATCAGTGACCCACCTACGGCAACGATGATCCCCGCGAGAAAAACGTTTTTCTTTCCGAGTTTGTTTGCCAAAACAGGTGCCACAGCCATGCCGAGCAGAGTAATCACAAGGGAAATAACCGAAACACCTGACATCAGTTTGAGATCCTTCATAATATAAGTGTAGAAAAAGGTGCCGGTGCCACTGCTAAGGGAGGTGCCGACCGTGGATAGCAGAATCGTGAGGAAATGCGTCCAGACTGGCTTGAAGCGAAGGAACTGAAACAATTCCCGCAGGCTATACCGTTCGTCGTCGGTGCCTTTGGGCGTTACGCGCTCCTTGACCCCCAAAGCGCCAAGGATGGAGAACACTAAGGTGACAGCCATGGAGCCGAAAATCAGGATATAGTAGCTTTCCAGTGTGCCCGACGCAACGATGATGGGGGCGAGAATAGAAATCGCCGCGCCGCCAAGGCCGTATCCGAGTGCCTTGATGAGGGACAGGGAATTTCGCTCCTTGTTTTCGGCTGTCATGACCGGCAAGAGGCTGTTCAGGGAAATGTCCATGATGTCAAAGGTCCACCCAAGCAGGAGGTATGTGATGTATACGATCACATATTTTCCAACGGGACTCCATACCGCACCAAACCACAGGAAAATGTAATTGATTACGCAAATCACCGTGCCAAGGATCAACATAGGTCGGAATTTTCCCATTTTGGTCACGGGAAATTTGTCAAGAAACTAGCCCATGATCGGGTCGCTGATGCCGTCCGCTACCTTGGAAATCAGGAACAGAGTGCCCAGCGCTGCCGGATCAAGACCAACGATCGTGGTATAAAACAGTGTGAAAAACGACGAGAGCAGAGACATCAAAGGAATATTGCCGACATTGGCCAAGAAGAAACTGACCTTTTCCAGCGCGCCGATTTTCTGACTTTTCGCCTTCATTTTAATACGCTCCTATCCATTCATGTGTTGCAGCTTGCCTCCAAAGTTTAGCAAAACAAATGATTTTATGCTGTTCTCCCGTACAAACGAGAAACAGCCGATCAGATCGTCCAACGGGATCATGCGGCAAAATCCCCCCCAAAAAATCCGGGATTCTGATGCCGATTGGATTTTTGGGAGGGATGCAGGAAAAAGTGCTTCTCAGCCGCAAGTGATTGACGTAGAGATGACTTAGTACCGATTGATCATCTGTGCTTCCGCTTCCTCGCGGGTGATGGAGCTGTCCGAAAGCGTCAGGTTCTCCATGATGCTGCCGCTGAAGAAAAACGCGTCCTGTGATACGTAGGCGGTTTTGCGGCGTATCAGTTCGAGCGGGAGTTCATCCAGTCGGTGGTCGCCGATGAAGATATCTCCATGCTCCCATTCGTAAAATCGCAGCATAAGCTTTGCGAGGGTGGTCTTGCCGGAGCCGCTTTCGCCGACAAGCGCGATCTTTTCTCCCGGGCATATATCGAGAGAGATGTCTTCCAGCGTCTTTTCACGCA
>OLPN01003457.1_pt1 | contig 11014 bp, 8 predicted proteins | sample 1672601 | NCBI WGS metagenome assembly OLPN01 (sample SAMEA3136704, study PRJEB25190) | human gut metagenome | reverse complement strand
GGCTAGAAGAAGTCAGATCGGTACGGGAGACCGTTCCGAAAAGATCAGAACATATAATTTCCCGCAGGGACGTGTTACAGATCACAGGATCAAGCTGACTCTTCATAAGTTAGATACAATACTGAACGGAGATTTGGATGAAATTATCGACAGTCTGATAGCAGCAGATCAAACAGCGAAGCTTGCAAAAATGGAGGGATAAGATTTATGACAGAACCTACGTTTAAACGGCCGGAACTGGAAGATAAAGAAATTATTTCCTCTTATTTTGAAAAAGCTCAAAGCAGAAGCTGTGAAAGAACATTTGTGAATGTATATCTATGGTCAAGACATTACAAAGTACAGTATGCAATCATCGAAGATACACTTGTTTTTAGAGACAGCGGGAAAAATCTTTCGTTTACTTATCCGGCGGGAGAACCGGAGAATGTTAAGAAAGCGCTTGAATTTCTTATGGAATATTGCAAAGAGAAAGACGTTCCTTTTATATTGTATAATGTAACGCCGCATATGTTTGCACAGCTTGACAAGTGGTATCCGAAAAAGTTTTTTATCGAGTATAACCGAGATCTGGCAGATTATGTGTATGAGACGGAGAAACTTGCTTCTCTGGCAGGAAAAAAGCTTCATGGGAAGCGGAATCATATCAATAAATTCAAGGCTCTTTATCCGGATTGGAGCTATGAGCCGTTAAATGACGATAATGTGGAAGACTGCTTCCAGATGGCTCTAAAATGGAGAAATAAAAACGGATGTGAAGATGATCCGGAAAAAAATGCAGAGATGTGCGTGACGCTGAATTCTTTGCGCTTATATAAAGAGTTGGGATTAAAAGGCGGCGTTTTAAAAGCAGACGGAAAGATCGTAGCCTTTACAGTCGGAGAACCGGTCAGCGACGACACATTTGTCGTGCATATTGAAAAAGCGTTTGCGGAAGTAGACGGGGCGTATCCGATGATCAATCAGCAGTTTGTACAGCATGAATGTATGGAGTATGAATATGTGAATCGTGAGGAGGACACCGGAGCCGAGGGACTTCGCAAGGCGAAACTTTCTTATAGACCGGCTTTTCTTGAGGAAAAAGGAATTGTAAAAGAAATGGAGTGACAGCTATGATATCAAAAAAAATGGAAAATATGGTGGCAAACAGTTCTGCGATCCGAGCGATGTTCGAGGAGGGAAACCGTCTCGCAAAGATTTACGGTGCGGAAAACGTATTTGATTTCAGTCTCGGCAATCCGAACGTTCCGGCGCCGGAAGAGGTGAAAAATGCGATCATCGAACTTCTGAATGAGGAAGATCCGATCGCGCTTCACGGTTATACAAACAGTAACGCAGGTTATGCGGATGTGCGCGAAGCGGTGGCGCAGTCTTTGAACGAACGGTTCGGCACAGAATTTGAAGGAAAAAATATCGTCATGACTGTCGGAGCGGCAGGAGGATTAAATGTTATTTTAAAATCTTTGCTGAATCCGGCAGATGAAGTGATCGTATTTGCACCGTATTTCGGAGAATACAGAAGTTATGTCAGCAATTATGACGGTGTGCTTGTCGAAGTGTCACCTGATACAGAGACATTTCAGCCGAAACTTGCAGAGTTTGAAGAAAAGATCACGGCAAAGACGAAAGCGGTGATCGTCAATACGCCGAATAATCCGACAGGAGTTGTATATTCGGAAGAGACGATTGAAAAAATGGCGGAAATTTTAGAGAAGAAACAGAAAGAATTCGGAACGGATATTTATCTTATTTCGGACGAGCCGTATAGAGAGCTGGCATATGACGGAGTGGAAGTTCCTTATCTGACGAAGTATTATGCGAATACGATCGTTGGATATTCTTACAGTAAATCGCTTTCTCTTCCGGGAGAACGAATCGGTTATCTTGTGATCCCAAGTGAAGCTTCAGACAGCGAAGATTTGATTTCGGCAGCAAGTGTAGCGACGCGTATTCTTGGATTTGTCAATGCCCCGACACTTCAGCAGAAAGTAGTAAAGGCATGTTTGAATGCGAAAACAGATATTTCTTATTATGACAGAAACAGAGAGACTCTTTATAATGGATTGAAAGAACTTGGATTTGAGTGCATCAAACCGGAAGGAGCATTTTATCTCTTTGTAAAATCACCGGTTGCAGATGAAAAAGAATTTTGTAATACCGCGAAGAAATACAATATTCTGATCGTTCCGGGAAGCTCTTTTGGATGTCCTGGATATGTCAGAATGGCGTATTGTGTAGCATATGAAACAATTGTAAATGCACTTCCAAAATTTGCGGAGCTTGCGAGAGAGTATAGATAGAGGTAGTACCATGGCTGTAAGAGAAGAACTTTTGAGAAATATACGTAGCGTAGAACCATATGTACCGGGCGAGCAGCCACAGCATAAGGTTGTGAAACTGAATACAAATGAGAATCCATATCCACCGGCACCGGGAGTGGAACGTGTTCTGAAAGAGATGGACACAGACCGTTTTCGCCTGTATCCAGATCCAACTGCGGACGAACTCGTTGGAAGTCTCGCAGATTATTATGGTGTAGGGAAAGACCAGGTCTTTGTAGGAGTTGGATCTGATGATGTGATTTCAATGTGTTTCCTCACATTTTTTAATTCAGATCTTCCGATTCTTTTCCCGGATATTACATATTCATTTTATAAAGTCTGGGCAGAATTGTATCGGATTCCATATCATTGTCCAAAGCTTGATGAAAACTTTAGGATTGTGAAAGAGGATTATTATGCTGAAAACGGAGGAATTATTTTCCCGAATCCAAATGCGCCGACAGCAATTTATGAAGATCTTGAATTTGTAGAAGATATCTTAAAGCAGAACAGGAATTCTATCGTGATCGTAGATGAGGCATATATTGATTTTGCGGGAAGATCTGCGATGGAACTGATCGATAAATATGATAATCTTATTGTGACACAGACTTTCTCAAAGGCAAGAAGTATGGCTGGTATGCGAATCGGATATGCAATCTCGAATCCAGATCTGATCCGCTGCCTGAATGATGTGAAATATTCTTTTAACTCTTACACGATGAATCAGACAGCTCTTGCCTGTGGTGTGGAAGCGGTTGAAGACAAAGCATATTTTGAAGAAGGAGTTCGTAAAATAGTTGAAACAAGAGAATGGGCAAAAGAAGAGCTCAGGAAACTTGGTTTTGTTTTCCCGGATGCAAAGGCGAATTTTATTTTCGCAAGACATCCAGAGGTTGATGCGAATGAACTTTTCCAGGCTTTGAAAGAGAATAATATCTTTGTCAGACATTGGAATGCACCACGAATCGATCAGTATCTGAGAATTACAATCGGTACAAGAGAAGAGATGGAGACGCTTTTTGATTTTTTGAGAACATATATAAAGGAGAAATAACTGAATGAGTGAAGCTTTAATCAACTGGTTTATGGTGACACTGGGCGGAAAGGTCGGTAAGGAATTTATTCTCTTCCTGATCTCAATGGTTCCGATTCTGGAATTGCGTGGAGGACTGCTTGCAGCAGGACCGGCATTTTTGAATGTGGAACTTGCAAAAGCAGTACCTATCTGTGTGATTGGAAATCTTGTTCCAATTCCATTCATCCTTTTACTGATTACAAAGATCTTTGACTGGATGAAAGGAACGAAGCGTTTAAAGCCGATGGTGGAGAAGCTGGAGAAGAAGGCAATGAGTAAAAGTGACAAGATAGAGAAATATGAATTCTGGGGTCTTGTACTTTTTGTTGGAATTCCTCTTCCGGGAACCGGAGCGTGGACAGGATCACTGATCGCAGCTCTGCTTGGAATCCGTTTTAGAAAAGCTTTTCCGGCAGTTGTTGTTGGTGTCTGCCTCGCAGCATTTATTATGTCAGTCATTTCCTATGGAATTATTGGCGGTATTTTTGGATAAGATAAATATGCAAAGGAAGTGATTTTTATGTTACTGAAAGATAATGAAGAAAAGAGAAATATAGCCTGGAGAACAGTTATGACGGTTACTTCAGTTCTGATCATTCTGATCGTTGTTTTTTTCGCTGTGAAGCTTTTTACTTCCAATCCTCTGGCAGGAAATTGGGAGAATACAGATGATGGAATGAAGTTGACGATCAAGAATAATGGATCAATGAACATTGTGCAGACTTTGGACGAGAGTACAGTCAGCGTTCCTGTTGATTATACAATTGACATGGAACATAAGCGTTTTGCAATTCATGTGAACGAAGAAAAGATAGCAAAACAGGCTGAAAAAACAAAAGACTGTTCCAAACAGGAGCTTCAGGATATTGCAGATGTGATGGAAGGAACTTACGAATACAGTGTAGAACAGAACGTACTGACACTGACGGATTCAGAATATGGAAGTCAGAAGACATTTGAAAAAAGTGGAAAGTAAAAGGTGATTCTGCCTCAGCAGATGACACAGAAAGTACTTGCAGAGCAGTGGAAACAGGGGGTACAGATCATGTACAGAAATCAGACGAAAGAAGTAAGAATTGGGGGTGTTGTGATTGGGGGAGACCACCCGATTGCAATCCAGTCTATGACAAATACAAGGACAGAAGATGTAGAAGCCACAGTGGAGCAGATCCTGCGTCTGGAAAAAGCAGGATGTGAGATCATCCGCTGTACAGTTCCGACAATGGAGGCTGCAAAAGCAATCAAAGAGATTAAAAAACAGATTCATATTCCGCTAGTTGCAGACATTCATTTTGATTATAAGATGGCAATCGCAGCAATTGAGAATGGAGCTGATAAGATCCGTATCAATCCGGGGAATATCGGTGCAAAAGAACGGGTACAGGCAGTAGTAGACAAAGCGAAAGAGTACAATGTTCCAATCCGTGTCGGCGTAAATAGTGGTTCTCTTGAGAAACATCTGCTTGAGAAATATGGTGGTGTTACTGCAGAAGGGATCGTGGAGAGCGCGCTGGATAAAGTTCATCTGATCGAGTCTATGGGCTATGACAACCTTGTTGTCAGCATTAAATCTTCTGATGTTCTGATGTGTGTGAAGGCGCATGAGCTGATCGCTAAGGAATGCCCATATCCGCTTCATGTTGGAATTACAGAGTCTGGAACTGTATATTCAGGAAATGTGAAATCTTCTGTAGGACTTGGAATCATTCTCCATGAGGGAATCGGCAATACAATCCGTGTTTCCCTGACGGGAGATCCGGTAGAAGAGATCCGTACAGCAAAACTGATTCTTAAGACACTTGGACTTCGCAAGGGAGGTATGAAGTTGTATCCTGTCCGACTTGTGGAAGAACAAGAATTGATCTGATCAAGCTTGCAAACCAGGTAGAAGAGATGGTAGCAGACATTCCGCTTGATATTAAAGTTGCAGTTATGGGATGTGTTGTAAACGGACCTGGAGAGGCAAAAGAAGCCGATATCGGAATTGCAGGAGGTATTGGGGAAGGACTTTTGATCAAGAAGGGTGAGATCATCAAGAAGGTAAAGGAAGAAGAACTTCTTGATACTTTAAGACAGGAGTTATTGAATTGGAACAAATAAAGAATGAAAAAACATTTTTTCATGTATTTCCCACATTGAAAGTAGAAGAGGAATTTAAAGTCCTCTTTGCTGATGTGGAAGTTAAGAAAATCACGACTAATTCCGGTCGTGATTTTCTGCATGTACATTTAAAGAGCCATCATCTGATCCCAAAGAAGAAAATATGGCAGATGGAGCAGCGGATCAAAGAGCAGCTCTTTGGAACATCTTCTGTAAAACTTCAGATTCTGGAAGAGTATGAGCTGTCTGAGCTTTATACACCGGAAACAGTGATGGAAGAGTACAAAGAGAGTTTGATTCTTGAACTGAAAGAAATCAGTGTCCTTGCTGCGAACATGTTTTCGCAGGCAGAAGTGAACTATGAAGAGGGAAATGTCGTCCGTCTGGAGCTTCTTGATACGATTGTTTCCGAAGGAAGAAAAGAAGAAATCATGAATCTGCTGGACGATGTATTCAGGAATCGTTTTCATATGAATGTTGATATCCGGGTTACATATAAAGAAAACGAGGGTCAGGGAAGCAGAGAATATGACGAGCAGAGGATTCAGCAGGAAATTAATGCAATCTTTGAACGGCGCGCGAAACAGAGAGGCGAGTATGAGGAGCGAAAGTCTGCTGTGGAGGCAAAGAAGAAGTCATCCGAATCAGGAAGCTCGTCTTCCGGAGAAAAGAAAGCAGAGACTTCTGGAAAATCTTCTTCAGGAAATGCATCCGTTTCGGGCGGAAAGAAAGAGTTCAAAAAGAAGGAATTCCGCAAGAAGGATTATGTGCGTCCGGTGAAGATCGGAGACGATCCGAACCTGATTTACGGAAAGAATTTTGAAGATGAGCCAATCAAATTGGAACAGGTTGTTTCTGAGATGGGTGAGATCACAATTCATGGTAAGATCATCAATTTTGATACACGGGAGATCAGAAATGAGAAGACGATCATTATCTTTGCTGTGACTGATTTTACGGATACAATCACGATCAAGATGTTTGCCAGAAATGATCAGTTACCGGAGATTCTCGGAGATTTGAAGAAAGGTGCTTTCGTTAAAATCAAAGGTGTGACGACAATTGATAAATTCGACGGTGAACTGACAATCGGTTCAATTACCGGAATCAAGAAGATTGGAGACTTTACGGTCTCAAGACAAGATCTCAATCCAACGAAACGTGTAGAACTTCATTGCCATACAAAGATGAGCGATATGGATGGAGTTTCTGAAGTGACAGATATCGTCCGCAGAGCACATGACTGGGGACACCCGGCGATTGCAATTACAGATCATGGTGTAGCCCAGGCGTTCCCGGTTGCAAATCACTATATTGAGACATTGGATAAAGATGATCCGTTTAAAGTTCTATATGGTGTGGAAGGCTATGTGGTCGATGACTTAACTGAGATTGCAGTTAATGCAAAAGATCAGACATTGGATGATACCTATATTGTTTTTGATATCGAGACAACAGGATTCAGTTCTATCCGTGACAGAATTATTGAGATTGGAGCCGTGAAGGTTGAGAATGGGCAGATTGTAGACAAGTTCAGTACCTTTGTAAATCCGGAACGCCCGATTCCTTTCGAAATCACAAACCTGACAAGTATTACAGATGAGATGGTGCTGGATGCTCCGACAATCGAGGTTGTGTTGCCACAGTTTCTCGAATTTATTGGTGAGGGCGCATTGGTTGCGCATAATGCAGGATTTGATGTTGGGTTTATCGAACAGAATTGTCGTGTGCTTGGTTTGGAACAGGAATTCACAGCTGTTGATACAGTGGCTCTTGCACGTGTGCTGCTTCCGACCCTTTCGAAATATAAATTGAATCTGGTTGCAAAAGCACTTGGAATTTCATTAGAAAATCATCATCGTGCGGTTGATGATGCAGGGGCAACAGCAGAAATTTTTGTAAAATTTGTCGAAATGCTCAAAGATCAGCACATCATGAACTTAAAAGAAATGAACAAGTTTGGGGATCGTAATGTTAATGCAATCCGTAAGATGCCGACACATCACATTATTTTGATCGCACAGAATGATATTGGAAGATATAATCTGTATCAGCTGATCACGGCATCTCATATGACATATTATGCAAGAAGACCGAGAATTCCGAAAAGTCTGATCAATGAACACAGAGAAGGAATCATCATCGGAAGTGCCTGTGAGGCAGGAGAATTATACCGTGCGGTTCTTGAAAAACAGTCTGCACAGCAGATTGCGAGACTGGCAGATTTCTATGATTATTATGAAATCCAGCCAATTGGAAATGATATGTTTATGCTCGAAGATGAGAAAACGCCGAATATCAATACAGAGGAAGATCTGCGTAACGTAAACCGGGAGATTGTTGAACTTGGAGAGAAATTCGGTAAGCCGGTTGTAGCAACCTGTGACGTTCATTTCCTTGATCCGGAGGATGAAGTTTATCGCCGGATCATCATGGCAGGAAAAGGATTCAAAGACGCAGATAATCAGGCACCGCTGTTCCTTCGCACAACAGATGAAATGTTGGAGGAGTTCGCATATCTTGGTTCTGCGAAGGCAAGAGAAGTTGTTATAGAAAATCCACAGAAGATCGCACGTATGGTAGAGAAAATCTCACCGGTAAACCCCAATAAGTGTCCTCCGGTAATCGCGGATTCCGATCAGGAGCTTCGAGATATTTGTTATCGTAAAGCACATGAAATGTATGGAGAAGATCTTCCGGTACAGGTGTCTTCCAGACTTGAGAAAGAGCTGAACTCTATTATTTCCAACGGATATGCCGTTATGTATATCATTGCGCAGAAACTGGTATGGAAGTCCAATGCGGATGGGTATCTTGTTGGTTCCCGTGGATCAGTAGGTTCGTCTTTTGTTGCGACAATGTCCGGAATCACGGAGGTTAATCCGCTAAGCCCTCACTATTACTGCGAAAAATGTCATTACAGTGATTTTGAGTCTGAAGAGGTTCGGGCATTTGCCGGAGGCTGTGGTTACGACATGCCGGATAGAAATTGTCCTGTGTGCGGAGAAAAACTGGTTAAGGCGGGGTTTGATATTCCGTTTGAAACATTCCTTGGTTTCAAGGGAGATAAAGAGCCGGATATCGACCTGAACTTCTCCGGAGATTACCAGGCGAAGGCTCATAAATATACAGAGGTTCTCTTTGGTGAGGGTCATACATTCAAAGCCGGAACGATCGGTACGCTGGCAGATAAGACAGCATATGGATTTGTGAAAAACTATTATGAAGAACGTGGTCAGAGAAAGCGTGGATGCGAAATAGAGCGAATTACAGAAGGATGTACCGGAATCCGGCGAAGTACCGGACAGCATCCGGGAGGAATCGTAGTACTTCCGCACGGACACAGCATCAATGAGTTTACACCGGTGCAGCATCCGGCCAACGATATGGAATGCGGCATTACAACAACACATTTTGATTATCATTCCATTGACCATAACCTTTTGAAACTTGATATTCTCGGACATGATGATCCTACGATGATTCGTACATTGGAAGACTATATCACCTCCGATGCAATGGAAAATGAATATAATGAGGAGCATCCTTTCGTTGCAACGGAGATTCCGCTGGATGACAAGAAAGTAATCGAACTATTCCATGGCACAGAAATTCTCGGAATCAAACCGGAAGACATCGACGGCTGTAAGCTTGGATGTCTTGGAATCCCGGAGTTCGGTACGGATTTCGTTATTCAGATGGTGCAGGATACAAAACCTCAGACGTTATCAGATCTGATCCGAATTTCCGGTCTGTCACATGGAACGAACGTGTGGCTCGGAAATGCACAGGAACTTGTAAAATCCGGAAAAGCAACCATTTCTACGGCAATCTGTACCCGTGACGATATCATGATCTATCTGATCAATAAAGGGGTGGAGAGTGCACTGGCCTTTACAATTATGGAGAGTGTGCGTAAAGGAAAAGGATTGAAACCGGAGTGGGAAGAAGCGATGAAAGCCCAGGATGTACCGGACTGGTATATCTGGTCCTGTAAGAAGATCAGCTACATGTTCCCAAAGGCTCATGCGGCAGCCTATGTTATGATGGCTTATCGTATCGCTTACTGTAAGATCAATTATCCGCTTGCTTATTATGGAGCATATTTTGGAATCCGTGCGGATGCATTTTCTTATGCAATCATGTGTCAGGGCAAGGATAAACTGAATTATTACATGAAAGACTATAAAAAGCGAAGTGATACCCTGACGAAAAAAGAACAGGATGTCATGAAAGATATGAAAATCGTTCAGGAAATGTATGCAAGAGGTCTGGAGTTTATGCCGATTGATATTTACCGGGCGAAGGCGAAGATGTTTCAGATCATTGACGGAAAACTGATGCCGTCTCTTGCCAGCATCGAAGGAATGGGAGATAAGGCGGCGGAAGCTGTGGAAGAAGCTTCAAAAGACGGTCCATATCTCTCACTGGATGATTTCCGTCAGAGGACAAAAGTAAGTAAGACAGTGATCGATCTGATGGCAGAACTGGGATTATTTGGGAATCTTCCACAGAGTAATCAGCTTTCCTTGTTTGATTTTTCGTAGGAAATGCGCTAGACGGATGTAAAGTGCTGTGCTATAATGACTACAACGCTTTGACGTGGTAAAGCTTTAATGGAGGAAGAGATAATGTACGATTTCGATGAGATTATGAACACAGACCCAGAGATAGCAGATGCAATAAAAGCAGAGATGGAGAGACAGAACTCCCATATCGAGCTGATCGCCTCTGAGAACTGGGTGAGCAAAGCAGTCATGGCAGCTATGGGAAGCCCTCTGACTAATAAGTATGCAGAAGGATATCCGGGAAAGAGATATTATGGCGGATGTCAATGTGTAGATGTAGTAGAAGACCTTGCAAGAGAAAGAGCAAAGAAACTGTTTGGATGTGAGTATGTTAATGTGCAGCCACATTCAGGAGCACAGGCGAACATGGCAGTTATGTTTGCCATGCTTGAGCCGGGAGATAAGATCATGGGGATGAACCTTGATCATGGCGGACATCTGACACACGGTTCACCGGTTAATATGTCCGGTAAATATTTTGATGTAGCACATTACGGAGTGAATGCAGACGGCGTGATCGATTATGATGAAGTGCTTCGTATTGCGAAGGAACATAAACCGAAACTGATCGTTGCAGGAGCAAGTGCTTACGCAAGAACGATTGATTTCAAGCGTTTCCGTGAGATCGCAGATGAGGTGGGAGCATATCTGATGGTAGATATCGCACACATCGCAGGACTTGTTGCTACAGGACTTCATCCAAGTCCGATTCCGTATGCGCATGTGACAACAACAACAACACATAAGACACTCCGTGGACCAAGAGGTGGAATGATCATGTGCAGCGAAGAGATGAATAAGAAATTCAATTTCAACAAAGCTGTATTCCCGGGAATTCAGGGAGGTCCGCTGATGCATGTGATCGCCGGTAAGGCAGTTTGCTTCAAGGAAGCACTTGAGCCTGAGTATAAAACATATATGGAGCAGGTTGTTAAAAATGCGAAAGC
>OLPN01003445.1_pt1 | contig 11046 bp, 9 predicted proteins | sample 1672601 | NCBI WGS metagenome assembly OLPN01 (sample SAMEA3136704, study PRJEB25190) | human gut metagenome | reverse complement strand
CAGAAGTTTATAAGTATGCTCTTTTGTGAATTTGGTGATCATATGGCTGACTTCTCCATAATGAATAGAAGCAGTCAGTTCATCGGTCAGACCTGCTTTTCGGGTATCCGTGTAAAGAGTGGCAGAAATAACAAATTTCTGGCCGAGAATATTTTCCTCCGGAAAAACTCCATGGTTTGCAAAAATCTCCAGGTTTTTGATCTCAATCTTATCCATTTATTTTATATTCCTTCCAAGAATTGCTTCAGTCATAAGGATAGCACGTTTGTTTTCTTTGATATCATGTACGCGGACAAAAGCACAGCCTTTCATGACACCGATGACAGAAGTGGCAACGGTGCCTTCTACACGCTGATCAACCGGAAGATCCAGAGTAAGACCAATCATGGACTTACGGGAGGTTCCGAGCAGAACCGGGAATCCGAGATGCTGAAAAAGTTCCAGATGATTCATGGTCTCCAGATTCATTTCATATGTCTTTCCAAAACCGACTCCCGGATCAAGGATGATCTTATCCCGTGCAATTCCTGCTTTATCTGCAATTTTAACGCACTCTTTCATATCTTTCATAAAATCGAAAAGAAAACTATCGTATACCGCCTCGTTCCGATTATGCATCAGACAGCATGCAACGTCATGTTTCGCGATCACATCTGCCATTTTCTCGTCATATTTTAATCCCCATATATCATTTACAAGATCTGCCCCCGCACAAACCGCAGCTTCAGCCACCGCGCTTTTATATGTATCAATAGAGATCGGTACGTCAAATTCCTTTTTCAGTTTTTCAATGACCGGAACGACGCGCGCGATCTCTTCTTCGTCCGTAATCTGAACATGTCCCGGACGGGTAGACTCACCGCCGACATCTAAAATATCCGCTCCTTCTTTTATCATCTTTTCTGCATGAAGAAGGGCTGCATCCATCTTATCAAAACGTCCTCCATCCGAAAAAGAATCCGGAGTCACATTTAAGATGCCCATAATATATGTATTGTGTTCTGTGTCAAATTCTCTTCTGCCTATGATCATATTTTTATCTCCATATTTTTCTTCTCTTCACTCCAGTTACATTCCCGGTTTGCCGGACATGAAAGACACAGCCTCGACGCTTTGTCCGCTTCATACAAAAGCTTTTCCAATGTGTCCGCCCCGTCACGAAGCCGTCTGTGTCCGCGCACCGCATTTTTTATCGTTCTTTTTTCTTCCTCAGAAAATCCCGTTTCTTTCGGAAGTGTATCCAGTATTTCCCCGGCGATCCGCTCTCCCGCAATCTCATGGGGAACTTTTTCTTCATATTGAAGCGCTTTTCCTATATCGTGCAAAACCGCGGCGGCATAAATTACATCTTTACGAAAACCGTATCCCTTCTCTAAATTACGGATATATGCTATTCTTGCCACATCCAACAGATGCGACATCTGATGCCTGCAAAAAATACGTTCCTTTTCCGCGCGCTCCAGCCTATGATAGTATTCCAAATACAGCGGATGGCAAATCACTGCATTTACTCTGTCCATTTTTCCTCCTTTACCGGTCAGTTTCCCGCGTCCGGTCTACCCTCTTTCAAGCATTCTGAAAAAACGTTCTTCCAAAGCCGGATCTGTCTCAAACAGCCCTCTTTTTGCAAATGTCACCGTCCTGCTGCCCGGTTTTTTTATTCCTCTCATCGTCATACACATATGTTCTGCCTCGATCACAACCGCCGCGCCTTTCGCCTTCAGTTCGTTCATCAGCGCATCTGCGATCTGACCCGTAAGCTGTTCTTGAAGCTGAAGCCTTCTTGCAAACACCTCTACCGTTCTCGCCAGCTTGCTAAGCCCCGCAACTTTTCCGTCCGGAATATACGCAATGTGCGCTTTGCCGTAAAAAGGAAGAAGGTGATGCTCGCACATGGAATAGAACGTAATATCTTTTTCTACGACCATATCGCTGTTTTCCACATGAAACGTCTTACAAAGATGCTCTTTTGCATCTTCTTCGTAACCTCCGTATATTTCCTCGCACATTCTGGCGATCCTATCCGGTGTTTCGATCAAGCCTTCTCTGTCGGCATCTTCTCCGATCCCCTCCAATAATAATCTGACTGCTTTCTTTACTTTTTCCTGATCTATCATCTTTTCATCCTTTATCTTTTTCTATCAATACATCTGTCGCTTATCCTGTTCTTTTTCAACCGCTTCCTTTACTTTTCCCAAATAGGACAAAGAGCCAAACGCAAGGATCACGTCGTCTTCGTCTGCGTTTTCCAGCGCTTCTTTTACCGCCTGCTTAATCTCGCCGACAGCATACGCGGGCACATATTCAGACTGTGCTTCAACAGCTTCTTTTAGTTTCTGCGCGCTTAGCGTACGTTCTTTATTCGGAAGATCGACCGTATATACGCATTTTGCATACGGAATCGTCAAACGGATGATCTTTTCATATTCTTTATCTTGAAACACACCCATTATGTAAATAAGCTTCCTCCCCGGGAAATACGCTTCTATTGATTCCCGCAGTCTTTTTGCCGCATCTTCATTGTGTGCTCCGTCTACGAGAAATACAGGCCGCTCCGAAATACATGTAAACCTTCCGAACCATTCTGTATCGAAAAAACCCGTCTCGACCGCTCTCTTTTCCTCTTTTTTCAGCAGCCCCGGAACATGTACTGCCTCCCATGCGGTAACAGCGTTTATGAGCTGATATTTTCCCGAAAGACGGATGCTTATATTTTCGGAATCTTTATAAGAAAACCGCATCCCGCGATAATCTTCTTCCAAGACAACTGCTTTTTCCGGCTCTGCATAAATAATCGGACAGCCAAACTGTCTTGCTTTTTGTTCTAAAATTTCTCTTACTTCCTGCTTCTGGGGCGCTGATACAACGATGCATCCCGGTTTTATGATCCCCGCCTTATTTTCGGCGATCTCGGAAAGTGTATTACCGATCACACCGATGTGATCCATACTGATCGGCGAAAACACGACGCAGACTGTATTTTTCACAACATTCGTAGCGTCTTCCATCCCTCCCAGCCCTGATTCTAAAACGACAAAATCGCACTTCATTCTTTTATAATATAAAAATGCTATCGCCGTTTCAGCCTCAAAGACTGTCGGAAGCTGTTTTCCCGCTTCCTTTAACCGAACGATAGCATCCTGAACTTTTTCTGTCTCTTCTGCAAAAGCATGCTTTGATATCATTTCTCCGTCAACTTGTATCCTCTCACGGTATGAGACAACTGTCGGTGATACATAACGCCCGATCCTGTATCCTGCTTCACTTAATATTGTGGAAGTGTAGGCAAGCACAGATCCCTTTCCATTCGTTCCTGCGATATGTATGAACCTTAAATCATCCTGAGGATTCCCAAGTTCACGCAGCAGACCTCGAATTGCATCTAAGCCAAGTACACTTCCGTATTTAGACAATTCATCTAAATATACCCTCGCTTCTTTATAGGTCACACTTTTGTTCCTTTCCTGAATCAATTTCATTTTCCGCCCTGCTTTTTGCCGAGCAGACTTATCATAGCACTATTCGTTTCATTGTACAAGCTTCATATTTGCAACAATTCTTACTTTGTATAGACATTTTCTCCTTTCTGTGTTACGATAAGTGTACTACATTAAATAATACACTTAATACACTCATTTTAAGGAAGGGACAATTATGATTACGATTGACTATCAAAGCAAACTGCCTTTATATGAACAGATTGCTAAAAGATTTCAGACGCTCATCTTAAAAGGCGCGCTTCCACCCGATTCGCAGATGCCTTCCGTTCGTTCCCTCGCAATGGATCTTTCCATCAATCCGAATACGATACAGAAAGCGTATTCGCTTTTGGAACAGGAACGCTATATTTATCCGGTAAAAGGACGCGGAAATTTCGTTTCCGATACGACGCTTCTCGTTGAACAGACAAAGAAAACACTTCTCGAGAACGTTTCTCGCCTTATCGCAAACGGAAAAGAACTCGGAGTAAAGCGCGCAGAATTCACGCAGCTTGTTGACCGGATCTATCGAAAGGAGGATTCTCATGATCGAGTTAAAAACGCTTGATAAAACATTTCAGATGATCCATGCTTCCGACCACATCACCGCTACTATCCCGGACGGTATGGTATTCGGACTGATCGGATCAAACGGAGCCGGAAAAAGTACGCTTCTGCGTATGATATCCGGTATTCTCAAACCGGACGAAGGAGAAGTTCTCATTGACGGAGAATCTGTTTTTGAAAATCCTTCCGTAAAATCACAGATCTGCTTTTTATCGGACACCCCTTACTTCTTTCCGAATGCAGATATCCAACAGATGAGAAATTATTACATGCTCTGTTACCCGTCGTTTAACAGAAAACTGTTTGACTCTCTTACAGACAGATTTAATCTTGATCCAAAGCGAAAGATCAGCAGCTTTTCAAAAGGTATGAAAAAGCAAGTTTCCATTTTGCTCGGTCTTTGTTCAGGAACAAAATATCTCCTCTGTGACGAAACGTTCGACGGACTTGATCCGGTCGTTCGCCAGGCTGTTAAAAGTCTTTTTGCCGCAGAGATATTGAATCGGGATTTCACACCGATCATTTCTTCTCATAATCTGCGGGAGTTAGAAGACTTCTGCGACAGCATCGGACTTTTGCATCAGGGACAGCTTCTGCTTACCCAAAGTCTGGATCAGATAAAGTGTTCCGTCTGCAAACTGCAGTGTGTCATTTCAGATCCACATAAAGAACAGCAGTTTCTGTCTTCTATAAAGATATTAAAAATGGAGCGTTCCGGTTCTTTACTTACGCTCACACTTCGCGGAAGCCACTCAGATATTCTTTCTGCGGTACAGACTTATGATCCTGTTTTTGCAGAAGTCCTTCCGCTTACACTCGAAGAAATATTTATAAGCGAAACGGAGGCAGCCGGTTATGATATCAAAGATTTCTTATATTAAACTTATACGAGAGGACATACGGCACAGAGGATGGCTCGCCGCCCTTTCCGGCGTCCTGTTATTTCTTTCAATGCCTGTTTACACACTGATCTACCTTGACAGTTATTCTGAAGATCCTGAAGTATTAAAAGAGTTCGCGGATACATTTTCCGGATTCATTAACGGATATAATTCCGCTTTTCTCATCATACTGATCGGAATTCTCGCTTTCGCAGTCGGAATAAGCGGGTTTCAGTTCATGCATAAAAAAGAAAAACTTGATTTTTACCACGGACTTGCGCTCAAACGTCATCAGTTGTTCGCAATCTCTTATTTGGCAGGACTGTTCCTCTTTCTCATCCCATATATAGTATGTACTGTATTGACGATCCTTGTCGGCGCTGTAAAAGGAATTATGACTCTTTCTCTCGCCGGAGAATGTTTTCTTACAATGGGGACGGGAATCCTCGCATTCCTTCTGATCTATCACACATGTATTTTTGCGGGAATGCTGACCGGACGAAGCGTAACGATGTTCCTCGGAACACTTGTCATCGGAGTCTATCCAAGCCTCGTATTGACACTGCTTCCGTCGCTGCGAGATGCGTTTTTCCAGACAACTTATAACGTACACGACAGTATACCTGAAAAACTTTCGGAATATCTTTCGCCATTTCCGTTGTTCATCCGCATGCTTGAACAAAATAATTCTTACTCGAATGTGTTTATGATCACCGCTGCTCTTGTTTTGATCGTTCTTCTTTTGGCGGCCTCGATCATGCTGTATCGCATTTACCCTTCGGAATCAGCCGGAAATGCCCTTGCGTTTAAATTTACACCGCCTGTATTTAAAGTACTGATCAGTATTCCGACCGCAGTGTTTATCAGTCTTCTTGTAAAATCATTTATCGGAGCTTCCGGCACAAAATGGATCATTATCTTAAGTATGCTCGCCATTGTCCTGCTATGCGGATTAATCGAGTTTATTTACTGGCAGGATCTGAAAATGCTATTAAAAGGATGGCGTTCTTCCGTAATTGCCATCGGGTTTGTAGCCGTTTTGCTTGCAGTGTTTCAATTTGATTTTACCGGATATGACACATACCTTCCGAAAGAAAAAAAAATTGCCCGGATCGGAACGCTTCCCGATTCGTTCGCATCCTATTTCTGGTATCCCGAAGACTATACTTCAGAGGATGACAGGGAAAGTTTCGTTCTTTCCGATGACGTTGACGTTTTATACAATCTTGCGCAATCGGGAATCGAAAACGTGAAAAAAGGCATTACTCCAAACACGCTTTACTCCTCTCAGACATCGATGCAGACGGATAAAGATTCCGACAATTATATATGCGCCGCATTTTGCTTTGAACTGGAAAGCGGGAAGAAAGTTTATAGAAACTACTGTGTTTCCTATAATGAAACGCTTGAGGCATTCACAAAGCTCTGCCAAAAAGAAGATTACCGCAAGGAACTTTTCCCGATCTTCCATGTGGAGAAAGAAAACGTATCTTCTGTCTCGCTTCAGGATATTTATATAACGCCCGAAGAATTACTTCTGACTGCCGAACAAAGAACAGAACTTCTAAGCGCATATGAAAAAGACGTATTAAACACAGATATCCGAAAACTCGGAAGCGAAGTTCCGATTGGAGAATTTTCCCTTACGATCCGCCATGTTCCTAACAAAGAGACGAATACGAATCAGCCTTTCCATTCATGGGTGAACGGAACGCGTGAATGGAATGCTGCAGTCAATACAGCTTTTCCGGTAACTTCCTCCGAAGATGAAACCAATTACAAGACGTTTTCGATCGGATCATTGTACATTTACGAAGACTATGAAAATACACTTTCCTGTCTTGAAAAATACGGATACAAAATAAAAAGACTTATCCGTGCAGAAGATATCGACTCTGTCACTCTATACTTAAGCGGCGACTCAATGAAAAACAAAAAATGGAACGATCTTTTAGCATCCTTTTCTTCTGCCAAAGATGAGAACAATTCCGATCCGGATAAAGCTGCTTACGAACAATCAGATGAAAAAGATGCAACGTCAATGTTCACGATCACAGCTCCCGAAGATTTCCGGCTTCTGGCAGAACATCTTTACCTTAATCCTTCTGATTTTCTCGACAGGGGAGGAACGTCACGTGATTATGCAGAAGTTACATTTAAAAAAGAAAACAATACTTTCACTTATCTTTTGAAGTAAACATTTTTGTCTGATATTTCTGACAAAACCGGCATTGCATCCAACAGCAGACTTTTTTTTTTTTCTTCCCCACGGAAGCAATGCCGGTTTTTTCTTTTATTCTTTTTATTTCCTGCTTTTTTGCTTCCTGCCTTTCGGAAAATATTTTAATAATACTTTACTTTTACTCTTCTTCCCATTTTTTCTGCTGTAGAAACAAGCTGTTCTACAAGATTCTGCCGCATACTCAGATCAAAGTTCAGTTCCGACTCTCTATGGGCGTCATTCACAGCCGTTCCTACGAACAGATTCAGTTCCGTACATTCTTCAATCAAAAGTTTTGCCAGCTTAGACGCTCCGTTTTCCGCATCAAGCTCATCAAAAAATTCTGCATCGAACTCATCTCTTACATATTTTTTCAAAAGCTTTATGCATTTTCCGAGAGTAAGCACTCCTTCCGTCACAAGATCGATTCCTTCTATAACTGCCATCGGAGGAATATCGGGATTACGGCTGTCCACCTTTGTGACAATCTCTTTTCCGAGGATACGCGCCGCAATATTAGCGCTCGTTCCTCCTGCCACAACTTTCTTTCCTTCCGTATGCATAAACTCATACATCATCCGCTCGTCATCTTTTTTCTCTTTCGGCGGTCCTGTAAAAACATTTACAATTCTTCTGTCAATCACGCGTGCAACCGCAACTGTCGTATCGTCTCCCGGTTTTTCTTCATACAGTTCGTCGCATGCCTGACTTAACATAACTGCCAGACGGGACGCAGACATCGTCTTTTTCGTACATTTAAGCGTATACTCCGCCATCGCTTCCCACGTCCATCCCTGAAGGTTCAGAATCGATCCCGCTCCGGCATAGATCACACCGTCGCTCATCAGGACAAAGCAATCGTTTTTCTGTACTTGAAACCGATATTCATGTATCTTTTTTCCCTCGATCTCGCGGGTTTCATATGCATAGTTCACAATCTTCCCATCACGGATAAACACACAGGACGGATTGTCAAACTCTACAAGATACGCCTCACCGCTGTGAAAGATCTGCAAAACAGAAAATGTCGCATACGCCACCTTTCTCACCTGACATATCGGAAGCGTTTTTGCAATCGTTTCTACACACGACTCCAACGCCGCCCCCTCATATAACATCGTTCCGAGAATTTTCGACGTCAATGTCGCCAGAATATTCGCCTTCACACCGCTTCCCATCCCATCTGCAAGGATCAGTATATCGGAATCGTCCGTCTTTAACACTTCTACTTTATCTCCGCACAATTCTTCGTGATGTTTATTCAAACTCTTCCAAGCTACATCAATACTTACACTCATGAACCTCTCTCCGTCCTACTTCTTTTTTCTGACTTTCATCTGTTTCATCTTTAATCGTAACAGTTCAACCGCGCCATTCGTAAAACCGCACTACGTGCTTATCATGGCTGAACTGTTACCTTTAATCTTCTTCATTCAATATCGAGTCTCTCAATTTCGTCAATGTAACTTTCGTCTCTGCCGTTGTCTCGCCAAGCAGCCCCGCGATCTCCTGGGCGACCATCATCTGCTTTTCGATCACTTTCTGCGCCATTTCCACAGTTCCGACTTTCAGCTTATAATGCTGTTCCCTCACTTTTTCTTCCCGCGTCACATCTTGATATGTCACCAAAGCGGCATCCAGATTGTCAATGTATACGATCGTCTCTTCCACTGTCAGCCTGTCATTATCAATCTTGATCTTTTTATGCATCACCGGTTTTTTCGTGTCCAGCACTTCTTCAATATCCTCTGTCTCGATAAATTCAAAAATATACCGTTGTACCGCTTCCTCCCGTCCGACTCCGAGAAGATCCTGCCCTTTCCTGTTGCAGTCTAATATCTTCATATCGCTTCCGATGACAAAGATCATATTCGGCGTCACATCCATCACGACATTAGACATCGACTCTGCCTGTGTCAATGCATAAGGCATACACATAGACAATTCCGCTTTTCCCTGAAAGACTGCGACCGCTTTTTCCCTGCATGTAGAATATCCGCATGCCCCGCAGTTCAGTTCGTCTTCCGCACAATATTTTCCGGTAGATTTCAAAATATGACGGATCTGTTCTTCGGACGGCATCGCATCTGAAAGACTACAGTCTTTAAACTCTTTGTGCAGTTCTTCCGCCGTCATATCCGGAAGATCACGCGCCGCCTTATAAGAAACTCCGTTTTCTATTTTTACTTTTGTCTTTACATAAGATGTGTTCCAATGTGCCGACGCAGGTCCTTTCGCACATCCGCCTTCACAGACGTTCGCCTCGATAAAGCAATGATCCAGTTCTCCCTTTCCTAGACATTCCAGCATCTCCATACAGTTTTCCAGTCCGTCTACAAATACTTTATGATATCCGTCTGCATCTTCCTCTGTGATCACAGACTGGATCACCCCTCCGCTGACAGGATAGAGTCTGTTGATCTTAGGATCAGGGTTCCCCATCGGTTTCTCTTCGCATTGACGAAGATCAATCCCTTCTTCGGCGAACCAATCTGCCAGCTCTTCAAATGTCAGGATCGCATCGACCGCGCCGAATACTCTCTCGTCTCCGATCGCCTCCTGCTTCTTCGCGATACACGGACCTAAAAATACAACTTTCACATCCGATCCGTATATTTTCTTAATATATCTGCCGTGGGCTACCATCGGCGATACGACAGGAGCCATATACTTCGCGCAGTCGGGATAATATTTTTCGATCAGATCGTTCACACTCGGACAGCATGTCGTAATAATATTCGGCATCTCATTTTCCCGCACAAGTTTTTTATATTCATTTGTCACAAGAGCCGCCCCTTCCGCAGTCTCTCTCACCTCATAAAATCCAAGTTTCAAAAGCGCGTCCACGACCTGCCCCGGCTGATCAAAATCAAGAACTCCCGCATAGGACGGAGCGATCGATATGATCGTTTTAAACCCTTGTGCCAAATATCCTTTCACTCTTTCCAGATCGCTTGCAAATGTTTTTGCGTTCTGCGGACAGACTTCCAGACAGCGCCCGCAGTTGATACAATGATCGACCATAATGCGCGCCTGCTCGTCTTTGACACTGATCGCTTTTACCGCGCAGTTTCGTACGCATTTATAACAATGACGGCATTTTGCATCTTTAAAATCAATGACTTTCATTCCTCATACCTCCTGTAGGACGTTCCCTTTTTCACAAAAACGGTTCCATAAATATCAGCGTCAAAAGCATCAGCCCGTTCAACAGATTATAACCGATAAAGATCACTGCCGAAGGCGTTGTAAGAGCATTAAGATAATAACTCCCGGGCGCAGCGTTTTCTTTCAGCCAGCTAATCCACTCTTTTCTTCTTATAATCAGAAGAACGAAACCGATCACAAAACCGATACCTAAAAATACAGTAAACGCAATCCCTTCCACATCATCGGGAAGCAGCCCGAACAAGCCGCCGATCACATCTCCGAGAATAAAGTTATTCGCGATGTGAAGGATGATCGACCATTTTATCGAATATTCGATTGCTATATATCCTAAAATAAGTCCCACGAGCGTTCCGAATACGATCTGAAGCGGATTCCCGTGCATAACACCGAACAAAACTGCCGAGACAATAACCGCAAATCCTTTACCATATTTTTCAAACCGTCTCATAAGAAATCCTCTGAAAACGAGTTCTTCCACAACCGGTCCGACGAATCCGGCATAGATCATCATCATAATCCCCATATCAGAACCGACCGAAGCAAGCTCTGTCAGCGTATCCATCGAAAGCCCCAACTGATTCAAAATCAGTTCCGCTGCTGCTGCGATCAACGAAAAGACCATCTGAGCCATGATCATGTAGATGCAAAATCTTGAAAATGCGCCTGCTGTCATCTTTCGTTTCGATTTTTGGAAAATATCGATCTTTTCTGCTTTTGTACCGTCAAT
>OLPN01003439.1_pt1 | contig 11059 bp, 10 predicted proteins | sample 1672601 | NCBI WGS metagenome assembly OLPN01 (sample SAMEA3136704, study PRJEB25190) | human gut metagenome | reverse complement strand
ATAAGAAATATTTAATGTTCTTAAAGTATTAAGGTATTGGTTGGAAACATTTTCTGTAAGAATCACAATTAAATTTTTATCTTTAAGTCTTGTATTTTGATAAACAGTTTCATCCCAAATGATTTCTCCTTGAGGATCAATGACAACAATCCACTGATGTTTATCATCTTGATATACATAATCTGTTTTTGGTAATTGAGTATTTATTGAGGTTTGAGTTAATTTTTGTTTTGAAAACATTTCTTTAGCAGTTGTTGTTCCATAAATAATCGCATCCCCATTATAATCTTTAGAAATATCGCTATAAATCTTTGCAAGTTCTAATGTTTGTTTTTCTCTAAAGAAACCACCGGCAATTTTTCCATCTATTGATTGTAACATATGGCATATGACATATGGTCTATTCATATGATCCCTCCAATACCTTTATTTTTAGTATTTAACTTCCATTAAAGTTTCTTGTAATTGTACAGATGAAGCATTTGTATTTTTAACTTCTTTTAAATCTGCATAATTTGTGACTAAAACAGGAGTTTCTAAAGTATAACCAGCTTCTTTAATTTTATTCATATCAAATTCAACAAGTAATTGACCTTGTTTAATTTGATCCCCTTGTTTAATATGGGCAGTAAATCCTTCACCATTAAGTTGCACGGTATTAATACCAATGTGAATAAGTAATTCAACGCCTGCATCACTTGTAATACCAATTGCATGTAAACTTGGGAATAAAACAGTCACTGTACCCGTTACAGGAGCATAAACTTTTCCTTCTTCTGGTAAGATCACAACACCTTTTCCTAAGGCACCTGAGGCAAAAGCAGCATCGCTTGATTCTTCGATTGGTTTTACTTCTCCTTTAATTGGAGCTAAAATTGTTTCTTCTTCTAATTTTGTCACTTCTTTATTTTCAACTTGTTGATCGTTTGTTTTATAGAAAATCATTGTTAAAACAAAACCAACAACTAATGAAACAGCTCCCGCAATTAATGAAACAATCATTCCTGTCGCATTTCCTTTTGGTGAAATGAAGTTTACAACACTAAAGATTCCAAGACCACCAATAACATATTGTTTTACTGCAACTGTTCCCATGATAGCACCACCAACAGCTCCACCAATACAAGAGAAGACAAATGGTGTTTTTTCAGGTAATAAGAAACCATAAATAGCTGGTTCTGTTACCCCACAAAATGCTGAAATCACACCTGGAATTGCAAGTGCTTTTTTATTTTCATCTTTTAATTTTAAATACATCGCTGCAAGAACACCTGTTGCCGCAAATGTTGTTCCTAACATACCTGGTAAAATTGTATCATATCCTAAATTTCCAATATTAACCATCGCCATTGGTACAAGTGCCCAATGTAAACCAAAGATAACTAAACATTGCCATAATGCACCAATGACAAAAGCAGTTACGATTGGTGAAAAAGCATAAAGTCCAGCAAACATATTTGATAAAACTGTTGTTAATAAACTTACAACTGGCCCAATAACTAATAAACCAATTGGAAGTGAAATAATTAAAACAAAGAATGGAACAAAGAAGTTTTGTAACATTTCAGGTACGAATTTCTTCGCAATCTTTTGAATTTGAGCTGCTAAAGCAACAATACAGATAACTGGTACAACAGTACTTGTATAGTTACCTGAAACAAATGGAATACCTATAAATTTTGTATAGTAAGATCCAATGAATGGTAATGTTCCAATTGCTTTTCCTGCAGCTGATAATGTATCTGTTTGAATTGTTGGATAACAAAGTGTTGCTCCAATAATCATTCCGACAATAACATTGACATTGAATTTTTTAGCTGCTGTATATCCTAAAATAATTGGTAAAAAGTTAAAAATAGAATCACCAATTGCATTTAAAATCATATAAGTTCCACTATTATTGAAACTTGATCCTAAAATAAATACTAATAAAGCATTTAAACCTTTAATGATCCCTGCTGCACATAATGGCCCTAAGATAGGTTGGAAACATCCTGAAATAATATCAATTAACTTATTGAAAAGTCCTTGTGGTGCTTCTTCTTCTACTTGTTGAGTCCCATTACTAATACCTGCAAGTTCACATACGTCTGCATATACTAAAGGTACATGATTTCCAATAACAACTTGATATTGCCCTGCTGATTTCATTACAGTGACAACACCTGGGTTATTTTTTAATGCTTCATCATTGGCTTTTGATTCGTCTTTTAAACGAAAACGTAATCTTGTAACACAATGTGTTAAGCTGTTGATGTTTTCCTTTCCACCAACATTTTCCAAAATCTCTTTGGCTAAATTTTCATACTTACTCATAATTTTCCTCCATCTTTCTAAGTATTGAAATTTGAAGGTTTGGCCAACTTAATGTCACCATCCAATTAATGACTATTTCCAAGATAAACTACACGATGTATATGGATCGTTAAATAAAGTTTTTCTTCGTCATAAAGTTCATAGTTATATTGATTTTTTATGTACATCGCAATTTTTTCGACACATTGATAGGCATTGACATATTTTACTTGAACCACTTCCAACAAATCATCTTCTTGTTTGTTTTGTTTTTTGTGTTCAACTAAACGTTGTGCAAAAAATTTCAAATGGGTAATAAAACGATAGTAATAAGCACTTTCTTCATTAAATTCTATTTTGAAGTGATAACGCACAATATTTTCAATTTCTTGCACGATTTTCGTAATTTCATACATATCATGAACATCTTCATCTAATTGTCCATTGACAATATGTAACGCAATAAATCCTGCTTCATCATTTGGTAAAAGCACACCTGTTTTCTTTTCAATAATTCCAAGAGCCTTTTTCCCTATTTGATATTCTTCTTTATAAAATCTTTGAATATCCCATAATAAAGCATTCTTCACTAAAATATCGTCTTTCGCTCTAACAACAGCTGTATAAATGTGATTGACCATAGAAATATAGATATTATCATTTAAAGCTTTGCCTAAACTTAGTCTCGCTTCATCCATAATTTCTTCACCGATTTCTAAATACTCCAAAGGAATATCCACAACAAGTTCTTTAAATCGACTTAAAACTTCTTGGTTATGTAAATAAAAATCTTTATCAATTGTTTCTGGTTCTATCGTATCCCCTATTTTCTTTTTAAAACAGATTTCTCGTCCCATCATAATCTTTTCTTCATTATTTTCAAGAACAACAGCTACATTATTGTTAAAAACTTTGCTTATTTCCATAATCACCCCTCCAAAATAAAAACCTATTTATTGCGCACTTAAAAAGGGTGGCAATAAATAGGTTTAGCTTATACTTAAATAATCACTATCCTATAAACTACTCGAACATATTATCACAAATTTAAAATGGATGTAGTCTTTTTATTAGCGTTTTAAGCCACAAATCATTTCTACAGTTGCTGGATCATAGTGAGAAAAGAAAGAACTTGTATCTTTATTAAGTGAAGCAATTGTTTGCATATCTTCTTCACTTAATTCAAAATCAAAGATATTTAAGTTTTCTTGCATTCTTTCTTTTCTTACAGTTTTAGCTAAAGGAACAATTCCTCTTTGTACAAGCCATCTTAAAATAACTTGTCCGACTGATTTATTATATTTATTACCAATTTCTACAAGTGTTTCATTTGTGAAAATACCATTTTTACCTTCCGCAAATGGAGCCCATGCTTCTAATTGAACACCATATTTTGTATTGTAAATTAAAGCTGCATCTTGTTGATGGAATGGATTGACTTCTACTTGGTTAACAGCAGGAACAACATCTGTATCTAACGCTAAATCTACTAAACGATCTGGATAGAAGTTAGAAACACCGATGGCTTTAATTTTACCTTCTTTATATAAATCAATTAAAGCACGATAAGCTCCATGATAATCTTTAAATGGTTGGTGTAATAAAACTAAATCAAAATAATCTAATTGCATTTTCTTTAATGATTCTTCAACAGAAGCTTTTGCGTTTTCGTAACCATAATTAGAAATCCATACTTTTGTAGTAATAAATAATTCTTCTCTTGGTACATTTGTTTCTTGAATTGCTCTACCTACAGCTTCTTCATTTCCATAAGATTGTGCAGTATCAATAAGACGATATCCTGCATCAATCGCATCTAAAACAACTCTTTTACATTCTTCTTCATCTTTTACTTGGAAAACACCAAAACCAACAACTGGCATTTTCACTCCATTATTTAATGTTTTATATTCCATTGTTATTCTCCTTATTCAAAATTACATTTTGTTGTCGCCATTTTGTGCAATGATTCTTTAGTCACTTTATAAAATGGGGTATGTTTATTCACTTTTTCGATTTCTTTCATTTCTTCATCTGTTAGTTTAAAATCAAAGATTTGTGTGTTCGCTTCAATATGATCTAATGATTTACTTCCCGGAACAAGACCAAACCCCATTTGGAGATGCCATCTTAGAACAATTTGAACTGTTGATTTATGATATTTCTTTGCAAGTTCTACAAAGATTGCCTCTTTTAACATGTCACTATTTCCATGTCCTAGAGGATACCATGATTGAAGTTGTATATGATTTTTCTTACAAAAATCATATACATGTTCTGCTGGATAATAAGGATGACATTCTACTTGCATGATCATTGGTGGAACTTCACATTGATCTAAAATTTCTTGAATTTGTTCAACTCTAAAGTTAGATAAACCAATCGCTTTGATTTTCCCTTCTTTATATGCTTTTTCTAACATCTTATAAGCATAAACATAGTTATTTACAGGATGATGTAAAATCATCACATCAACATAATCAACGCCTAATCTTTTTAAAGTATCATCGATTGCTTGATCATTTTCATAAAGTGTAGGTCCTAATTTTGTTTCTAAATAATAATCTTCTCTTTTTAACCCTGATAATTTTAATCCTTTTCCTACTTCTACTTCATTACCATAACGATTGGCAGTATCAATAAGTTGATAGCCATGGTTTAAGGCAAAAGCTACATTGTCTTCAATTTGTTTACCAAATTGTTGAATGGTACCAAATCCAAGTTGAGGGATTTGGTATCCATTATTTAAAGTAATGAAATTAGTCATGAATTTTTAATCCCATTAAACGTGTTTCGTTGGCAGGATCTTCAGGATTATGAGATGGTTTATTTGTATCTAAGGCTTGCATGTTTTTCATTTCTTCATCTGTTAATTCAAAATCAAAGATATCAATGTTTCCTTTCATTCTTTCTTCATTTGTAGATTTAGGTAAAGAAATAACTCCTTCTTGATAAATCCATCTTAAGATAATTTGACCAGTATTTTTATTATATTTTTTAGCTAATGAAACAATTGTTTCATTTTCTAATAAATCTTTATTTCCATGTCCTAACGGAAACCATGCTTCTAAACGAATATCGTTTTCAGCCATTACTTTTCTTAATTCTTTTTGTTGAACAAATGGATTAAATTCTACTTGGTTGACCGTCGGCATTACAGTCATACCATCTTTAAATTTATTCCATAAGTTCACAGTAATATTAGAAATACCAATAGATTTGATTTTACCTGCTTGATACGCTTCTTCTAAAGCTTTCCAAGCTCCTAAATAATCACCATAGGGTTGATGTAATAAATAAAGATCAATATAATCCACTCCTAATAATTTTAAAGAAGTTTCAATACCTTTCTTAGCATTTTCATAGCCATAATCTTGTAACCATAATTTAGAAGTAATAAAGATTTCTTTACGATCAATACCACTATCTTTAATAGCTTTTCCTACATCACTTTCATTCATATATCCTGCAGCTGTATCAATATGACGATAACCTGCTTTTAAAGCAGCTAAAGTTGCATCATAAGTAGGTCCATCATTAGGAATCATAAAGACTCCAAATCCTACTGCTGGAATTGTTTGTTTATTATTTAATTCAAATATTTCCATTATTATCTCCTCCAATTTCTATATTTATTTTAATTTTTAATTCTATATATGTACAATATCAATAGTGCATGTTAGTATAACTGGAAGTTATACTTGTTGGTTTGCTTCAATAATATCTTTTAGACTTACTTTTTCATGTCTATAACGAGCATTAGGGTTTGCGTCTTTCAATTTTGTGATGATGGCCTTTGACGGACAGTTTTGTGCACATGCTAAACAAAATTCACAAGTATTTTGTTTTCTTTTTGCTTTATTGTTTTCAACGTAGAATAAACCACGTGGACAGACATTCGTACAAATACCACAACCTACACATTTATCAGTGACAGTAATTTGTTCACCGTTAATTAGTTCTGGATTTTTCGCAAAGATTTCTTTGGTAGAAGCATGAAAATCTCTCCCTGCCTGTATTGCTTTAGGAATTTCTTCTTTTTTATTTTGAATATCTTGAAGTGCTTGTTGAATTTGTTGTTCAATATTTTTATTCATTGTCCTTTGTTCATTCATATCAAAGGATGGTAAGTAATTATCTACCATTAAAATAGAATGAATATAATTTACATGTCTTCCTTTTTCTTCTAATAAGCGTGCGATACATTCAGGAGCATCTGTGTCATCTTTTCCATAAGTTAAAATCAAATAGAAATAATCTGTTTCAAAGGTTGCCTTTTCTAAAAACTCTAAAACAATTTTTGGTGTTTCTCCAGCATAAACAGGATAAATAACACCAATTTTATCATCTTTAAAATGTAAGTTTTCTTGTTTTAATGCTTGTAGGATACTGATTGGATTAGCTTCTAATTATCTTGCGACATATAAACTATTTCCTGTTCCTGTAAAATAAAATAGCATATTCCTCTCTCCTTTTAATCATGTATTTTGTATTTATTGAGCCACTTTACTGGATAAGTATAATTAAAAGTATTCATTAATAATTCCCCCATTTCATCATTTATTATAGATTGCGATTGTAACTATCGGTCAAGTCCTCTAAAATAAATTTAGGAGATGATTTAAATGTATACCATGATGCAAGTATGTAGTGAAGTTGATATGACTTATCAAACATTAAAGTATTATTGTAATGAAGGATTAGTTACTCACGTTAAAAGAGATAAAAATAATCGTCGTATTTTTGATGAACATGGTGTTAAGTGGATCAAAGATCTTTCTTGTCTTAAAAGATGTAGCTTTTCTATTCAAAAAATGAAAGATTATTTAGACTTATGTCTAGAAGGTGAATCAACAGTTAAAATACGTAAAGAATTTCTTGTTAGAAAAAGAGAAAATTTAGAAAATACAATTCAGGAATTAGAAGAAAATATTGATTATATTGATTGGAAACAAAATTTTTATGATGATGTTTTAAGTGGTAAAAAGCCTTATGCTAGTAATTTAATTAATATAAAAAACGAGAAATAATCTCGTTTTTTATGTGCATTTCTATTTTGGGAAGAAATAAATATTATTTTATTCTAAAATTTCACCGTTTGATTCTATCACTTTTTTATACCAATAGAATGAATCTTTTTTTATTCTTTTTAAACTTCCATTTCCTAAATCATCTAAATCAACATATACAAAACCATATCTTTTTTTCATTTCACCTGTTCCTGCTGAAACAATATCAATACATCCCCACGTTGTATAGCCTAATAAGTCAACTTTATCTATTTCTACTGCTTTTTTCATTTCTTTAATATGATCTCTTATATAAGAAATACGATAATCATCATGAATTCCATCTTTTTCAATAATATCTTCGCTACCCATTCCATTTTCTACAATGAATAAAGGTTTTTGATATCTATCATATAATTCATTTAAAACAAACCTTAATCCTTCAGGGTCTATTGGCCATCCCCATGCAGTTTTTTCTAAATAAGGATTAGGCGATGCTTGTTGTCCTCCTGTTGTTGTTGTATTAGGTGAGAACCTATCATAAGCTGTTGTACGATAATAAGAGAACGCTAGATAATCGGAAGTATTTTCTTTTAACCACTTTTCATCTCCTGGTTCCATTTTTAATGTAAAACCGTATTCATCAAAAATTGATTGTGCATAATTAGGATAATACCCTCGACAAGTAACATCACTAAACATTAAAGCTTTTCTTCTAAATTCGTAAGCCCCAAAAACATCATCAGGATGACACGTTGCTGGATAAATACCTGAAAGTGCACACATTGTTCCTAACATAAAGTTTGGATTAATTTCTCTTGCTATTTTATTAGCCATCGCGCTCGCTACTAACATATGATGAATAGATTGAAATTTAATACCAGCATCTTTTAAAGGAGTTTCACCTTGATTAGAATGTTTACCACTCTTACGATTATTAGAAGCTAATCCTAGCGTCCAATATCCACCTAAAACATTAATTTCATTAACTGTAATCCAATATTTAACTTTATCTTTCCATCTTTCAAATAATACTTTTGCAAATTTTAAATAAAAATCAATGAGTTTTCTATTGATCCATCCGCCATATTTTGTTGCTAAATTCAATGGCATATCAAAATGTAAAATTGTTACTAATGGTTCAATATTGTACTTCTTTAGTTCATCTATTACATTGTCATAAAATTTTAACCCTTCTTTATTAGGTGTATCATCATCTCCATTAGGAAAAATTCTTGTCCATGATATAGAAAGTCGATATGTTTTAAATCCCATTTCTGCCATTAATGCAATATCTTCTTTATAATGATGATAAAAGTCAGTGGCTTGATGACTAGGATAATAATATCCTTCTTTTAAGACTCCTTTATATCCAAAGGGAATACATTCTCCCATTTGAATTGTTGTTTCTTCTCCTTGATCATTTTGACAATAAATACGGCGAGGATCATCTTTCGTTCCATTTGTGAGTAAATCATGAACGGCAATACCTCTACCTCCTTCTTGCCAACCACCTTCATATTGATTTGCAGCAGTAGCGCCACCCCATAAAAAATTCTTTGGAAAACTCATACTCTATTCCTCCATTATTTATTTTCAATTTCAACTTGTTTATTAGAAAGTAATACAAATGGAATCCAAATAACAAATGTAACTGCTAAAATAATTGCTTGAACAATAATACCATTAAATCCATAACTAATAAATCCTGTGATAAACACTGGTAAACCTGGTGGACAATCTAAAATACCACATGTAATAAAACCGATATTTGTCGCACCTATTGCAATTAAAGCAGCAATAGCAGAATTAATAATAAATGGAATAGCAAAAATTGGATTTAAGACTAAAGGTAAACCAAATACCACTGGTTCATTAATTCCACAAATACCTGGAATTAATGAGAATTTAGCAATAGATTTGTGATCTTCTCTTTTTGAAAAAATGAAAATAGCAATAAGTAATGATAAAGTGATACCACCACCTCCAACAACAACGAAACTCGTCCAAAAACCTCTCGTTAAAATATTAGTAGCAACTCCACCAGCTTGTACAGCAGAAATATTTTCAGCAATACCTGCAGCAGATAATGGTCCTCTAACTCCTTCAATAACCATACCACCATGAATTCCTAAGAACCAGAAAATTTGATTGACTAAGGAAAGAATAACAATACCCACTGTTGTATTAGCTAAAGCTTGTAAAGGCACTTGAATAATATTATAAATCCAAACATTTATGTAATTACCAGTATAGGCATTAAATAAACATCCTGCTACAGAAAATACTGTAATAATAATGAAAATTGGAATTAAAATATTAAATGATCTTGCAATTCCTGTTGGAACTGAATCAGGCATTTTAATTTTAATAGCATCAATATTTGTTAATACTTTAAATAACTTAACTGCTAAAATTGACATAATCATTGAAACAAATAAACCTTGTGCTCCAATAACACCAGATCCTAATCCACTTGAAACAACTGGATCTTTTAAACCTTCGACAACTGTACTAATTGTATTTGGACATACAGCTAAATAAGATAATAACCCAATTAATCCACTTTCTAATTGAGGTACTTGTTCTTTTTCTGCTAGTTTATATCCAATAAGAAACGCTATTGGTAATGACATACAAGAAATAGTTACAAAATTGATTGTAGTAAATGCAGGTGATAACTTTGATAACCATGGTACCCATTTAGCTAATCCATTAGCTCCCGCAACTAATATATTCAACATACTTCCAAATGATCCAACAATAATAAATGGAACAAACATCGTAAATGCTTCTTTTATTGAACCAAGATATTTATTTGATTCAACTTTTGCACTAATTGATAATAAAACATTTTGCAATTTATCTTTCATTAAATTTCCCTCTTTCCTAAAAAATAATAATTTCATTTCTGCAGATTTGATTTCTTTTTATTTTTCAACATTATTATAATCATCACCTATTATGGAACTCAATGTGTAAAAATTCTATATTATTGTGGAACTTTTCAAAATGCAAAAAAAACTTTGAATAATTCAAAGTCTCTTTTAATTTAAGATTTCTTCTATTTCATTAAAAATTTTTATTATCTCTTCTTCACTTTGTTTCTTTATTATTCTTTTAATGTACACTGAATTTTGTGCTAAATAAGATAATTCTTTAAATAAATCAAATATATTATAGTTCTTTTCATTTCCAATAAGTGGCATAACAATTAATTGAACTTTCTTTTTATTCTTGATTTGAATCCCACCACACAGGCAATGTACAAATAAGGTTATTATTATACCATCCTTCACCAAGCTCAGCAGCTCCTGGGACTTGGGAACCAATGGCTGCAAGATTAGTGGTATTATATGTCAGCTCATAAGAAGCTTGCTTCCAACGACGAGGCGACTTATCTTCCGGGCAGTAAGTAAATCCTGCTGGAGTATTCCTATAATAATACGATTTATCCCAATTCATGAATATATTCGTATCATAATCACAACGACGCATATCATTCCAATTCTCATTAGAATATGGCATTGCCAACATCTTCTGATTCAAAATTTTGCCGAGAGTAATATCTGAGGAATTTCCTAGTGCATTATTCAAGAAATTATCAATATCAGCTTGTTCAATATGAGTAAACGAGGGGCAAGACTCCAATTTTCCATCCTCTGAAGTCCACACGCCAATCTGATCATTAACAAAATCAATACTTGCTTTAACACCTTCTTTATAGGCAATAAATGCTCCTGATTTATCGCCTT
>OLPN01003433.1_pt1 | contig 11076 bp, 6 predicted proteins | sample 1672601 | NCBI WGS metagenome assembly OLPN01 (sample SAMEA3136704, study PRJEB25190) | human gut metagenome | reverse complement strand
CATGAGAAAGGAAGATAAAGGCGTTATTATTGGTCAGTTGGCTGAAACCGTTAAGCAATACGGACATTTCTATTTGGTTGACACAACTGCTATGGATGCAGCTAAGACAAGTGAACTGAGAAGAAAATGTTTCAAAGCAGGTATTAAGCTGGTTGTTGTGAAGAATTCTTTGCTTCACAAAGCTCTGATGAGCATGGAAGGTGTTGATTTCTCTCCGTTGTTCGATTCTTTAAAAGGTACAACTTCAGTAATGTTTAGCGAAGTAGCTAACGCTCCTGCAAAGTTGTTGAAAGAATACAAAGAGGAAATTCCTGCATTGAAAGCAGCTTATGCTGAAGAAGGTTTCTATGTAGGTGCTAATCAACTGGATGCTCTTTGCAACATTAAGAGTAAGAATGAAGTTATTGCTGATATTATTGCATTGCTGCAATCACCGGCGAAAAATGTTATTTCTGCTCTTCAATCAGGTGGTAACACCATTCATGGAGTTCTTAAGACTCTGGGCGAACGTGCCGAATAATCAATTTTATAATCAATTAGTAACAAACAATTAAAATCATACAAAAATGGCAGATTTGAAAGCTTTTGCAGAACAATTAGTTAACTTGACAGTAAAAGAAGTTAATGAACTTGCAACTATCCTTAAAGAAGAATACGGTATTGAACCTGCTGCTGCAGCTGTAGCTGTTGCTGCTGGTCCTGCTGCTGGTGCAGCTGCTGCTGAAGAAAAAACATCTTTTGATGTAGTTTTGAAGAGCGCTGGTGCTGCAAAATTGCAGGTTGTTAAAGCCGTTAAAGAAGCATGTGGTCTTGGCTTGAAAGAAGCTAAAGACATGGTAGACGGTGCTCCTAGCACAGTAAAAGAAGGCTTGGCTAAAGACGAAGCTGAATCACTGAAGAAAACTTTGGAAGAAGCTGGAGCTGAAGTTGAGCTTAAATAATATTAGCCTGAGTATCAGGTAATACGGTTAGGAATCCTCTGGTAGAGGATTCTTAACCTTTTTGTGTCTATATTATTATTAAGTTCTACAAAATATTAACAAATGTCTTCAAATACTGAAAATCAAAGAGTTAATTTTGCTTCCATCAAGAATCCGATGAAGTATCCGGATTTCTTGGAAGTGCAATTGAAGTCATTCCAAGACTTTTTACAGTTGGATACCCCGCCCGAAAAGCGTAAGAATGACGGGCTGTATAAGGTGTTCGCTGAAAACTTCCCTATTGCTGACACTCGTAATAACTTTGTCCTTGAATTCTTGGACTATTACATTGATCCGCCTCACTATTCAATAGACGAGTGTTTGGAGCGCGGGCTCACATACAGCGTGCCTTTGAAAGCAAAACTGAAGTTGTATTGTACTGATCCTGATCATGAAGATTTCGATACGGTTATTCAGGATGTTTATCTGGGTCCTATTCCGTATATGACTCCGAAAGGAACTTTTGTTATTAATGGTGCTGAGCGTGTAGTTGTTTCTCAGTTGCACCGTTCTCCGGGCGTGTTCTTTGGTCAGAGCGTACATGCTAACGGTACTAAATTGTACTCTGCCCGTATTATTCCATTCAAAGGTTCATGGATCGAATTCGCTACAGATATTAACAATGTAATGTATGCGTATATCGACCGTAAAAAGAAATTGCCTGTTACTACTCTGTTAAGAGCTGTAGGTTTTGAAAATGATAAAGATATCCTCGAAATCTTCAATTTGGCTGAAGACGTTAAGGTTAATAAGACTAACTTGAAGAAAGTCGTAGGAAGAAAACTCGCTGCTCGTGTTTTAAAAACATGGACAGAAGATTTCGTAGATGAAGACACAGGTGAAGTTGTTTCTATTGAACGTAATGAGGTTATTATCGACCGTGAAACTGTGATTGAAGAGGATCATATCGATGAAATTATAGACTCAGGCGTTCAGAATATCCTTGTTCACAAGGAAGAAGCGAATTCATCCGACTACTCTATTATATTTAATACCCTTCAGAAAGACCCGAGCAACTCTGAAAAAGAGGCTGTACTTTACATTTACCGTCAGTTGCGTAATGCAGATCCGGCTGATGATGCCAGTGCTCGTGAGGTTATCAATAACCTGTTCTTCTCTGAAAAAAGATATGACCTTGGCGAGGTAGGACGTTACAGAATCAACAAAAAGTTGGGACTGACTACGGACATGGATGTGAAGGTATTGACAAAACAAGATATTATTGAAATCATTAAGTATCTGATTGAGCTGATTAACTCTAAAGCGGATGTTGATGATATTGACCACTTGAGTAACCGTCGTGTACGTACTGTAGGAGAACAGTTGTCCAATCAATTTGCGATTGGTCTGGCACGTATGTCTCGTACCATCCGTGAGCGTATGAATGTGCGTGACAATGAAGTGTTTACTCCGATTGATTTGATTAATGCGAAGACTATTTCTTCTGTTATCAATTCATTCTTTGGAACAAATGCTTTGTCGCAGTTCATGGATCAAACTAATCCATTGGCTGAAATCACTCACAAGCGTCGTTTGTCAGCGTTAGGACCTGGTGGTCTGTCACGTGAACGTGCTGGTTTTGAGGTTCGTGACGTACACTATACTCATTATGGTCGTTTGTGTCCGATTGAAACTCCTGAAGGTCCGAATATCGGTTTGATTTCTTCTTTGTGTGTGTATGCTAAGATTAATGAGCTTGGCTTTATTTCAACTCCTTATCGTAAAGTAGCTGATGGTAAGGTGGATATATCTGATGAAGGTATTGAATATCTGACAGCCGAAGAGGAAGAGGATAAGATAATCGCTCAGGGTAATGCTCCATTGGATGATGAAGGCAAATTTGTTCGTGAGAAAGTAAAAGCTCGTCGTGATGCTGATTATCCTGTTGTTACTCCTGACCAGGTAGAGTTGATGGATGTTTCTCCACAGCAGATTGCTTCTATCGCTGCTTCTTTGATTCCGTTCTTGGAACATGACGATGCTAACCGTGCATTGATGGGATCAAACATGATGCGCCAGGCAGTTCCTTTGTTGCGTACAGAGGCTCCTATTGTAGGTACAGGTATCGAAAAGCAATTGGTTGAAGATTCTCGTACTCAGATTGCTGCTGAAGGTGACGGTGTGATTGAATATGTAGATGCAACCACTATCCGGATTTTGTATGACAGAACGGAAGATGAGGAATTTGTCAGCTTCGAACCTGCTTTGAAAGAATATAGAATTCCTAAATTCCGTAAGACTAACCAAAGCATGACTATTGACCTTCGTCCTATTTGTGATAAGGGTCAGCGTGTAAAGAAAGGTGATATTCTGACGGAAGGTTATTCAACACAAGGTGGTGAGTTGGCATTGGGTAAGAATCTGTTGGTTGCTTATATGCCTTGGAAGGGATATAACTATGAGGATGCTATTGTATTGAATGAACGCGTTGTACGTGAGGACTTGCTGACTTCTGTACACGTTGATGAATATATTTTGGAGGTCCGCGAAACGAAACGCGGTATGGAAGAATTAACTTCTGATATTCCTAACGTGAGTGAAGAAGCTACTAAAGATTTGGATGAAAACGGTATTGTACGTGTAGGTGCACGTATCGAACCGGGTGATATCCTGATTGGTAAGATTACTCCGAAAGGTGAATCAGATCCTTCTCCGGAAGAAAAATTGCTTCGTGCTATTTTCGGTGATAAGGCAGGTGATGTGAAGGATGCTTCATTGAAAGCTTCTCCGTCATTACGTGGTGTCGTTATTGACAAGAAGTTGTTCTCACGTGTTATCAAGAGCAGAAGTGAGAAGAATGCCGATAAGGCTATTCTGCCTAAACTGAATGATGAATTCGAAGAAAAGGCAGCAAAACTGAAAGATATCTTGATTGAGAAACTATTGGTTTTGACTAATGGTAAGGTTTCCCAAGGAGTGAAAGATTATTTGGGAACGGAAGTTATTGCCAAGGGGGCGAAGTTCACCAAACGCGATTTGGAATCATTGGATTATACTATTATCCAGTTGAGCAAGTGGACAGCTGATGCTCATAAGAATGACATGATTCGTGACTTGGTGATGAATTATTTGAAGAAATATAAAGAATTGGATGCTGAATTAAAGCGTAAGAAGTTTGCTATCACTATCGGTGATGAACTTCCTGCGGGCATTATTCAGATGGCTAAGGTTTATATTGCCAAGAAGCGTAAGATTGGTGTAGGTGATAAGATGGCGGGACGTCACGGTAACAAGGGTATTGTTTCTCGTGTGGTTCGTCAGGAAGATATGCCGTTCTTAGCAGATGGTACTCCAGTAGATATCGTATTGAATCCGTTGGGTGTGCCTTCTCGTATGAATATTGGTCAGATTTTCGAAGCCGTATTAGGTCGTGCCGGAAAAGAGTTGGGTGTGAAATTTGCTACTCCTATTTTTGACGGTGCTTCTATGGATGATTTAAATGAATGGACAGATAAAGCTGGATTGCCTCGTTATTGTAAGACTTATCTTTGTGATGGTGGTACAGGCGAACGCTTTGACCAACCTGCAACAGTGGGTGTAACTTATATGTTGAAACTAGGGCACATGGTTGAAGATAAGATGCATGCCCGTTCTATCGGTCCGTACTCCCTTATTACTCAGCAGCCGCTTGGTGGTAAGGCACAGTTCGGTGGTCAGCGTTTCGGAGAAATGGAAGTTTGGGCGCTTGAAGCATTCGGCGCAGCACATATCTTACAGGAAATCCTGACCATTAAGTCTGATGACGTTGTAGGACGCTCAAAGGCTTACGAAGCTATTGTGAAAGGTGAACCTATGCCAACTCCGGGTATCCCCGAATCTCTGAATGTATTGTTACACGAACTGAGAGGTCTTGGCTTGAGTATCAACCTTGAATAATAAAAAAATATAACTCTTTACATTATAAATAAGGAAGTATGGCTTTTAGAAAAGAAACTAAGATAAAGAGTAATTTCTCGAAAATCTCAATTGGCTTGGCTTCACCCGAAGAAATCCTTGAGAATTCGAGCGGTGAGGTGTTGAAGCCTGAAACGATCAACTACCGTACCTACAAACCGGAACGTGATGGTTTGTTCTGCGAGCGTATTTTCGGTCCGGTGAAAGATTACGAATGTCATTGCGGTAAGTACAAACGTATCCGTTATAAAGGTATTGTTTGTGACCGATGTGGCGTTGAAGTGACTGAAAAGAAGGTCCGTCGTGAACGTATGGGACATATTCAGTTAGTTGTGCCTGTAGCGCATATCTGGTATTTTCGTTCATTGCCGAACAAGATCGGTTATTTGTTGGGGCTGCCTACAAAGAAACTAGACGCTATTGTATATTATGAACGTTATGTGGTTATCCAGCCGGGTGTGAAGGCTGAAGATGGCATTAATAAATATGATTTGCTTTCTGAAGAAGAGTATTTGGATATCTTGGATACACTTCCTAAAGAAAACCAATATTTGGAAGATACAGATCCGAATAAGTTTATAGCTAAGATGGGAGCAGAAGCCATTTATGATCTGCTCTCAACTTTGGATTTGGATGCTTTATCTTATGAATTACGTCATAAAGCAAGTAATGATTCTTCGCAGCAACGTAAGAACGAGGCTTTGAAGCGTCTGCAGGTAGTTGAATCGTTCCGTGCATCTCGCGGACGTAATAAACCTGAATGGATGATTGTACGTATTGTGCCGGTTATTCCTCCTGAACTGCGTCCATTGGTTCCGTTGGATGGTGGCCGTTTCGCTACCTCTGACTTGAATGACTTGTATCGTCGTGTGATTATCCGTAACAACCGTTTGAAGCGACTGATTGAAATCAAGGCTCCCGAAGTGATTTTGCGTAACGAAAAACGTATGTTGCAGGAGGCTGTCGATTCCTTGTTCGATAACTCACGTAAATCAAGTGCAGTGAAGACTGACGCTAATCGTCCATTGAAATCACTGTCCGATAGCTTGAAGGGTAAGCAAGGACGTTTCCGTCAGAACTTGCTGGGTAAGCGTGTTGACTACTCTGCTCGTTCGGTTATCGTTGTTGGTCCTGAATTGAAGATGGGTGAATGTGGTATTCCTAAACTGATGGCTGCAGAGCTTTACAAGCCGTTTATCATCCGTAAGTTGATTGAACGTGGTATTGTGAAGACTGTAAAATCTGCAAAGAAGATTGTAGACCGCAAGGAGCCTGTGATCTGGGATATCTTGGAACATGTCATGAAAGGTCATCCTGTATTGCTGAACCGTGCGCCGACTCTGCACCGTTTGGGTATTCAGGCTTTCCAACCGCATATGATTGAAGGTAAAGCTATTCAGTTGCACCCGTTGGCTTGTACAGCGTTCAATGCCGACTTCGATGGTGACCAGATGGCGGTTCACTTGCCTTTGAGTAATGATGCGATTCTGGAAGCACAGATGTTGATGCTTCAAGCTCATAACATTCTGAATCCTGCTAATGGTGCTCCTATTACTGTGCCTGCACAGGATATGGTACTTGGTTTGTATTATATTACCAAGCTGAGAAAAGGGGCTAAAGGTGAAGGCTTGACTTTCTACGGTCCGGAAGAGGCTTTGATTGCTTATAATGAAGGTAAAGTGGATATTCATGCTATCGTCAACGTAGTGGTGAAGGACTTGGACAAAGATGGCAAAATCGTAGATGTGATGATGAAAGAAACCTCCGTAGGGCGTGTGATTGTAAATGAAATCGTTCCAGCGGAAGTGGGGTACTTGAATACCATTATTTCCAAAAAGTCTTTGCGAGATATCATTAGTGATGTTATCAAAGCTGTCGGTGTTGCACGTGCTTGTGAATTCTTGGATGGTATTAAGAACTTAGGTTACTATATGGCGTTCAAGGGTGGTCTGTCATTCAACTTGGGTGATATTATTATCCCGAAAGAAAAAGAAGAACTGGTAAAACGTGGTAATGAGGAAGTGGAACAGATTATGATGAACTATAATATGGGTTTCATTACTGACAATGAACGTTATAACCAGGTTATCGATACATGGACTCACGTGAACAGTGACCTGTCTGATATACTTTACAAGACGATTAAGAATGATGACCAAGGCTTCAATTCAGTATTTATGATGCTTGATTCCGGGGCCCGTGGTTCTAAAGAGCAGATTCGTCAGTTGTCTGGTATGCGTGGTTTGATGGCAAAACCGCAGAAAGCCGGTGCTGAAGGTGCACAGATTATTGAAAACCCTATTCTTTCAAACTTTAAAGAAGGTTTGTCTGTGTTAGAGTATTTTATTTCTACCCACGGTGCTCGTAAAGGTTTGGCGGATACAGCGTTGAAGACTGCTGATGCGGGATACTTGACCCGCCGTCTGGTAGACGTGTCGCATGATGTGATTATCAATGAAGAAGACTGTGGAACACTTCGTGGTTTGGTTTGTACGGCTTTGAAGAATAACGATGAAGTTATTGCTACTTTGTACGAACGTATTCTAGGACGTGTTTCTGTACATGATATCGTCCATCCTACTACTGGTAAACTGATTGTAGCCGGTGGAGAGGAGATTACAGAGGATATTGCGCAGGAAATCGAGGATTCTCCGATTGAAAGCGTTGAAATCCGTTCGGTATTAACTTGTGAATCTAAGAAAGGGGTATGTGCTAAGTGTTATGGACGTAACTTGGCATCCAGTCGTATGGTTCAGAAAGGTGAAGCAGTCGGCGTAATCGCTGCCCAATCTATTGGTGAGCCGGGTACACAGTTGACATTGCGTACATTCCATGCCGGTGGTATCGCAGGTAATATGGCTGCTAATGCAAGCATTGTGGCCAAGAATAATGCACGTTTGGAATTCGAAGAATTGCGTACGGTAGATACGGTTGATGAAATGGGTGAGGCTGTGAAAGTGGTAGTCGGTCGTTTGGCTGAAGTCCGCTTTATCGATGTGAATACAGGGATTATCCTGTCAACTCATAATGTGCCTTATGGTTCAAAATTATATGCTGCGGACGGTGATATTGTTGAGAAGGGAAAACTGATTGCTAAGTGGGATCCGTTCAACGCTGTTATTATTACAGAGGCTACTGGTAAGATTGAATTCGAGAGTGTGGTTGAAAACGTAACTTATAAGGTAGAGTCTGATGAAGCTACCGGTTTGCGTGAAATTATCATTATCGAGTCTAAGGATAAGACAAAAGTACCTTCTGCCCATATTGTAACCGAGGATGGTAATTTGATCCGTACTTATAACTTACCCGTGGGGGGGCATGTTGTGGTTGAAAACGGTCAGGCAGTGAAAGCTGGTGACATTATTGTGAAGATTCCTCGTGCTGTAGGCAAGGCTGGTGATATCACTGGTGGTCTTCCTCGTGTTACAGAACTGTTTGAGGCTCGTAACCCATCTAATCCTGCTGTCGTTTCTGAAATAGACGGTGAAATTACTATGGGTAAGATTAAGCGTGGTAACCGTGAAATTATTGTCACATCTAAGACAGGTGAAGTGAAAAAGTATTTGGTGAATCTGTCTAAACAAATATTGGTTCAGGAGAATGACTACGTTCGTGCCGGAACTCCGTTATCTGACGGTGCGATTACTCCTGCTGACATTTTGGCCATTAAAGGTCCCACGGCTGTACAGGAATATATCGTAAATGAAGTGCAAGACGTTTACCGTTTGCAGGGTGTGAAGATTAACGACAAACACTTTGAGATTATTGTTCGTCAAATGATGCGTAAGGTAGAAATCGATGAGCCGGGCGATACTCGCTTCTTGGAACAGCAGGTAGTGGATAAGCAAGAGTTCATGGAAGAAAACGATCGTATTTGGGGCAAGAAAGTAGTTGTTGACTCTGGTGATTCTCAGAATTTACAGCCGGGTCAGATTGTTACTGCCCGTAAGTTGCGTGATGAGAACAGTATGTTGAAACGTCGTGATTTGAAGCCTGTTGAGGTACGTGATGCTATTCCTGCTACATCTACTCAGATTCTGCAAGGTATTACCCGTGCCGCTTTGGGAACTTCAAGTTTCATGTCTGCTGCATCATTCCAGGAAACAACGAAAGTTTTGAATGAGGCTGCCATCAATGGTAAGGTTGATAGATTGGAGGGTATGAAGGAGAATGTGATTTGTGGTCACTTGATTCCTGCCGGTACCGGTCAGCGTGAATTCGAAAAGATTATTGTTGGTTCGAAGGAAGAATATGATCGCATTCTTGCTAATCGTAAGAATGTACTCGATTATAGTGAGGTAGAGTAATTTTTAATACATACACTGTAAAAGAGGCTGATTTCTGTTTAAGAAATCAGCCTCTTTAGGTTTATAGTAAATGCTATAGGAAAATTATATAGAATAATCAGTATGTTGTATTATTACAAATAAATGTCTATATTTGTACTCCAACCAAAGAATAGAAGTTGGGGACCTTGAAATTCAGAATATTTTTTTAATGCTAAAGTATAAAATCATGGAAAACGAAAAAAATAACAATCAGTTGCAGATAGAGTTGAAAGAAGAAGTAGCTCAAGGAACGTATGCAAATCTTGCCATTATTACCCATTCCAGTTCGGAATTTATTGTTGATTTTGTGCGTGTAATGCCGGGATTACCTAAAGCTGGAGTGCAGTCACGTATTGTACTGACTCCTGAACATGCAAAACGTTTGATGTATGCATTACAGGAGAATGTTGCAAAATACGAACGTAATTTTGGACCTATTCGAATGCCGGAAGAAATGAATGGGGGAAATAATGGACCGGATGGAAAAACATTCATTCCTCCTATAAGCGGATTTAAAGGGGAAGCATAAGGGCTTTTGTAGCAAAAATAACATAGTAGTCTGTTTTTCAAAAACTTTTTTGAGAAACAGACTATTTTTATTAGTAGAAAGTATTGTTTATTAAAATGTTATTCGTAACTTTGCAGCCCAAAATGTATAGTTTTGGACTTAGTACAGCAAATTAATAAACAATATATAATAATTAAAAATCAAACAAAATGCCTACTATTCAACAGCTAGTAAGAAAAGGAAGAGAGGTTTTGGTTGAGAAAAGTAAGTCTCCGGCACTGGATTCATGTCCTCAAAGACGTGGCGTTTGTGTTCGTGTGTATACTACTACTCCGAAAAAGCCGAATTCAGCAATGCGTAAAGTTGCTCGTGTGCGTCTGACTAACTCTAAGGAAGTAAACTCTTATATTCCGGGAGAAGGTCACAACTTGCAGGAACACTCTATCGTGTTGGTACGTGGTGGTCGTGTAAAAGACCTTCCGGGTGTGCGTTATCACATCGTACGTGGTACTTTGGATACTGCAGGTGTTGCAGGTCGTACACAAAGACGTTCCAAATACGGCGCAAAACGTCCGAAACCGGGTCAAGCAGCTCCTGCTAAGAAGAAATAATCTGGTGGCCTGATTCCCAAAATAGGAAAATTTAAAGTAATAACTTACGTTTTAGTTTGTTGGAAATGCTAAAGGTTGAGTAAATTCTCCGGAGGGAGAGTTGAAGAAGACAGAAGTAAACAACCAAGAACGAAAAACATTATTCTTTCAGACAAATGAGAAAAGCAAAACCAAAAAAACGCGTTATCCTTCCGGATCCCGTGTTCAATGATGTAAAAGTTTCCAAGTTCGTGAATCACTTGATGTACGATGGAAAGAAGAATACTTCTTATGAAATCTTCTATGCTGCGTTGGAAACAGTGAAGAACAAAATGCAGAACGAAGAGAAATCCGCTCTTGAAATTTGGAAAAAAGCTCTGGATAATGTGACTCCTCAGGTGGAAGTTAAATCTCGCCGTGTGGGTGGTGCTACATTCCAGGTTCCTACTGAAATCCGTCCTGAACGCAAGGAATCAATCTCAATGAAAAACTTGATCCTTTTCGCTCGTAAACGTGGTGGTAAGTCAATGGCAGATAAGTTGGCTGCTGAAATCATCGACGCATTCAACGAACAGGGTGGGGCCTTCAAGCGTAAAGAAGATATGCATCGTATGGCAGAAGCTAACCGTGCATTCGCTCACTTCAGATTCTAATCAAGTAATAATTAAATAAGTAAAGGACGAAAATGGCTAAAAATGATTTGCATTTGACCCGCAATATCGGTATTATGGCTCATATCGATGCCGGTAAGACAACACTTACAGAGCGTATTCTGT
>OLPN01003432.1_pt1 | contig 11081 bp, 8 predicted proteins | sample 1672601 | NCBI WGS metagenome assembly OLPN01 (sample SAMEA3136704, study PRJEB25190) | human gut metagenome | reverse complement strand
TACCACAGGCTTATAGCCGCAGAGGAAACCACCAGCTGAGCTGGTGGTCATGATTATTTTAAGGAAAATGAGTGGCGTAATACGCTGTCGATGTTTCTTTACAGATAAGGCGTGATATGATACACTTTTTTATGCGGTACAAGGCTTTTGTATCACGAAAAAAATTAAGAAAATGGATAAGCAGCAAAATAGGAGGAACAAGATGAAACGAATTATTTCTATGTGTTTGTCAGCAGTGCTTTTGTTATCCCTTTGTGCGACGGGAGCAGCAAAGATAGCACAGGCAGAAGAAAAACAGAAAGTGATTGTAATTGATGCAGGACACCAGACTCGTGCGATGAGTGCAACGGAGCCGATTGGACCGGGCTCAAGTCAGAGAAAGGCAAAGGTGACCGGAGGAGCGAGTGGCTGTGTGACACATCTGCCGGAATATAAATTGAATCTTCAGGTGGCTAAAAAGTTACAGAAAGAATTGGTAAATCGTGGCTATAAAGTAATCATGGTGCGTACAAAAAATAATGTCCGCATGTCAAATGTGCAGCGTGCTAAAGTCGCGAACAAATACAAAGCGGACGCTTTTATCCGAATTCACGCAAACAGTGCGGGAAGTTCGAGTGTCAAAGGAGCACTGACGATAGCACCGGCATCTAATAACCGTTACATGACAAAAGCAAACCGTAAGGCAAGCCAGAAGCTCTCTAAGAAGGTTTTAAAAGCTATGTGTAAAACGACAGGAGCAAAGAACCGCGGTGTTATGTATACGAACAGTATGACAGGCATCAACTGGTGTAAAGTTCCGGTTACAATTGTGGAAATGGGCTTTATGAGTAATCCAAGCGAGGACAGAAAGATGGCAAAAGCTTCTTATCAGAAGAAGATTGTCAAGGGAATTGCGGACGGAATTGATAACTTTTTTTAACAGAATATAAGTCCCTAAAGCACAAAAACCGCTTGCGAATCTCTGCCAAAATGGTAAAATAGATAGTATAAAAAATGAGTTTTTTTTACAGAAAGGCGGGGATTATCATGAATAAAGTGATTACGATTACAAGACAGTTTGGTAGTGGGGGAAGAGAAATCGGAAAGAAGTTAGCAGAGGCTTATGGAATTCCATTTTACGATAATGAAATCATTTCCCGTGCGGCAAAAGACACCGGTTTTGCAGAGGCGGCTTTTGAGCGCGCAGAGGATAAAGCAAGCAACAGTCTGCTTTATTCCATTGCGATGGGAATGAATGTATTTTCCAGTCAGGATGTCGGATTTTCCGGTTTGTCGTTAGATGACCGTATTTTCTTAGCGCAGTCGAAGGTGATTCGCAATGTAGCAAAAGAAGGTCCTTGCGTAATTGTTGGCAGATGTGCGGATTACATTTTGAAAAATCAGGAAAATGTAGTCAATCTGTTTATTCGCGCAACACTCGATTTCCGCATTAAACGTGCGATTGAGGTAGAGGGAATTCCGAAAGAAAAATCAGCAGAAATGGTTATGAAAAAAGATAAAAGCAGAGCGAACTATTATAAGTATCACTCTGGTGAACGCTGGGATAACGTGCTTAATTATGATTTTGCTATCCGTAGTGACTTGTGCGGAATTGATGGCACCGTTGCGTGTCTGAAAGCATATTTAGACCAGATGTAATAAGATTAAAGGAGAACGAAGACAATGAGTAAAAAAATTAGAACAAGATATGCACCGAGCCCGACCGGTAAAATGCATGTAGGCAATTTAAGAACAGCGTTATATGAGTACTTGATTGCAAAACATGAAGGCGGAGATTTCCTTCTACGTATTGAGGATACCGATCAGGAGCGTTATGTTGAAGGTGCTCTTGATTTGATTTATAAAACGATGGACCAGGCAGGACTTAAGCATGACGAAGGTCCGGACAAAGATGGCGGCTATGGCCCTTATGTACAGAGCGAGCGTGTAAAAACCGGTATTTATCTTGAGTATGCGAAAAAACTCGTAGAAAAAGGAGAGGCTTATTACTGTTTTTGTACAAAGGAAAGACTGCAGAAACTTCATGATGAAGCAGAAGCAAGAGGGGAAAAGGCTGCAAAGTACGACAAACATTGTCTTCACTTGACCAAAGAGGAAATTGAGGCAAATCTGGCAGCGGGTGTGCCGTATGTTATCCGCCAGAACAACCCGACGGAAGGAGAAACATCCTTTGATGATGTAATTTATGGAAAAATTACAGCACCAAATGATGAATTGGATGATATGATTCTGATTAAGTCAGATGGTTATCCAACCTATAACTTTGCCAATGTAATTGACGACCATTTGATGGAGATTACACATGTTGTCCGTGGAAATGAGTATCTGTCTTCCGCACCGAAGTACAATCGCCTGTATGAGGCTTTTGGATGGGAAGTGCCGGCCTATATTCATTGTCCGATTATTACGGATGAGGAGCATAAAAAGTTATCCAAACGCCGTGGTGATTCTTCCTTTGAGGATTTGGTAGAACTTGGATTTCTGCCGGAAGCAATTGTAAACTATGTTGCTTTACTTGGCTGGAGTCCGGTGGATGACCGTGAGATTTTCAGTTTGAAAGAACTGGAAGAAGTGTTTGACTATCATAGAATTAATAAATCACCGGCAGTATTTGATATTGTGAAACTTCGCTGGATGAATGGTGAATATATCAAGGCGATGTCCGATGATGCGTATTATGAACATGCACTTCCGATTATCAAAAAAGTGATTACCAAAGATTTGGATTTGAAAAAAATTGCGGATTTGGTAAAAACACGAATTGAAGTATTCCCGGATATTACAGAGAAGATTGATTTCTTTGAAGAATTGCCGGAATATGATGTGGCAATGTACACTCATAAGAAAATGAAAACAAACAGTGAAAATTCATTGGAAGTATTGAACGAGATGCTGCCACGATTAGAAGCATTACCGGATTTCTCATTTGAGAATGTAGAAAAAGTAGTAAAAGATTATGTGGCTGAAAAAGAATGTAAGAATGGATTGGCACTGTGGCCGCTTCGTACAGCGGTTTCCGGTAAACAGATGACACCGGGTGGTGCTTATGAGATTATGGACATTCTTGGAAAAGAAGAGTCATTAAAGCGAATTAGAAAAGGAATTGAGTTGCTTAATGGAGTGCAATAAAGAACAAAAAGAGGCAATTATGCATCGGGATGGACCTGCTATGGTATTAGCGGGTCCCGGTGCAGGAAAAACCTATGTTATTACCAATCGTGTGAAAGCATTGATTGATGAATATGGAGTCAAGCCGGAACAAATTCTTGTTGTAACATTTTCAAAAGCAGCGGCAGTGGAGATGAAGGAACGTTTTGAAATGCTGACGGGTGGACGGCGTCTGCCAGTCAGATTTGGAACGTTCCATTCTGTTTTTTTTCAGATTTTGCGGCTGGCGTATCATTATGAGGTAAAAGACATTGCAACTCCGGCATTAAAATACCGTTTTCTGGAAGAAACATTCAATGAAACCGGATATGAGGTGGACGATAAAAAAGAATTTCTTTCCGATATTGAAAAGGAAATCAGCCGTGTAAAAGGGGAAGGAATCGAGATAGACTGCTATTTTTCCTCGGCGTGTTCCGCCGAAATTTTCCAGAAAATGTACCGGGGGTATCAGGAAAAACTACAAAGACACCGTTGTCTTGATTTTGATGATATGGTAGTATATACATATCAGCTTCTAAAAGAGAGAGAAGATATCCGCAGACGCTGGCAGGCACAGTTTCGGTATTTACTGATTGATGAATTTCAGGATATCAACCGTTTGCAGTACGAGACGGTTTGTATGTTGGCAGAACCGGAGAATAATCTGTTTATTGTCGGGGATGATGACCAGTCAATCTATGGATTCCGCGGTGCTAAGCCGGGTATCATGCTTTCTTTCCCGAAACGCTTCCCGGACACGAAACAGATTGTGCTTGGCGTAAATTACCGTTGTTCGGATGAGATTATGAAAGCGGCAGAACGGCTGATTGGAAAAAATAATGAACGGTACGAAAAACATATTGTTGCAAACAAGGGCAAGGAACAGCCGGTGCATATGAAAAAATGCGAGAATTTACCGGATGAAGCCGAAAAGATTGTGGCGCAGATACAGTTGTATCAGAAAGAAGGCATTGACTATCAGGAGATGGCGGTGTTATTTCGGACGAATATGCAGATGCGTTTGCTAGCCGGAAAACTGATGGAACATGGAATTCCATTTACCATGCGGGAAAATCTTCCGAATTTATTTGATACTTGGATGGCAAAAGATATTATGTGCTATTTGCAGCTTGCACTTGGAAACCGGAGCCGTGAGAAATTTTTAAAGATTGCAAACCGCCCGGTCAGATACTTAAGCCGTACGGCTTTTACAGAATCAGAAGTAAGTTTTGATAAACTCCGTGCCTATTATGCGGTGAAAAATCAGGAGTGGATGGAAGAGCGAATCTGGAATTTTGAGTATGATTTAAAAAATCTGGCATCGCTTTCACCCTATGCGGCAATTCATTTTATACGAAAAGGCATTGGTTACGATGAATTTTTGAAGACTTATGCCGATGAGAGAAATGTAAATGCCGATGACTGGTTTGATGTGCTGGATGAAATGCAGGAGATGGCACGCGACAAAAAGAGCATTCCGGAGTTCCTTTCTTTTGTAGAAAATTACGGGGATACGCTGGAGGAAATACGGCAGGAGCAGAAGAAGCAGCAGGTCAAAGAAGAACCGGGTGTTTCATTGATGACGATGCACGCCTCCAAAGGCTTGGAATTTCCGGTTGTGTTTGTGCCGACATTAAATGAGGATATTGTACCGTACCGCAAGGCTGTTCAAGAGGGAAATTTAGAAGAAGAAAGACGTATGCTTTACGTGGCAATGACACGTGCAAAAACATATTTGCATCTGTCATTTGTGAAAGAGCGTTTCCATAAAGAGGCGGAGCCGTCACCATTTTTATATGAAATTTCGCCGGCTCTGAAGAATAAAATAAATAAGAAGCGAGGTAGATGAAGGTGAAAAAAGCAATAGCTTATGTGCTTGCCGGAGTAATGATGTTTGAAGCGGCAGGGCTGACAGCATCAGAACAGGCACAGGCGTCTGTAAAGGGAAAATTAAATGTGAAATCGGTTACCTTGGCAACCGGAAAATCGGTTACGCTGAAGGTGAAAAATAAAGGAAAGGCAAAGGTGCGCTGGAGTTCATCCAAGAAAAAGATTGCGAGTGTTTCTTCACGTGGTAAAGTGAAGGCAAAGAAAAAAGGAAAAGCAACCATAACAGCAACCGTTTCCTACCGTGGAAAAAAGAAGAAATTAAAGTGCCGTGTTACGGTTTTGCAGGGTGCAAAGAAACTTCGTATTGTGGACGAAGACAAAAAGAGTGTCAATTCCATTGTTTTAAATAAATTTGATTCTGTGAAATTGACCGGTGTAGTTTCACCAAAGAAATCAAACGACAAAGTGATGTGGAAGTCTTACAATCCGGAAGTGGCTACCGTTACAAGCAAAGGTGTTGTAACCGGTCAGTATGTCGGAAAAACGACGGTTCGTGCAAAGACCTACAGCGGCAAGCGCATCAAGGTAAAAGTTACGGTAAAAGCACCGGTGCTTAGTGATACGTTAAAGACCGCTTACATCAAAGATTTTAAGATTGGTGCAGCGGTGAATACGTGGCAGCTTGAGGGAGCCGGAGCCTACGCAAAAGCGAAGGCACTGATTACCAATCAGTTTAATTCGATTACAATGGAAAACCAGATGAAACCGGAGTCACTTCTGAGCAAAGAAAATCAGACACGCGGAACCGACACCAATGTTTTGATTAATGAAGAAATTCTTCAGAAAGTATTGAAACTTGCCAGTGATAACGGATTAAAACTGCGTGGACATACGCTTGTATGGCACAGTCAGACGCCGGAATGGTTCTTCCATAAAGATTATAATGTTGACAAGTCACTTGTTTCTAAGGATGTGATGCGTCAACGAATGGAAAGCTATATTAAGAAGGTTCTCACATACTGCCAGGAAAATTATCCGGGTGTTGTCTATGCATGGGATGTTGTAAATGAGGCGGTCAATGATGATGGTACGATGCGCACATCATCCAACTGGTATAAAGTATATGGTGATGCCGGCTATGTGACAGATGCGTTTACTTTTGCCCGTAAATATGCAGATAAGGATGTGAAGCTTTTCTTAAACGATTACAATGAGTATGCAGCGGCAAAAAGAGACCGTATTTATCAGGTGGTAAAAGACTTGTATGACAAAGGCTTGTGTGACGGCGTTGGTATGCAGTCTCATTACTCCATGACAAGTCCGACAATTGCTGCGGTAAAGGTAGCAATTCAGAAGTACAACCAGATTGATCCGGGCAAGATTGAAATTCAGTTGACGGAGTTAGATATTCATAATACATTTCGGACAGCAGCTGACCAGAAAAGTGTAGCAACAAAATACCAGTCATTATTTAACATGCTGGTAGACAGCAGAAGAAATCAGAAAATCAATATTACCGGTGTTACCTTCTGGGGACTTACCGATGGGGATTCCTGGTTGTCTGATTTCAAAGGAGAAACGAGTTATCCATTGCTCTTTGGAGCAGACTATGCAGCGAAATCAGCTTATTTTGCTGTGCTGAACGCTGCCAAATAAGGAGGGATTGGTTTGAATCCAATTAGTGTTCTGATTCTTGTGTTAATTGTAGTTGCGGCTATCTTTGTGATTACTTATGTGGCACATGACCGTGGTTCCTCGATGTGTTCCGGATGCCATGGCAATTGTGCAAACTGTGGTAAAAAGCCGAAAAAGAAATAGAAAAAAGAGTTCCCTTGTGCAGAGACGAGATAACGCTTTGCGTTATAGTCTCTCACAAGGGAACTTCTTGTTCTAGGCATCTACTTCAAAGGTAACGAAGATATATTTTTTGTCTTTGTTAAATTTTGAATTTTGAACTTGCGCTCCTGTTAATTTCTGGTGTTTTACTTTGATGTTTACAGATTTCTGTGTTCCATCATTAAATGTAGCAGTGCAGGTTATGGTAACATTGCCAAGTGCCTTGTTTCTTGCGTGTAATTCCGAATCGCTTTCTGCTTTTCCATCGAAAAGTGCCGTTGCATCGGCAGAAGAAATTTTACAGTCGTCATCGGTTATACTTACAGTAAACTGTTTTTCCGGTGTTTCTTTTGCGTTTACGGTGAAGAAACGGTAATTTGATTGAGAGCTTCCTTTGCACAATTCGCCCTCCTTGAAATATTTGGAGTGTTCTGCTTTTGTAACAAAGAAATGCCCCTTATTGATGCGGTATGTGACCGTTTTAATGTTGTTTCCCTCAAACTGCAACGGGGCTTTTATATTGTAGGAAACAAACTGTTTGCCTGCATCGCCTTCACACCAGATCGAGGTATAACCGGGATTGGCATAGACCCTCATCTGATTTTTCTTTGTGTGTTTGATTTCTGCTGCGTTGACTTTCACAACAAAGGAATTTGTGACGGCTGTGTTCTGTGCTTTTTCCGGTTTAATAGTTTTATATCCAATGCCCAAAATAAGTGCCAGACAAGCGGCTGCGGCAACGGCGCTTTGTATTATTCGATGTTTTCTCATAGTGCTTTTTCTCCTTTTTGACTTAGACGGAGTTTCCTTTATGAGGATTTCCTCATCGGAAATATCCGGTCTGAGTGCTTGTTTTAAGATGTTTTCAAATTCAGTATCATTCATCATAAGGCAGCCTCCAATTTCCTTTTAAGAATCATTTTTGCGCGGCGCAGTCGGCTCTTTACCGTATTTTCTGAAACTTGCAGACAAGTGGCAATTTCTGAAATTTTTAAATCGGCAGAGTAGAATAGTTCGATTACCGTGCGGTACTTTTCCGGTAAATCAAAAACCATTTTTTGCACCAGTGCATTGGTTTCATTTTGCACTACCGTTTGCTCCGGTGTTTTAGTGTCAGCCGAAATAACTTTCAAATTGCCGCTCTCATCCTGTGCTTCATAACTTTCAAAGGATGCCAGCCGCTTTCGCCTTGCATATTTTCTTCTTTGATTTTTCTAGAGGAAGATGGCTACAGACAGCGTGTAACTTTTGAGGTTTTTATCAACATTCAAATGCTGTAATTGTTCCAGCAATTTCAGCATCGTATCTTGATAAAGTTCATCCCCCTCTATTTTGCTCGCTGTTGTCATGCGGCAGAATCGAAGGATGTCAGCACCCTGCGCCTGCACATATTCATCAAACTCCTGTTTTGTCACATGAATCTTCCTTTCTTTTGCTCAAAAGACATCTTTCACAAGTATATTGTCATGGGAGGGGAAAAAGTTTCAAGAAAAAACTTTCCCTTTATTTAGTCAATGAAAAGTGTACACAAATAAAAAAAGCCCCTTTGTGAGAGACTATATCGCGAAGCGATATCCCGTCTCTACACAAAGGGACTTTTTTAGTCCTCTAATTTTTTATTAATAAATTCATCCCAGACGCTGTCGTCTTCATCCTCTTCTGCATCGTCCTCATCTTCGACATCGATATCCGACATCTCGGAATCAATAATCTGCTGCAAAACATCGACAAGCTGTTCTAACAGGGCATCATCTTCGACCGGCGCAATTTCTAACTCGGTTTCTCCTTTCCAGTTTGTACTGCCATCAATGGAGAAGAAATAAAACTCACCGGTTTCATTCTCTGCCTCACAAAAAGCACCATAATCCTGTCCATCATATTCAAACACAAACTGAAGTTCACACTCTGTCGTTGTGCCGTCTTCATCTTCCATGGTAAGTGTCAAATCTTCTAATTCTTCATAATTAATATCTGCCATAATTTCCTCCAATTCAGATTTCTAATTTGTTTCTTAAACTGTATCATGTTTTTAGCGGAAATGCAACTATTCTGGCGCAAACATTGTATTTTAACCCCTTGCGTCCGTGCCATCCTCGTTTTATACTATAGGTATGAGCAAAGAAAAGACGATTAAAATATCCGTAAGAAACCTAGTGGAATTTGTTTTCCGCGAGGGAGATATTGTAAGTGGCGGCGCGGGTGTGAGAAATGTAGAGGCGATGCAGCTTGGCAGCCGTATTCACAGAAAAATACAAAAAAGTATGGGCGTTGGATATGAATCCGAGGTTCCTTTATTTACAATACAAAAATTTAAGAGCGCCGAATATGAAGAAGATTTTTCTTTGAAAATTGAAGGGCGTGCGGACGGCATTTTTACCGATGGCGATTTGACAGTGATTGATGAGATTAAGGGCGTGTATCTGCCGGTGCAGGATTTGGAAAAGCCGTTGTTTATCCATCAGGCACAAGCAATGTGCTACGCCTATATCGTGGCAGAAAATGAAAATCTGGATGAAATTGGAGTGCAGCTTACCTATTGTCACATGGAGACCGAGCAGGTGGTGCGGTTTCGGGAGACATTTTCGCGAATTGAGATTGTGCAGTGGTTTCGGAATTTGATGGATGAATATGAAAAATGGGCGGTTTATCAGTATGACTGGAAAAAGCAGAGAAATGCATCCATTACGGAACTTACCTTTCCGTTTTCCTATCGTCCGGGGCAGAAAGAACTGGCGGCGATGGTTTATCATACGGTGGAAAAAGGAAAGCGGCTGTTTGTTGAAGCACCGACGGGGGTAGGGAAGACGATTAGTACAGTCTTTCCGACGGTAAAGGCAATGGGAGAAGAAGTTTGCGACCGGATTTTTTATCTGACGGCAAAAACGATAACAAGAACGGTGGCGGAAGATTGTTTTGAACTGCTGGGGAAACAAAAACTGCTTTTTAAAACCCTAACGATTACCGCGAAGGAAAAAATGTGTGTAATGGATACAGTTTCCTGCAATCCGGGTGAGTGTGAGCGCGCGAAAGGGCATTATAACCGAGTGAATGAGGCGGTTTACGACATGTTAATTCATGAGCATAAAATGAGCCGGGATATGATTGAGAAATATGCCGAAAAACATCAGGTTTGTCCGTTTGAAATGGCGTTAGACGCCGCCCTTTTTGCGGATGCCGTGATTTGTGATTACAACTATGTATTTGATCCGAATGTGTATCTGCGTAGATTTTTTTCGACTGAGAAAAAAGGAAATATGGTGCTTTTGGTGGATGAGGCACACAATCTTGTGGAGCGCGGCAGGGAAATGTACAGTGCGAGGCTTGTGAAAGAAGATTTTCTTGCAGTAAAGAAGATTGTGAAGGCGATGGAACGACACGAAAAACGTCCGGAAGTACATTATATACTGCGGAAATTTGAAAAATCGCTGGAGGCGGCGAACCGTGTGCTGCTTGCATGGAAAAGAGAGTGCGACGAATTTGAAGTGATTTCGGATGCGGGAATGCTGGAGTTTGCCCTTCTTCGTGTGGCAGGAGATTATGAATTGGTGGCAAAAGAATATCCGGTACTGCCAGAGCGTGACACGATTTTATCGCTTTATTTTGATGTCCGCCGGTTTCTTGCAGTGCTGGAAAAATTTGATGAGAGTGACCGGATTTATCTGGATTATGATGAGGAGCGGAAGTTTCGCATTAAAATCCAGTGCATGGACCCGTCCGGCTGCCTGAAAGAAGTGATGGAACGGGTGCAGAGCACCATCTTTTTCTCGGCGACTCTTTTGCCAATCCGCTACTATAAAGAACAGCTTGGCGGGGAGAAGGAAGATGCCGCGGTTTATGCTAAATCCGTATTTTTACCGGAACAGAGAAAAGTGATGATTGCCCGCGATGTGACGACAAAATATACAAGGCGCGGGGCGGCAGAATACGAAAAGATTGCGGCGTACATTGACAGTTTTATCTCAGCAAAGGAGGGAAATTATCTGCTCTTTTTCCCGTCGTACCGTTTTATGGATGAAATTGTAACAAGGCTTCCTAATAGAGAGAATCAGAAGATTCTTGTACAGATGCCCGAAATGCGTGAGCGGGAGAGAGAAGAGTTTTTGGAGGCATTTTCTGAAGAAACAGACAAAAGCGTGATTGGATGCGGCGTTATGGGAGGCATTTTCAGTGAAGGAATTGATTTGAAAGAAGAATGTCTGATTGGCGCGGTCGTGGTGGGAACCGGGATTCCAATGGTCTGCCATGAAAGGGAGTTATTTAAGGATTAT
>OLPN01003429.1_pt1 | contig 11083 bp, 10 predicted proteins | sample 1672601 | NCBI WGS metagenome assembly OLPN01 (sample SAMEA3136704, study PRJEB25190) | human gut metagenome | reverse complement strand
AGGACTGAATTCCACCGACCCGTGGGGAAGTGGAATTTAAAATTTCATTTTAGGAGCGTGCAATTTAGCCAAAACACTACTTGACGAACCTTTTCTTATTCGTTATAATAAGGTTTCAGAATTATCGTAAAGAATCATTTGAAATTCGATTATCTGAAATTCGGGCGTTTGAGTTTGATTTCCTAATTATGAGATTGGATTAGTTAAGAGTGGTTGAGAGATGTATCAGCATTAGAAAGGAAGTAATGTATGGATTTTTCAAAAAAAACATTAGTTGAATTGCGCGAGATTGCAAAAGAAAAAGGTTTGAAAGGAATTACGGCATTGCGTAAGCCGGAGTTGATTCAGCGGTTGATGGAAGTTTCCGAGGAAACGAAAAGAGAGCCGGAGGTTATGCCGGAGAGAACGATGGAGAGAAAGCCGGTTTCCCAGAGAGCACCGATGGAACGTCAGACAAGGCCGGTAAGACAAGACCGCATGGAACGGAATGACCGTCAGGACAGATACGAACGTCGTCCGATGCGTCGCAATGAAAATGGTTACGGCAACGGCGGTTACAGCAATAAGTATAACGGCGGCTATAACAACAACGGTTATAACAGTTATAACAATAACTATGGCAGCAATAGTTATGAGCGGAACAATAATTACAGCAACAATAACTACAGCAATAATAACTACAGCAATAATAACTACAGCAATAATAACTACAGCAATAACAATTACAGCAATAACAATAATTACAGCAATAATAACTATAGCAGCAATAATAATTATGGCAGTAACAGTAACTATAACAGCGGTTATAACAATAATAGCTATAATAGTGGCTACGAACGAAAAAATGATTCCTATAGCGATAGAAGAAATGACTCATACAGTGATAGAAATGATAGAAGAAATGATTCACACGGTGAGAGAACATATAATTCGCATGAAAGAACTTATCACTCCGAGAGACCGCAGCAGCATGAACGTGTGTCACAGTCGAACTACTATTACAATAATCGTCCACAGAAGTATCATGATGGAAGCGATGGGCTGATTTCGATTGTTAAGGATCGTCAAATTACGGAAGTACATCCGTCTGAATTGAAAGAATTAGACAGTGGTATTACGAAAAATGGTATTTTGGAGATTATGCCGGAAAATTATGGATTTATCCGCTGTGATAATTTCCTTCCGGGTGAAGATGATGTATATGTAGCACCACAGTTTATTCGTCGTTTTGGACTACGTACCGGTGACATTATTGAGGGGAATTTAAAAACGAGAAACCAGAGTGAAAAGTTCAGTGCACTGTTGTATATGACAAAAGTAAATGGATATTCACCGACTTATTTGTATAATCGTAAAAAGTTTGAGGATTTGACACCAATTTTTCCGAATAATAGGATTCATTTGGAAACACCGGGAGCAGGAGTATCGATGCGTATGCTCGATTTGATTGCACCGATTGGTAAGGGGCAGCGTGGTATGATTGTTTCCCAGCCAAAAACCGGAAAGACAACCTTGTTAAAACAGGTTGCGAAAGCAGTTACGACAAACTATCCCAAAATGAAACTGATTGTTCTTCTCATTGATGAGAGACCGGAGGAAGTTACGGATATTAAAGAGTCGATTGAGGGCGAACAGGTAGAAGTCATTTATTCTACATTTGATGAATTACCGGAAAATCACAAACGTGTATCGGAAATGGTAATTGAGCATGCAAAACGCCTTGTGGAAAGCGGCGAGGATGTAATGATTCTGTTAGACAGTATTACACGTCTGGCAAGAGCTTACAACCTGACCGTAACACCGAGCGGACGTACCCTTTCCGGTGGCCTTGACCCGGCGGCGCTGCATATGCCAAAACGTTTCTTTGGTGCTGCACGAAATATGCGTGAAGGCGGCAGTCTGACAATTCTTGCTACGGCGCTTGTAGATACCGGAAGTCGTATGGATGATGTTGTATTTGAAGAATTTAAGGGAACCGGTAATATGGAACTTGTATTAGACCGCAGTTTATCGGAAAAACGTATTTTCCCTGCGATAGATATTCAGAAATCAAGTACACGCCGTGAAGATTTACTGTTAGACAGTGAAGAACAGGAAGCAGTAGTCAAAATCCGAAAAGCACTTGGCGGTATGAAAGCAGAACCTGCCTTAGAGCAGATTTTGAATTTGTTTAAACGAACCAAGGACAATAAGGAATTCATTGAAACTGTTAAAAAAATGCATTTATAAGTAAAAAGTGCTTGCAATTAAAGGTGGAACATGATATAATGAGCGAGCAGTTTTTGAGCAAGACAATTATCCTTTTATATATAAGGAAAATACAAGTAGTGAGGTGAAATGAACATGAGAGAGGGAATTCATCCGGAATATTACCAGGCAAAAGTGATTTGCAACTGTGGTAATACGTTTGAGACAGGCTCAACAAAAGAAGAGATTCACGTTGAAGTTTGTTCTAAGTGCCATCCATTCTATACCGGACAGCAGAAGTCGGTAGCAGCTCGTGGTGCAATCGATAAGTTCAATCGTAAGTATGGCTTGAAATAGTGGATTGAGAATGTGGGCAGAGTCGGCGTGACTCTGCCCTTTTTTCCATATTTAATGAAAGGAGAGTATTCATGAGGTATTCAAAGCTTGGCGGTCAGGCAGTCATCGAAGGCGTGATGATGAAGCATGAAAAAGAATATTCGGTTGCCGTCCGTAAGCCGGATGGTGGAATTGAAGTGACGAAAAAAGCGACATCGAGTATTCGGGATAAGTACAAAATAGCGTCTCTGCCGATTATCCGTGGAATGGTGATATTTGCTGAGTCTTTGTCGACGGGAATGAAAACATTAAATTATTCGGCTTCTTTTTTTGAAGAGGAGGAAAAAGAGGCGAAAGAAAAAAATGAGAAAAAAGAAAGCCTTGTTATGGGGCTTGTTATGCTGCTTGCTATTGTGCTGGCGGTTGGAATCTTTGTGATTGTTCCATTTCTTATTTCCGAAGCATTGAAACGCCCGGTGCCTTCGCCTCAATTGCGTGGATTGATTGAGGGTGTCATTCGTGTGGCTCTTTTTGTTGCTTATGTGAAACTGATTTCTTGTATGGAAGATATTAAGCGTGTGTTTATGTATCACGGGGCAGAGCATAAATCGATTAACTGCGTGGAAAATGGCAAAGAATTAACGGTGGAAAATGTTCGTATGCAGACGACGGTTCACAAACGCTGTGGAACAAGTTTCCTTTTGATTGTTATGTTTGTCAGTATTTTGTTTTTCATGTTTATTGTAGTAGGAAATGTGTGGCTCCGTATGGTGCTGCGTATTTTATTGATTCCGGTTATTGCAGGCTTGTCTTATGAATTCATCCGTTATGCGGGTGAGCATGATAATAAAGTTATTAATGTGTTAAGTAAACCGGGACTTATGCTGCAGAGTCTTACAACGAAAGAGCCGGATGACTCAATGATTGCGGTGGCAATTGCGGCGGTGGAAGCAGTATTTGACTGGAAAGCCTTTCTTGAGGAAGAAAAAACAGAAAACGAAGAGGAACCGGTAGAAGAGGTTAAGGAAAAGGTTGAGGACGAAATCGAGATTCTCAGCATTGATGATGAGGATGATGAAGAGGAAGATGAAATTTTGAATGCTCTTGACCGTTATTTTGAAGCACCGGAACCATCGGACGAAGAAAAGAAGGAATCAGACACATGACGTGGCAGGAACTTTTAAACGAAGGCGAAAAACGATTATCGAAAAAAGGTGTACCGGAGGCAAAATTAAATGCATGGTATTTATTTTCGGATTGTTTTGAAACGTCAAAGAGCGGTTTCTTTTTAAATCAGGAGTTGGAGACTGAAAGTGAGAAAACCGAACGTTTTCTTGCACTGATTGCGAAACGGTGCGAGCGGATTCCGCTCGAATATCTGTTAGGCGAAACGGAGTTTATGGGACTTCCGTTTTTGGTCAATGAAAATGTCCTGATACCGAGGCAGGATACTGAGTGTCTGGTAGAGGAAGTGCTGAAAAAATGCGAGGAAGCAGATGTGCTTGATTTGTGTACGGGTTCCGGATGCATTGGAATTAGTCTAGGGAAACTTGGCAACTGTAAGAGTGTAACGCTTTCGGATATATCGGAGGGAGCACTTTTTACAGCGAAGGAGAATGCGGGGAGAAATCAGGTGGATGTCACTTGTATTCAGAGTGATTTATTTGCGGATATCGAAGGTACGTTTGATGTGATTGTATCGAATCCGCCATATATTGAAAGTGATGAGATTTTGATGCTGATGCCGGAAGTAAGGGATTATGAGCCAAGACTCGCCTTAGATGGCAGTGCGGATGGTCTTTTGTTTTATCGGTGCATTATAAAAGAGGCACCGAAATATTTAAGGAAAAACGGTTATTTGTTCTTTGAAATTGGCTGTGAACAGGCAGACGCAGTAAGCGGACTGATGGAAGCGGCAGGGTTCAAAGAAATTACAATAAAAAAAGATTACTGTGGACGAAACCGGATTGTGTTTGGTTTACAGACGGAAATGGTTCGTTAGGAGGAAGCATATGTTTGACAAATTAGAAGATATTTTGTTTCGTTATGATGAAGTGCTCAAAGAATTAAGTGAGCCGGAGGTGCTAAATGACGCATCGAGATATCAGAAACTGATGAAAGAACAGTCAGATTTGGAGCCGATTGTGGAAAAATACCGCGAATATAAGGAGACAAAAGCGGGGATTGAAGATAGTTTGGCGATGCTCGAAGAGGAAACTGACGAGGAAATGAGAGAACTCGCAAAAGAGGAACTCAATGAGTGCAAAGGGAAAATTGACGACATTGAGAATGAACTTCGCATTTTGCTTCTGCCAAAGGACCCGAATGATGATAAAAACGTAATCGTAGAGATTCGTGCCGGTGCCGGTGGTGATGAAGCTGCGTTGTTTGCTGCTGACTTGTACCGTATGTACTGTAAGTTTGCGGAGGCAAACCATTGGAAAGTGGATACAATGAATTCAAATGAAAATGGCATCGGTGGATTTAAGGAAATTGTTTTTATGATTAATGGAACCGGTGCATATTCAAAATTAAAATATGAAAGTGGCGTACACCGTGTGCAGCGAATTCCGGCAACAGAGTCCGGCGGACGAATCCATACTTCGACAGCTACTGTGGCAATTATGCCGGAAGTGGAGGAAGTGGAAGTGGAATTGGACATGAATGATTGTAAATTTGATGTGTTCCGTGCCTCCGGAAATGGTGGACAGTGTGTCAATACGACAGATTCAGCGGTGCGCTTAACTCATATTCCGACCGGCATCGTTATTTCATGTCAGGATGAAAAATCACAGTTGAAAAATAAGGATAAGGCGCTGAAGGTGCTTCGTGCGAGACTGTATGAACTGGAGCGCGCCAAAGCACACGATGCGGAAGCGGAGGAGAGAAGAAGCCAGATTGGTACCGGAGACCGCTCGGAGAAAATCCGTACCTACAATTATCCACAGGGAAGGGTAACGGATCACCGAATTAAACTTACGCTTCACAAGCTGGATTCGATTATCAATGGCGATTTGAATGAAGTTATTGATAGTTTGATTGCTGCGGATCAGGCAGCAAAACTGGCAAAAATGAATCAGAATTAAGTAAAAAGGAGAGGGGATTATGACACGTACGAAATTGTATTCGGAACTTTTTAACAGATATAACCGCGAACGAAGACAGTTTTTTTTAGATTGCAGGGAAGAGAGTGGCAGACAGAATTTAAGAATGTTAAAAAAAATCACGATTTTATTGGTGCCATTTATTTTGTTCGCATTTTTCTTTACGCCATTTTTGGTTCGTGGATGGACTATTTCGTTACCGTATTATGTATTGTTTGGATTTGTTGTTTTGACAGCAGGAATTTCAGTTTTTTATGCTTCGAGATCAAAGATTCATTATTATGTGGCAAATACAATTTGTACATTATTTATACTGGGGATGTTTATAATAACTGCATGGATTGACATTTTTCCGTACCGTAATGTCCCGGCAAGTTTTGTGCCGCTGTTACTGATTGTAACACCAACGGTATTTATTCTTCGCTTTCGATTGATTATACCATTAATGGCAATTGTTGATTTGGTTTACTCAATTGTTACTCTTTGGTATAAAGTTCCGCGTATTGCCCAATCTGACGTCTTTACGGCATTTATTGGATTGGTGCTCGGTTATATGATGACACTTACGATTGTGCAGCTTCGAATCCGTGATAATAATGCGAAGCGTGAGTATCAGAGACGCTGTATGGTAGACCCTGTTACGGGAATTTTGAATAAGTTTTCATTTGAAAATTCTCTGCGTGACACTTTAAATGCAAGGGATGAAACACATGAATGTGCACTTCTTCTTGTTGATATTGATAATATGAAGCGCATGAATGATGAACTTGGTAAACTTGTCGGCGATATGTTTTTGGAAAATGTTGCGGAGTTTTTGACAAGTATTTTCCGTGGCTCGGATATCATTGGACGTGTCGGCGGGGATGAGTTTATGGTTTATGTCAGAAACTTAAAGAGTGAGGACTGGCTGGCTGGAAAATGCTCCCGTATTCAGCACGAAATAAAAGCAATATCGAATGAGAATGGAAATATTAATATGACTTGCAGTATCGGAGCTGCAGTGGCAGGAAAAGTCCCGGTTTCGTTTGAGCAGATGTATACGCAGGCGGATGACTCGCTTTATAAAGCAAAGACACGTGGCAGAGGTAAATATGTACTGCATTATGTCCATAAGGAAAGGGAAGTGATTCATTAATGAAGCGTTTCGGCAGGAAAAAAGAATTTACAACGACGAGAATTATAGCAGTTGGATTTTTTGTTGCTATTGTAATTGGAACATTTCTTTTAATGCTTCCGCTTTCTTCGAAAACAGGAAAAGTAACGGGAATTGTGGATGCACTGTTTACTTCGACTACATCGGTATGTGTGACCGGCCTTGTGACGGTGCCTACATACGCACACTGGAGTTTGTTTGGACAGGTTGTGATTGCACTTTTGGCTCAGGTTGGCGGTTTAGGTGTAATTACGTTTACTACGATGTTTATGCTGATTCTGCGCCGACGGATTGGCATGAAAGAAAGACTTTTGATTCAGGATGCGTATAACCTTGATACGATTCAGGGGCTTGTTGTTTTGGTGAAAAAAATTTTAAAGGGGACCCTTGTCGTAGAGACAGTAGGTGCCCTTCTTTATATGACAGTGTTTATTCCGGATTATGGTTTGGCGGGAGTCTGGTATTCTGTTTTTAATGCTGTGTCCGCATTTTGCAATGCCGGGATGGATGTAATCGGACCGGATAGTTTGAGCCGTTATGTCGGAAATCCGGTTGTGAATATTACAACAATGGGGCTGATTATTTTAGGAGGACTAGGTTTCCCGGTCTGGTGGAATGTATTGGATGTTATGAAACAGAGAAAACGAAAACGCCGAACCGGAAGGGAATCTTTACATTATTTATCGTTAAATGCAAAACTTGTACTTTTTATGACAGCTTTTTTGATTGTGGTTGGTGCTATTTTGATATTAATTCTTGAATATCAAAATCCGGCAACACTTGGTCCTTTGTCTTTTTTTGATAAAATTCAGGCAGCTTTTTTTCAGTCAGTAACGACAAGAACGGCAGGATTTTGTACCATTTCACAGTCAGGGTTAAATAAGTCGACTGCCCTTGTGTGCTGTCTTTTAATGTTTATTGGCGGGTCACCGTCCGGTACAGCAGGAGGAATCAAAACAACGACGATGGCGGTACTTGTATTAACGGTTGTTTCTATTATTAAGGGGCGTCGTGATACGGAAATGTTTGGACGGAGAGTCAGTGATATGGCGGTGCGCCGTGCGCTGTCGATTTTTGCTGTGAGTTTCAGTGTAATGTTAGGAGCTACAGTCATTTTAGCGGCAGTTCAGCCGGGCAATTTTATTGATTGTCTGTATGAAATTGTTTCTGCCATTGCGACGGTTGGATTAAGCAGAGATTTTACCCCGCATTTGACTACGGTGTCGCGGTTAATTATTATAGTAACAATGTATATTGGACGAATCGGTCCGATTTCGCTTGCCTTGTTTTTTAACTCCAAGCGCTTTGTGAATGTAAAAACGTACCCGAAAGAGCGGGTTTCTGTTGGATAGGAGGAATACGATGAAACGAAAAGAATTTGTTGTGTTTGGTGTTGGTGATTTTGGTATGTATGTTGCGAAAACCCTTGCCAATTCCGGTGCTACCGTGATGGTAGTGGATAAAGATGAGGAGCGGTTAGAGCAGATTGCTTCGGAAGTGACGCATACAATTTGTGCGGATGCCACGAACCCGGAAGCGGTCAAACAGTTAGGAATTGGAAATTATGACGGTGCGATTATCGGCGTCGGACGGAGTTTGGAGACCAGTGCCCTGATTACGATGCAGTTAAAAGAATTGAATGTGCCATTTATCATGGCAAAGGCATCCACTGATATGGAAGGAAGAATTTTGAGCCGTATCGGGGCAGACAAAGTAATTTTTCCTGACCGTGCAATGGGAATCCGTGTTGGCAATGATATTATGAATGGTAATTATTTTGAGGCAATTGAACTCTCGGATGAATATAGTATTGTGGATATGGCAGTGCCGTCAAACTGGGCAGGAAAAACATTGGAGCAGTTAAATATCCGCTCGCGCTATGGCATCAGTATTATCGGTATCCGCGGATTGGAAGAGACCAATGTAAATCCACCCGCATCGTATGCACTGCACCCACAGGATGTTTTAATTGTTTTGGGACATAATACAGAGATACAGAAGTTACGGGAGATGAAAGAATGATTGAGTCAGCGGCAAATGCAAAATTTAAGCGCATCCAGAAACTGATGAAGCAGGCAAGGGCAAGAAAAAAAGAAGGTGTCTTTGTCGTAGAGGGATGGAAAATGGTGCGTGAGGCATTGCAGGGAGATTTGGTACAGGAATTGTACTGTGATGAAAAAGAAGAACAAGCATTAGCCAAAGAACTGGCAAAACTGCAAAAACGTCCGGCGATTGAGGTGCTTAAGACAGCGTTATTTAAGCAGATGTCAGACACCGTAAATCCACAGGGGGTTTTGGCGGTTATCACAATGCCGTCTTATGACAGGGAGCAAATGATTTCCTCGGATGAATGTAAGCTTCTCTGCCTCGAAAATATACAGGATCCCGGTAATCTGGGAACAATGTTTCGGACAGCAGAAGGGGCCGGTATGTCGGGTGTTGTTTTGTCGTCCGGCTGTGTAGATTTGTTTAATCCAAAAGTTGTGCGCTCGACGATGGGAGCAATGTTTCGTGTTCCATTTTATATCTGTGAGTCAATGAGCGAGGAGATGAAACAGCTGCAAAATCAGTCATTTCACTTTTATGCCGCTCATTTACAGGGCAAGAAAAACTTCCGCGAGGAAACGTATGATGGACGCATCGGCATCTTAATCGGCAACGAGGCAAATGGACTGAGTGATGAAGTCACCGCCCTCGCCGATAAAAAAGTAATCATTCCGATGGAGGGCGAACTGGAGTCGTTAAATGCAGCAGTGTCGGCTGCGTTGTTGATGTATGAGGTGCAGCGGAATAGGTAGCTATAGTTTCCGTAATTTAGTACAAAAAGTTTGTTCCTCATGGGCCGCTCTCGCTCGTTGAGTTGCGTAGCAGTATGGGCACTGAAATGGAAATAAATTTTGCTGTAATTAGGGTAAATAAAAAAAAAGAGCGCAAGATTCCCATTCGGGACCGCTTGCGGCAAGCAATTACAGCAATATCTATAGTTTCTGTAATTTAGTACAAAAAGTTTGTTCCTCATGGGCCACTCTCGCTCGTTGAGTTGCGTAGCGGTATGGGCACTGAAACTACCAGTGCCACATACCGACGCACTCAAAACCCATGAGCCCCAAAACTTTTTGTACTAAATTACTGGAAATTATAGAAAGCTAGCCGTGAAAGCGTTCTGAATTGGTAAGCAACTTGTTTTGGGGCAACATTTAGATAGAGTACAGCGAGAGTTATTTCGCCTTCGGTTGCTTACACTATTGGTAGCAGAGGCATTTTGGAAGACTTATTCGGTACTCCGGTGATTTATGAGGAAAAGATTTGTGTAAAGAGGCAGCAACCAACTTATTTAGGATTCCGGTGATTTATGAAGAAAAAGATTTGCGTAAAGAGGTAGCAGCCAACTTATTTAGGATTCCGGTGATTTATGAAGAAAAGATTTGTGCTAGGAGTTTACTGTCAACTTATTTAGGATTCCAGTAATTTATTCGAAAAGATTTGTATGGCGTGGGTACAAATGCGCAAGTATGAGACATGCGTAGTTTGCATGTCGATACTTCTGCGTATTTGTCTAGCGGGAGCGCCCACGCCATGCAAACTTTTCGAATAAAATACGGAAACTAAAAAATGGCAGCGCCCACGAGACGCAAAACTTTCTACTGAATTACGGAAAATAAAAAAATTGACACCCCCACGCCACAAACAAAATGTGTTAAAATTTTGACAAAAACCTAATTTTTTAGTATGATAAGGAGAAACAGTGAATAAAATGAAAGGAAGGATTCGAGACGATGTTGACGATTTTTTGGCTTGTACTGGTAGCCATTATGTTGGTAATTGAGATTTTTACACTGGGTCTTACGACAATTTGGTTTAGTCTTGGTGGTGTAGCAGCGGCAATTGCAGCAGGACTTAACAGCCCTTTGTGGTTACAGATTGTTTTGTTTGCCGGCGTGTCGGTTGTGGTTATGATTTTAGTTCGTCCGTTTGCTGTAAAAGTGCTTGATAAAAGTCGTGCCAAGACCAATATTGATGAACTGCCGGGGCAGAAAGCGGAAGTCATCGAAACAATTGATAATGCAAAGGGAAGTGGCACGGTACGTCTTCGTGGTGTCGAATGGATGGCACGCAGTGTAGATGACACGGTGATTGAAGAGGGAAAGGTGGTAACGATTCAATCGGTTTCCGGTGTCAAGTTACTGGTAAAAGAGTGATAAAAACAGCGCAAAAGCGCGGAATGGAGGCATGTTATGGGAAATGAAATGGAGATTAGCCTGGTACCAATTATTATTATTGCGATTGTAGTAATTATTCTTTG
>OLPN01003419.1_pt1 | contig 11120 bp, 8 predicted proteins | sample 1672601 | NCBI WGS metagenome assembly OLPN01 (sample SAMEA3136704, study PRJEB25190) | human gut metagenome | reverse complement strand
GTCGACAACATCCAGAACGTTTATGGTCTGCCCTGCGTGGTCGCCATCAACCGCTTCCCGACGGACACCGAGGCTGAGCTTGCACTCATCGAGTCCGAGTGCCAGAAGCTCGGCGTCAACGTTAAGCTTTCCGAGGTCTGGGCCAAGGGCGGCGAGGGCGCGCTCGAGCTGGCCGATGAGGTCATGCGTCTGATTGAGCAGCCGAGCGAGCTCAAGTTTGCCTATGAGGACGGCGCTGATGTCGCTGATGCCCTCGAGGCCGTTGCCACCAAGGTCTACCGCGCCGACGGCGTTGACTTTACGCCGGCCGCCAAGCGCCAGCTCGCCGAGCTGCGCGAGAACGGCTTTGGCAACCTGCCGGTGTGCGTCGCCAAGACGCAGTACAGCTTTAGCGACAACGCCAAGGCCCTGGGCGCTCCCGAGAACTTCCGCATCACCGTGCGTGAGCTCAAGGTTTCCGCCGGTGCCCACTTTGTGGTCGCGCTGACCGGCAGCGTTCTGACCATGCCGGGTCTGCCCAAGGTGCCCGCGGCCGAGAACATCGACGTCGACAACGACGGCAACATCACCGGCCTGTTCTAAGTCTGCTGTCCATAGCTGCTTGTCCGCCCCGCCGTGCCCACAAGGCCCGGCGGGGCTTTTTGATCCTTAGGCCCGCGCATGTCTTGTAGATACCGACGGACTCTGCCCATCATAGGCTTTTGCGCGGGTAGAATGCATGGATAACTTGAGGCTCACGCGCGACGGAAAGGAATCGTTGCATGGATCAGGACAAGACAACCGTGATGGGCGGCTACGGTTCCGCGCAGGCTGGCGATAGCGCCGATGCGACCCGCGTTGTTCCCAACCCCGGTTATGCCGACCCCGCCGCGACGCAGCCTTCTGCCGAGCCCACCCGGGTTATGGGCTATGGCGACACGGCGCAGGATTCTTACGCTGCATCTTCGCAAGGCCCCTATGGCAACGCAGCTCCGGATCCGTTTGATTACACGCCGCAGGATTCTTATGCTGCCTCGACGCCGAATCCCTATGACAACCTGCCGCAGAATCCCATTCCGCAGCCTCAGCAGACGACGTATATGCCTCGCACGGCGCAGCCTTGCTACGAGTCGCGCGAGCCGTATCGCGAGTACCCCAAGTCGATTCCGCAATATAGCGAAGACGAGGAGAAGAGGCCGTCGCGTTCGTCGAGCGTGATCAAGAAGATCCTCATCGTGCTGGCGATTTTCTTTGCGCTGTCGGTTGTGTTTGCCATCGTGTCGGGCATGCTCAACAAGCGGGGGAGCTCAACGGCCGATACCGCTGCCGAGCAAACCGAGTCCGCCTCGTTTAGCACCGTCGATCTGAGCGATATCCCGGGACAGTATTGGTCCAACGCCAAGAAGCTTCTCAAGTCGCGCGGCGCCGATCTTTCGAATGCCGTGGTCCTGACTGATGATGGCTCAACGCCCGTCGTCGATGCCAACTGGGTCGTTACTTCTGCCTACTATAACGACAGCGGCAACCTCGAAATTCAGCTCACGCACAAGGACGGCTCGTCGGGCAACGCGTCCGGCGACCAGGGCGGCGCGGACAGCTCGAGTTCCAATACGCTGGAGGACTTGAGCAACAAGGCGCAGGAGTTGGGAGACAAGGCGCAAGAGCTGGGCGACACGGCACAAAACCTGGGCGATACCGCGCAGAACTTGGGCGGCTTGGCGACGGATGCCTGGAACGCCCTGCAAAACGGCATCTCGGGCGCGCAGGGAAACTAGCTGTTAAGCAGGCTACAACTTCTCGGCCGGACGCTCGGGCGAGCTAAAGCCCGAATCAAACGTGACGACGCATGAGGCATCGGGTCGGCGCTCGTGCACGATGCGCGTGACGAGCTCCAGCAGCTCCTCGTCGGATATGTCAAAGCCGTCGGGACGCACCAGGTCAAACGAAACGAACCCGTCGTGCTCGTGCAGGTCGTGGATGGAGAGTGCGGGATCGATCTGCATGACGCCGCGCTTGACCCAGCTGCGCAGGTCGTCGCTGGTGGTGGCGATGGGGTCGCAGTGCAGCGTGATATCGATGCCCATTTGGCGCTTGATGTCGTGCTCGATGGTGTCCAAAATCTCGTGGTGCTCAAATGCGTCGCCCTCGCCGGGCATCTCCACGTGGGCGCTGGCAAACTGACGACCGGGGCCGTAGTCGTGCACCATCAGGTCGTGTGTGCCCAAGACCTGCGGATAGGACATGATCTTATCGCGGATTGCCTGGACGAGCTTGGGGTCGGGCGCTTGCCCCAGCAATGGGCTGATGGCGTCGCGCACTAGGCCCATGCCGCTGATGCAGATGAAGATGCCCACACCCAGGCCTGCCCAGCCATCGAGGTCAAAGCCGGTCGTCTGCGAAATAAGCGCCGCCACCAAGACCGAGCCCGAGGTGATGACGTCGTTTTTGGAGTCCTGCGCCGTGGCGATGAGCGTTTCGGAATCGATGCGGTTACCCAGCGTGCGGTTGAACGCGGCCATCCAGAGCTTTACGAGCATGGACGTAGCCAGTGCCGCAAGGGAAATGAACGTGTAAGCGGTGGGGGAAGGCTTGATGATCTTGGTGACCGACTCGAGGATCAGGTTGATGCCGACGGCGCAAACCAGGACGGCGACGAACAGGCCGGCTAGGTACTCATAGCGGCCGTGACCATAGGGGTGGCCTTCGTCTGCCGGGCGGCTGGCAAGGCGGAACCCGAGCAGGCTCACGATGTTGCTCGAGGCATCGGAGAGGTTGTTGAAAGCGTCGGCGATGAGGGAGACGGAGCCGGCGAGCAGGCCCGCGATGCCCTTGGCCAGGCACAGGGTGATGTTGAGTCCAATGCAGATGAGGCTTGCGGTAAAACCCGCGTTGGTGCGGCAAGATGCATCGACCGGCTCGTCCTCGCTGCCGGGAACAAGCGTATGTACCAGCCGATTTACAAATAGCATAGCGGTCGTCCTCACAATCATGTTTAAGGGGATAGTGTAGCTCGCGCGGGGGCGCCGTGCACCGATGCTCAGAAAATGCAGCAATAGTCTGCCGGTGCTAACGAGCGAGCCTTCTCGTCTGCCTGGGTGGTCCATTTTGGGCCACATGGGTATGGGCATGTGCCTGTTTGATCGACATACTTAATGCCGACAGCCCCTGTGCAAAGGAGGACGTTTCCATGGACGAGATGTTTGCCATTAAATGTCAAAACTGCGGCGGCCCTATGTACACACACCAAGCTAAGCGCAGCTTTGAGTGCGCTTATTGCGGTGCGGTCATTCCGTGGCAGGCGGACGCCGGAGAGCCCAAGAGCGCTTTGGGCATTCGCCATACGCCGTTGACGGTGGTGGATGGACTGCTCAAGCTCACGCATGTGTCGCAACTCGAGCGCCCGGAGGACCCGGACTGGTATTTCTTCAATTCGCACTGGCGCAATCAGTCGGTCCTGGAACATCTGCTGTGGGAGGATCGCGGCACGGCGCAAGAGTTCCAAGAGGCTACGCATGTGAGCATTCCTTGCCCCTTCTGCGGAGCGTCCTTTGAGGGCGAGTCAACGCAGCGTGTGTTTGAGTGCCCGTCCTGCGGCAACAAGATCGGCATTGCCGACCTGCTCAAGCCGGGGACGTTTAGCAAGCGTCTGACCATGGGCGTGGGTGCAGAGTATGTGCCGGAGCAGGGCATTCCCTGCGAAATCTCGCCGCAGCAGGCACGTGCCAACGCACTGCAGCTGGTGCGCCAGTACCCCGACGCCTTTGCCGGGCACGACGTGGAAGATGCGATCCAAAACGACATGATGCTCTTCTATTTCCCCATGGCGCTGGCGGACCTGCGCATGATGGCGTCCTTCCCGGTCAAGGGCCTGAGCAAGGAGACCCTGGTGTACTACGAGGTGCTCGACTGGGCGTATCCCAGGGCAAACTACCTGGACGTTCGCCTCCTGGGCATTTTGGAGCCGTGGGACTTTGCCAAGGTCGGTCCGTTCGATCCCGCCATGCAGGAAGGCGACTTTCGCGTCGTCTCCGTCGATGCGTCTACCAAGGACCAGGTGGTCATTGATAAGCTGGCGCTCGACGTTGCGGGCAACGACGCCGAGGCTGTACTGGGGCTCAATAAAAAGAGCATCCGCACCTGGGCGCGCAAGGCCCGCAAGCACAAGGACGGCCTAGTTATGGTGCCGGTGTACTTTGTCGACCGTCCGGCAACGGATAGCCGCGACGGCGAGCAGGTGCGCATCGCCGTAAACGGCCAGACGGGCCGCGCGGCCGCGGTGGTGTTTAGCGACAAGCGCGAGACGCATATTGTGGCGCCGCTCAGCCCGAGTCTGCATCTGTCCGGTGAGAGCACCGTGCACGCCACGCCCGTCGAGGTCAAATACGTTAAATCGCCGTTCCTGTACCAGATCGTGCGCCGTGGAGGCGGCGAGCAACCGCGCCAGGTTGCAGCCGCCGTCGAGGGTTCCTACCGAGAGGAGAAGCCCAAACGTCGCGGCCTGCTGGGTGCGCTATTTGGGAAGTAGGGGAGCGGTGCCGGTTGGCACCGTAACGTGATGGCCGGGGGTATGGGGCGGCTCTCAGGAGTGCGGGCTGCCGTCTGATTGTTTGAGGGTGCCAGATGTAAATAAACAGTGGAGCGGCTGCAAAAGAGCTGCCTCACTGGGTAAAATCAGGGTGTGCGGCGGAACCCGCTCCTCAGTCGGTCAACTTTGGAAGCGCGGGCAACGCAGGCGCTATCGTCTAAAGGGCCGGCTGCAACCGGCCCTTTTCTGTGGCAGCCAATGGACCCACATCAGACGAAGGCCGCGTCTTTGCCTGTCAGGTCACGCTCGCCAGCCACGGCTAGAATGTCGTTGCCGGCGTCCATGACCGGTATTGTTTCGTAGCAGCCGTCGCAACCGCGAGTGCGCCTGCGACGGCTGCGATGGTTTCGGTCGCAACGTGCTGCTACCCTTGCGTTTCGCCATTAGACGCTTCATTGATGGCGCGGTACTCGGCACTCAGCTCGCGCGCCAGCTCTTCCTTGCTTGGAAGATACGGCAGGTATTTGGCGGCAAACACTTGGTCGTTGTCTTCGGGCAGCGTGTACTCGACGATCGAATCGCTTTTGTCCGCGCAGAGCACGATGCCTATGGGCGGATTGTCGCCTTCGTTCATGAGCTCGCGCGTGTAGTAGTTCACATACATTTGCATCTGGCCCAGGTCCTGATGCGTAAGATCGTCCGTCTTAAGGTCGATGAGCACGAAGCAGCGCATCAGATAGTTGTAAAAAACAAGGTCAATATAGAAATGGCGCCCATCAAAGGTGATGCGCTTTTGGCGCGCCTCGAAAGCGAAACCACGGCCAAGCTCCAGCAGGAACTTCTGAAGATGCGTGATGAGCGCCTGCTCTAGATCGCTCTCGCGAAACGCAGTATCGTCCGAGAAACCTAAAAACTCCAGTACATATGGGTCGCGGATGATATCCTCGGGGCGACGAGCCGGGGCGCTCTTTTGGATTTCCTGGGTGACAGCCTCCTTGTCTTTGCTGGCAAGTAGGCGCTCGCGGAACATGGTGTTGATCTGACGTTCGAGCTGGCGCGTGCTCCAGCGAGAGTCGGCGCATTCGTTCATGTACCAGGTGCGAGCTTCGGGGTCAGGAATGCGTATTAACCTGCGGTAATGTGTCCAGCTCAATTCGGGACGCAGTGAGTCCCGAATTGGAAATGCAAGATAGAACTGACGCATTTTGCGCAGCTCTCTTGCTTCAAAACCTTTACCAAAATCCTTGGTAAGCCTGATTGCGAGGGCGTTGAGCAGCGCCTCTCCATACTTGGCGCGCTCCTCTCCGCCCTGCTCATCAACAATGCTCTTGCCGATCTCCCAATACGCCTCAACCATCGCAAAGTTAACGGCGGTATAGGCCTTGTCGCGAGCGGCGTTGAGAATCGAGAAAACCTGCTTGTAAAAACCTTCGGGCACGATTGCCGATTCTCCACGGTTTACCAGTTCGCCCATCACTGTCGCCCCACTTTCCTCTTGTGGAATGCATCTTTATCGCATTTAGTTTAAAGCCTCGCGCGGACACGAATTGCTTTGCTGTCTGGCACCTTCGCATGGGAGCCTTGCGGTGACTAAAATGTGACCATAGAGGCAGTTTTAGCGAACCCCATGGGAGTGACACGCATGGACAACAGCACCTTGTTGTTCCAGGACAAAGGTTCGGGCATGTTTAAAGACGTCAAGATCTAGCCTAACCGTATCGAGGTGCTCAAGAATGGTACTTTCGGCGGCAAGCATATCGAGATTGTCTACCTTAAGGACATCACGGGAGTCAGCAGGATCAAGGGCCGCGACGTTTTTCTGCGCAACAGGTTGTTGACTGCCTGTGTCTTTAGCCTGAGTAGCCGTGCGAAGGCCCAGGAATTTGTGAACGCGCTGAACATGGTGATGTAGCTTATGGCGGCGTTCGGGCCAAGGTAAAAATTGGGGGCGCAGAACGGTGCTCTGCGCCCCTCATCGAGTCGATGCGTCCGAAAGTGCCGGTTGGCCTATTCGCTAGCGTCCTTAGTGCTTTCGCGGTCGTTAACAAGCATTGCCGTGCCGGCGACCGTCGTCGCCACGGCGGCAGCGGCGAGCCCGGCGGCGATGCCAGAGCCGTCGCCTGTGTCGGCGAGTTTTCCGCCCGAGCCCTTGCCCTTGTTGCCCTTGCCGTTCTTGTCGGCGCTGCCCGCGTTGGCGCCAGTGCCGGCGCCGGCGGCGCCTGCACTGCCCGAGGCCGCTACGGTAAAGCTTGCGGCTCCGTCGCTGGCGAGCGTGTAGTTCTGCGCCGCGTCGCCCAAGAGACCGTTCACGCGCACCCAGTACGTTCCTGCGGCAAATGTTTCGCCCTCGGCCATTGCCGCGCCCGGAGCGCCGTTCGCGTCGTGCACAAATTCGAGCTGGGCCGTACAGGCATCGGTTTCGAGCTTGCCGTCGAGCGGCGCCGTGACCTTGGCGCGCACATCCTCGCCGGCCTTAAGGCCTTCAAGTCCCTCAAAATGGGGCGTCAGCACGCGCGGATTGATATCGATGGGCACGGATCCCCGCAACTCCGTAGCGGTCTCGTTGCCCAGGGCATCGACATCCACATATTCGATGGCAAACGCATGGCCCGAAGCCGCCACGTTGAGTACGTTGCTGCTGTCGACAAGGCGGAAATGGCCCTCGCCAACGGTCTTGCCATCTTGGAGCGAGGCATCGCTCAGCGAGTCTCCATACGTCATGTGCATGCGGTCCGGGAGGCAGCATGAAACTGTTGGCTTGTGCTTCGCGTCGTAATTGCGTTGGTAGATGCTCCGGGCCAGTGCCGAATCGACAAAGTCGGACGCGATAATGCCAACGTGCTTGAGGCAATCTGACTTTGTTTTATCGCTGCCGCTGGGATTGATGTACTGGCTCTTGTACAGATGCTCGTTGACCACTCGCGACGCGGTAAAAGGATTGCTTCCTTGTTTGTAATTCGTGCAACTGGTGTAGTTGATAGACCAGCAGCGTTCCAGGACTTGCACCTTGGCGCCATCATTGTCCTCGACGTCCACCTTGTTGCGCGTGAGATTGGTCGTCTCTCGCAGCGCCATATCGACCCAGCTAGTCTTGTCGGTTCCGGTGCATTCAAAATGGTCCTGGGCGTATACCTTGGTGCAATAGGGCTCTTTGTCGCCCGCATTGCCCGTAGTCTCAAAGCCTCGCGCGTCTTGGACGAGGCACATCGACTGCCCGGAATGCGCCTTGATTTTGTCGTCCCATTGGGTGAGATCGAGGCCCCACGTGTGGCCGCTTACGCTGTTGCCGGCGAGTACAAATCGACGCAGCAGGACGATCTTTCCGCGCACCTCGTTCAGTGTGGGGATTCGGCTCGACGTGTAGAACAGATCGGGATTATCGTGCATAACCTTGGCGAAAGCCGTCGTAACGCTTTCGTCGGTAGCCTCGTCGTTGCCTCGTGACGCAAGCATGATGAGCGCTTCTGATGGGTTTTCGTTCAAAAATGTTTTGAAGTAGTCGTTGACATTGGAGAGATGCATAAAGCCCCCGTCTTTTTTGAGCAGGTAGCATCTTCCATGGTCGATACCGGGGTCGCCGTTCTCGTCGTTCCTTCCGAGTCGGATATCAAAATAGCGAATGCCTTCGAGCAACTGCGTGGGGATGTAATCCTGCTGGCACTTTGCTTGCGAGGATTGGGGCTCGGTGTCGTTGTCCACGCTGCAGGTGCCCGAATCATGCGTGCCCGGGATACTCAGCTCGTCGAGGTACTTGTTGTCGTCGACGTATTTCATCCAGCATGGTCCGTCGACGTAGCTGCTATACGTGGTCCAGTCGATACTTCTAACTGTGGTATTGATCTTGCCCATGTCGTAACCGACAAGTTCTAGCTCCCACGGAATGCTCTTACTCTTATGGCAGATCTTATTGTTGTCCTGGTCTTTGCCGTCCGATTCTATTGCCAGGTACTTAATGTCTTTTTTCTCGGTTTCTTTCTCGACCGTGCGGTCTCGAATGATATAGGTTCCGTTTGATTGACGTTCGAACGCAAAAGCGCGGCTGGGCTTGTTGTCATACTCGCCGCCCCATACGTGGATGACCTTTCCATCTTTGTCCGAGTCGTCGTCGACCGACCAAATGCTGTAGCCCGTCTTTTTATGCTCTTCGAAATTGAGCAAGGTGCGGATAGCATACCAGTTTGTATCGTCATTCTTGGTCGTTACGTTCTCAAGGATGAGCTTGCTGGACGTGCCGTCGTTAAACAGGTGGCAGACGTTGCCGCGAACGTTGCCGTCTTGGTTGACGCTCGCGGTGCGAAAATAGCCCGCGGGGCGAAGGCGAATGACGAAATTGTCGAGGCTGTCCGACGGTGCGGGTGTGTTGTCTGCAAATGCCGTTCGCAGGGGAATGCCCGGCGCTGCGGTTTCAGGCAGGCTTGCAAGTGGTGACAACGCCGCAAGCCCTAGGCCCAGCGTAAACGCTCGGCGGCTGATGGCATGGTGTTCGGTCATATCTCCTCCGTTCGCAGGGTGCGGTTATGCACTTGTTTTGGTCACTATACTGCCCAGATGTTTAAAGACGCCGGTTTAAATTGCCTGCGCGGCGCTATAAATCGGCGGGCGGACGTGTTGGGGCACTTGTCTATTTGTGCTGTTATCACGTCTGGGATGGTTTTGGAGCCCGGCATCCTGCGTTCGTCGGCTACCGGCATAAGAATGGGGAGGGTCGGCTTACCGGCCCTCCCTGGGTACGAAGCGCTGGGATACCGTCGCTTGTTTGCACTGCGTCCGTGTTTCCCGTTGTGCTCGCCAGTCGCTTAGCGCTTGATCTCGATATCGTCGAGCTTGACGTCCATGGCCTCGGTCTTGGCCTTGGCGATGTCGTCGGCAAACTCCAGAGACTTCATCATGGTCTCGACGGCGTCCTTGTGCTCCTCGACATTGTCGATACGTACGTACACACTGCCGCCGTCAACGTCAGTGAAGTACTCGGTCGTCACGCCGCCCGAGTGCGTAAAGTAGGCGCTGCGCCAGGTCTTGCCGTTGTACTTAACGGGATCGCTCTCGGTCCATCCGGAGTTGGCCTTCCACTTTGCCTCGTAGTCAAACAGTTCATCGGCGTTCTTGTCAGGATCGAAGACGGGGATGAAGCGGTCGCTGGCATGCTCGCTCTCGGTGAACTTAAACTGGGCCCTGTCGGCGGTATCGCCTGCGACGTCCGTGATTTCGACGCCCTCGGGGACTTCGACCTTAAACCAAATGAAGTCGGTCCTCATATCCACGGCTGGCTTTTCCGCGCCGCCGTCACCGCCACTGCCGGTAGCGTCGCCGTTTCCGCCACAACCCACCAGGGCAACCGCGGCAAAGAGACTGATGCAGAGGGTGAGAATCGCAAAGGCCTTCTTTTTCATGGTCGTGTCCTCCTCGATCTGTAACCGCCCATGGATTACCTGCCTTTACTGTACGCGCGGACGGCTCGCTAGGGTGGGCCATGTGTCCCATTCTGGGGGCTGGAATTGCGCCGACAAGTGGCAATATGTGCGGTCGCAAAAGAGGGGAGGGCCGATGCTGTCGGCCCTCCCCGGGGTGAGGTGCCCGTTGATTTAATGGGGCGCGCGTGCGTGGGCGTTGCCCCAACAGGTTCCTTGTTTATAGATATGCCTCAGTTTTTGACGTCCGGAAGTCTCGAAAGGTGGGCCATGTGTCCCATGTTTGCGGTGCCGAGGCCTATCGTTCGTCATAGAAATCCGCGATGGCCAGGTGCGCTGACGCTCATGTACTTATGGGCTAGACTTAGCACCATTATGTGATTGATGCGGTCGGTCGGCGGTTGCCACCCGACCGATGTATATGACTTGAAGGTGCGTGCGTATGAGCCAAGAGATGATGGATAAAACATGTCGAGAGTTTGCCGAGGCGCTTGCCGCACGCGAGCCGGTTCCCGGCGGCGGTAGCGCGAGCGCCTTTGTAGGTGCACTGGGCGCCTCGCTTTGCGGGATGGTTGCTCGCTATGGGGCGACAAACCCTGCGCTTGCCGATCGCGCAGACGATCTGACGCGCGCGTTTGCCCAGGCGGATGAGTTGGCGCAGGAACTTGTGGGTCTGGTTGCCGAGGACGTTCGTGCCTACGGGCAGGTGTCCGCGGCGTACGGTATTCCGCGTGACGATCCGGCTCGAGCGACCGCGATTCAGGATGCGCTGCATGTGGCCGCTATGCCGCCGTATCGCATTATGGATGCCTGCGGGCGTGCGCTGGCGCTGCTCGAGGACATGGCCGACAAGGGTTCGCGTCAGCTGCTGTCCGATGTGGCGTGCGGCGCCGTGTTCTGCCGTGCCGCTATGCAGGGCGCGAGCTTGACGCTCTTTGCGAACACCACGTCTATGAAAGATCGCGTTCGTGCTGAGGAGCTCGAGACGGCGTGTGATGAGTTGCTCGACACATGGTTGCCGCGCGCCGATGCGCTGGCGCGCCGCGCCTCCGACGCTGCTAGGAAGAGAGGATAGTCATGGCTGAACTGCTGAAGGGTGCTCCCGTTGCTCGCGCTTTGACCGAGGAACTTGCTGCTCGCTGCGCAGCCCTGCGCGAGCGGGGCGTTGTTCCGACGTTGGCTATCGTGCGTGTAGGTGAACGCGAGGA
>OLPN01003411.1_pt1 | contig 11137 bp, 7 predicted proteins | sample 1672601 | NCBI WGS metagenome assembly OLPN01 (sample SAMEA3136704, study PRJEB25190) | human gut metagenome | reverse complement strand
ATATGTATAATTTTTTCTTTTTGTATTGCTCTGATTTGCCATGTGTGTAATTAAAGTCGCACCCCTCACGGGTGCGTGGATTAAAACCTTTCGGAGGGCCGGGCACTGTAAAAACTGACTTCTGTCGCATCCCTCGTGGATGCGTGGATTAAAACCAGCTAATCTCAGGTGTAGAAACTGGGTTATGTCGCATCCCTCGCGGATGCGTGGATTAAAATGGGTTATATAATAGAAGTCGAACGTACTTTCTGTCGCATCCTTCATGGATGTGTGGTAACTTGTCGAGGTATCAAGATTGTCATATAGGAGGTCTTAAAGTGTGATTATTAAGAAAAATAATTTTCGGAAAATATTAGTTGCTTTTTGCATTGGAACTTTTCTATGCACTGGATGTCATAATAAACAAAATATAACACAACTAGAGTCTTATGATGGGAAAGAACAAGTTTCCGAAGCAAAAGAAGAAAGCAGGAGAGAATATAAATATCTTGCAAAAACAACAGTAAAAAATGGAGATGCAGAGGTTCGTTTATTTATACCATCAGAATCAGAAAGGGTGGCAGCCTCACAATCTAAAGCTACATTACACGGGGTTACAATTAATAATGAACTCCTGAAAACTGCAGAATCTCCCAAACAGATTTCAAAAAAAGGGCTAAAAGAGGAAAAGGATATACTTGCTTCCAAAAAGAAAATCCAGAATATTGTATCTGATAAAGGTTCCGGGAATGAAAAGACTTTTCTGTTTAGCTTATCCTATGATATTACAAAGAAAGACACGATTTATCCTTGTATGGAAATTATTAGAGCAGAAAAGGTAACACCAGAATATGTGTTAAAGACTATAATTACTGTAGATAATCGATACACGGACAAGGAAAGTAATAGTCTTTTACAAGAGATTTCTGCCGCCTATGGCATTAATCTGCAAAACTAATTTGGGAAGGAGAAAAAAATTGCCTGTGTTAAATGAGCTGAAAAAAGATGTTTTAAATAACACCAAATCTAAAACTATTTATGAAGAAAATCACCAAATCTATCAATTATGTCAAAAACTACGGCAAATACGAAAAGAAAAAAATTTAACACAAAAAGATGTTGCTTCTCAAACGGGACTATCACAGCAGATGGTATCTAAGATAGAATCTTTTAACGGAAATCCATCCATGCTGTCATTTTTAAAATACTGTAATTGTATAGGTGTAGATATAACTGTCGGAATAAGCTGCTAGAAAGCAATATTGTATGAGAAAAAGAGAGTAGCTAATGCTACTCTCTTTCTCTAAGTTACAAAATTAGGAGTCATCGATTAATATCGACAACTGATATAATATTATTATATCATATTCATCATATATGTCAAGAAATATTTTTTTAACAAAAAACAAGAATTCCCCTACCTCTTTAGGTTATGGGATGAATTGTAAGGGCGGAGAAACGGTATCCCCCCACTGACAGGAAGTTAAGCCTTGCCGGAAGAAAATCCCCGGCATTCAGCCTCTGCATAAGAAATACCGGCTGTGGATTAAAACAATAGCGGAACATCTTACTAGACCCCGATTGCAGCGGGTCTTTTTTTTACGAGGTTAAAGTTATACAGAAAAAGTGCTTTTTTGTCGATTCTATCATACTAATAATGAGTTACAAAATTAGGAGGATGAATTGATGAAAGAAAACACAACAACCATTTTTTATTTTCCGTTAGGAACCCCTTACTTTCCAAAAACAGATTTAAGATTAGAGAGAGCAAAGTGGACAAATATAGAAGATTTAAATGGCATTGATAAACTGTATAAATTCCTTGAAATCCACATGGGGAGAGATGATGGATATTACGGATATTATCCTGTTTATAGCCGTCCAATCTGTAATGGAAGACTATTAAATATAAGACAAATTGGTTTTATTGATTCACAGGATAGTATTAGGTCAATAAAAACATTCGGAAATTTAAGACAACACATGGATTATTATATTGTGGCAAATAGCTTTAAATCCCCTAAATTTCGCAGAACAGTAAATGTACATAGTCTAACAAATATAGTGGTTGATATTGATGTACATCATGCAAGAGGAGGCATTAAAGGATGCCGAGATGTTATAATGCAACGTTTGGATGCATTGTTATATCTTATTTTTGTAAAAAAACCTATTGGATTGCCTTGTCCCAACACAGTTGTACATACTGGCCGGGGAATACAGTTATGGTGGACAATCAAGCCGTTAAGTGCAAAGAAATTAAAATATATATATAAGGGAATACAGGAATATCTTTTTACTGCACTCGAAAAAGAAATCAACTCTGCAGATCCAGAATTAAAAGAATATGTATTGTTAGATATCTCTGCATCAAAAAAGATGTCAGGGCTTTTTCGCTTGCCTGGAACATGGAATACAAGATCAAAAACATATGGAGATTTCTGGATATTGCATGATAATAAATTAGATGCTGCCAAATTATATTTCGCATTACATCCAGCAACAGGAAAACCTTACATAAAATATAAAAAAAAGAAGAAACAAGGAAATCCTGTGTTTCGAAAAAATAATTATGGAAATCATATTGACAACATGATTCGCGGCCTGATTGAATTACGAAGGTCTGCGGGTGAAATGGAAGATGGTTACCGTGATTTATATTGTCTCATTGTCTTATCTGCTTATTTATCAAATGATACACCAGAAGATGAGGCATGGAATCGTGTTGTTGCGCTCAATAATTCCTTTAAAAATCCTTTACCGGAAAAAGAGCTGCGTAGTTATATGTCAACAGCAATGCAGAAAAAGTATAAATACAGGAATGAAACAATCATAGGATATCTTGGGATAGATGATGAAGAACAAAAAGCATTAGGATTTTATCCTGCTAATGTACATTACTATGAAGAAAGACAAAAAGCCAGAGAGCGTGGACAGAAAAGAAGAAAAATGAAAGAAAAAAGAGATATTAAGATTATCGAATTATTTGCAAAAGGAGTCCTGCAGGAGAAAATTGCAGAACTCGTTGGATGTGCACAGTCAACTGTATCAAAGATATTAAAAGCAGCAGGAATCACAAAGAAAAAAACAGGGATTAAAAAAGCTGTAACGATTCTATGCCAGAAAGCAAAGAAAAAATGTAAAAAAGAAGTTAGATCAGAAGAAAAATTAAAACGATTAGCTGCCGAAGATCCGGAATTTGCAAAAACAATGGAAAGACTTGCTGAGTTAAAAGAAAGCAGGAAAAAATATGAGCGAACGAAAGCAGAATTTACACAGGAGTCAGATCAAGAATTTTTACTTATGGGGGAAGAAGAATTCCAATACGTGATCCAAAACAACTGTGAAGAATATAATCATTCTCATGCTACAAAAATTGTAGAATAAAGTAATATAATTCCCTGAATTGTAACAAATTAGTGCCACAGAGATATCTGGGGCTTTTTGTCGTATAGTAATTTCACGTCAACACAGGATATTTCCAATTACCAAAGATGATAAGGAGACCCGCTCATCACATCAGCCCAAATTAACGTCAGTGGTGGGCGGAGAAACGGTATCCTCCCACTGACATGAAGTTAATCCCTGCCGGAAGAAATACCGGCATTCAGCCTCTGCATAAAGGATACCGGCTGTGGATTAAAACAATATTCCATCGTGCATATATAATTGATGTTTATATTTGGTCCCTTGGTCTGTTTCCTTTGGAGGTCTGTAGTGGGTGGTGTATGGGCTCTTTTCTTGTATCCATTATCTTTTTGTACAGAAAAACTGCCCTATGGCATATTCTTTCATACTATCTATGAAAGTTCTTTCTTGGTCTCCATCGGGAAAGTTAATGGCAGCTGACTAGGTTATCCCTTTTTTTACTGTCTACAGACTACATTACGAAAGGAGTGTGTATTATGGACACTATTTTTACTAGGGACTCTACATTGTCCCCCTCTGAAACTTTACAACGTGCATCATCTGTACTTAGTAGTATTCAGCATCCCGTTTCTTTTTTGCCTTCTGCTCACTTTTATGCTGCGTCTTCTGAACAGAATCTGGTTGGTACAGCCATATCTATGGACTTTTTGCAATCTAAAGTCTATAAGTCTTATCGCAAAAAACGTTTTCGGGAGCTGTCCTCTTACTGCTTTGATACTATCTTATCCCCAAAAGAATTTTTCCAGCAACTACTAGGGAATATGGGTAAATTTCTTTATATCCGTTGTCAGCCCGACTTCTTTAATCTTTATCCTTCGGACTGCCTTCCTGCTATGCTTGTTCTTGCTAATGAACTTTATGAAGCTTCTCTGAACTATACCGATGATAAGGCCTTTGAAATCTCGGAAGCTTTCTATATAGATTTCTCCCGCTATCTCTTTCATCAGATTGACTGGTGGCTGGTTCACTGTTTCTATAGCGGACGGTCTACTATGCAGGATTTTCTATTTACTTCCGCTTTTGATATAGATAAAGACAGCTCCGCAATGGAACTTCTTTCTTACCAATTGACTGGGTATATCCTTGACCTGCTTTATTACTATGTATCATCTAATGGACAGGAGACCGATTGTTCCAAAGCCGCCTTCAGAGAGAGTATAGCTGAAGATAAACAAGAGATAGCTTCTCTTAACCAACAAGTTACCTCTCTTACAGCTCTTTGTACGCAGCTAAAAAAAGATAATCTATCTTATAAACGTCAACTAGAGCAAAGTTTTTCGCAGACAACGGGAGAAGATGAGAAGATTGGTGATATACAACGGGAGTTAGAACAGGTTTATACAAGATTAAAAAAGATCTCTTGGGAGAAGGATAAGCTTACAGAGAAAAATGCTCAGCTTATAGAAGAAAATCATCTCTTAGAACAGCTATTTTCGGAACGGAACAGAGAAAAAAATGGTACGACTTCTTCTAGCATTGATTATTCTTTACCTTTTCTGTTTGTTGGAGGACATTATTCTACCGTGGACAAGTTACGTTTCCTTTTCCCTAACAGCCGCTTTATCTTTAACGATAAGGAAGTGCCCAAGATTTTGGACCTGTCTACCTGTAAAGCGATGTTTGTGTTTACATCTTTTGTAAGCCACACTTTATATAACAAAACAAAGTCTATGTGTAAGTCAGCTGGTATTCCGGTCATACATGTCAACCATTCCGGATTGAAAGCCGTTTTAGGTGAGATATCCTCGGGATATACAATGTTGTCTTAGAACATGTTCGAAAAGGAGAAAGTTATGTTTAAGAAAAAAAATTCTATCAATAATCGTTTAGAAGCCCCTATTCCAGAATTTAAAGAGGCAAAGAAAACCAAAAGGAAACCGACTGCAAGGCAGCCTAAACCTCCTAAAATAAAAGAGAAAAAACAAAAAACCTTTAAACAGAAACTTTATATTGGATTTGCTACTGCCTTTGTGTTCTCCTTGTTTTTTGCTGCATTACTACTTGGAAAACCCAAAGATGACCAGCTCATACTCTTACCAAATGAATCCGGCACCCTTTCTCTTACAAATCCTATCCTTGATCATGTTGCATCTTTTCAAAGTGAAGATGAAAACATAAAAGTAAACAGCAATGGTAAAGTTAAAGCGACAAAACCAGGTGTTTACACGGTGAAAATCTCAGCTTTATTTCGTACTTTCTATTGTGAGATTCATGTACCAGGTTTTAAAGAGGATAATCTCATTCTTTCTGCTGGATATACATATCAGTCGCAGGCAGTTGGTACGGGTAACGATACTGTAAAATGGGAAAGTTCTGATAAAGGGGTTCTTACGGTAAGCCCGAATGGTTCGATCGAAACTTTAAAAGAAGGAGAAGCAACGATAACAGGAAAAGATAATGGTAAAAAGTTTTCCACAAGAGTGCAGGTAGTTGGTATCTCTATAGACAGCTCTATTATTTTTTCGAATACAGAGCATCAATTAAAGATCAGTGATGCAGTAAGAGACAAAGTAAAGTCATGGAGTGTAGATGATGAAAACATTGCCTCAATTGATCAGAATGGAAAATTGAAAGGATTATCTGCCGGTGATGTCCGCGTTACATGTAATATCGGTAACAATACTCCATTGTTTTTAAATGTTACAGTTGCAGGACTTGATAAATCAGAAGCATACTTAAAGAAAGACGAGAGTATCCAGTTAAATATCACAGGGTTAAGCAGTACAAATGGGCTTCATTTCACAAGCGATAACACAAAGGTCGCTACTGTAGATGAAAAAGGAGCTATCACGGCGAAGAATGCAGGAAAAGCCAACATCACATTAGCTGGAGCAGGTCAGAGTATGTCTTGTACAGTTTATGTTATGGATATTGCCGATAGTTATATTATTCCATTGGGTTCTACACAAAAATTTAAAATGGATTATCTTGGTAACGATGCAAAATATATCATTGAAGATACAGCGGTTGCTTCAGAAGCTTCCGGGAAAATTACAGGAGTATCTGAGGGACAGACCAGTATGACCGTAGAATCACATGGAAAATCCTTTGACACGACACTTTACGTTGCACAGATCCAACCAACATCTACCGAGGTTATGGAAGGAGAAGAAACTTCTGTTATGATCACAGGTCTTCCAGATGGTATCAGCCCAACGTGGCGGTCCGAAGATGAAAAAATTGCCAAGGTAGATGGAAATGGGAATATTACTGGTGTGAAAGAAGGAGAAACGGTTATAAAAGGAACTGTAAAAGGAATGGTATTTTCATGTAAGATAAAAGTATCGAAAGGACAGGCGGCTGATACATCGGAAGAGGGGGCACCGGAAGAAGCAACAGAAAGCTCTTCTGAGGCAGCCGAAGAAACAACGCAGACAACAGAGAAAAAAAATAGATAGTGATTGCATGAGAAAAGGCTCGTACTTAGATTGGGGTATGAGTCTTTTTTTTTGTTTGGTGGTTGAAAAATCATTTTAATCACAGAAACAATTATCATGTAACAGCAGAAAACCGCAGTCAACTTTAGTTGCCTGCGGATGAATGCGTTTTTCTTATACAGAAAAATAGATCTGCTGCCAATTATGACATACTATCTATGAGAGATGTTTTTGGATATCCGTTATCTTATGGAAAGGAGAGAGTGTGTTATGCGTACATGGAAGATAAACATACAACCAACGAAAGATGCTGTGTTATGCGACTATTTCGCAGAAAATACCACAGCCGCCAAATGTATGTATAACGTAGCTAACTTCTATATCCGGAATACGATGACGGGGATACGGAAGTCCCCGGAAGAAAGGACTTCCCATGAAACAGAGGTTCTTCATTATGTCTTTACTGGGATTCAGAAAGCAAATGCTCATAGCTATGAAGTATACTGTAAAAAACGGGAGAGATACAAAAAGACTGGCGGTATGGCTGGTGCTGTTGCGATGTCAAAGCTAAAGTACAAGGTTGTTCCTTATCCGACAAGGGATGAATGGTTCTTATCTTATACGGTATTAGATGCTATCTTTAAGTATACAGACCATCCAACCTACCGGCGGATGAACAGCCAGGTTAACCAGAATGCAATAAAGAAGACTGTTAAGAGCTGGAAGTCTTATTTCCAGTTACAAAAAGACTATGCTATCCATCCAGAGAAGTATAAAGCCCGTCCGAGGATACCGGGCTATATTAAGCAGCCCGCTATGACAGCCGCTTATACAAACCAGACAGCGAAATTTATCCGTAAAGATGGGCATGTTTACCTGCGGTTCGTGAATCACAAGCCGCCTGTGCTGATCGGGAAAGAGTCCCTGTATTCCGGTATGACTTATGTAAAGACAGAGGTGAAGCCGCAGTATGGTGGATACAGCATCCTGCTCACTTTTAAAGAAGACATAGTTCTTCCAGAAGTGCCAAAATCTCCAAAACGTATCCTTGGGATAGATGTGGGCGTGGACAACTTCTGTGCGGTTGCCAATAACTTTGGAGATGCACCGTTTTTAATCAAAGGCGGAGCTGTAAAATCTATGAACCAGAACTTTAATAAAGAAAGAGCCAGACTTCTTTCTGAAGTCACGAAAGGCAGTGACAGCACTCATTCTAAGAAAGAGACCAAACGGCTCCATACACTCAGCCGGAAACGGGAGACACGCCTGCGGGATTTTTTCTACAAAACAGCGTGGTATCTTGTCCGGTACGCAAAACAGCAGCAGGCAGAAGTTATCGTTGCCGGACATAATGAAGACCAGAAGCAGAATATCTGCATTGGAAGACAGAATAACCAGAACTTTGTCTCCATTCCGTTCTGCCGGTTTCTGGATATCCTTCGGTATACCGCTGCAAAAGCAGGGATACCGGTTGTGCTCCGAGAAGAGAGTTATACATCAAGAGCAAGCCTGCTGGACTTAGATGTCATTCCTGCCTATAAAAAAGGTGATACGACAAAGCACACTTTTTCTGGAAAGAGAGTACGCCGAGGCCTATATAAAACAGACAGGGGTCTTTTCATCAATGCAGATATCAATGGCGCAGGGAACATCCTGCGTAAAGAATATCCATATGCTTATGATGGACAGGAACTAAGCTATCTTTATGAGACAACGAAAGTGGTATCCTATACTGATATCTACATTGGAGCAAAAAGCTTGTGTAACGAGAGATATAATGGTAAGAATCATCAGTCAGGAATAGGGAGCCGTGCGAACCACCAGTATAGAAAAGAAAGGCGGCATCATTACCGTAGCCTATGGGGAAAGTCAAGAGCCGCTTAAATAAAAGTAATCCCTGTCACAAGGGATAGAGGGGTTGTGTTCCCCCAGCGAGGCGAAAGTCTCGTAAAGAAGCCGCGGTCAACTTCAGTTGCCCGTCGGTGTATCACCTCTGTACGAAAAAGCAATATAGCCTAAATGAAATAGAAGTATTAATAGTACTGGCAATATATCAATATGGAATACTTAAGGTTGCTGCTTGTATATTGGAAAAATTTACAAATTGTGTATTTAAAAAGAAGAACATAAGTTTTTTAAGGAGATATACTGTATGGGAAATAGGATATATGTCTATAAAAAATTCGTCTTATGTTGTAATGTTAGGGGTATATATATGGCTTAGTTGTATTGGAAAGGCGGATTCAGCTGTTCCCCTAGCTATAAATTTCCTTTTTTTGTTAGACAATGCTATTATAACAGAGGACTCAATAAAAAAGCGAATAATGAATTAAGAAAATGAGGATAATACAGTTAGATAAAAAAAGAGTTACACAGAAAAATCGAATACAAGAGATTTCTATGAATGAGAAGATGCACTCGATGATACGTCGGGTGCATTTTTATTGTGCGCCGGGCAAACTTAAATTCTGACATACTATAAATATGAGAAAAGATTTATCATCTGATAACAAAAAAGTGCTACAGGAGGAATTATATAATGTGCCCAAAAAAACAATCATCTCAATGGCTAGAGAAACATGATAATTTATCATATTCTTCATTCGACTTAGAATCGTTAAGAAAATCAGGACTTGGACATCTGATTTATGAAGATAAAATATGGTCTCCTGCATTACTGATAGAAAATGGAAAGGATATTGTTGGATTGAAAAAAGGCGATTTTTCTCCTATAATTAAAAGAAAAAAGGAGAACGATATGAGTTTAATTCTGATGATGAAAAATCAAAACGGATTGGTAGCCGTTTCTGATTCAAAGAGTACGATTTCTAACGGCATGGAAGAAGAATATGGGCGTAATGTTCAAAAAATCTTTAAAGGAAACAACTATATACTGGGAACATGGGGAGTGAATATGCTACATATAGATGTTACGGTACGTATCGAAGATGTATTAAAAAGTCTGGTCGAACGATATCCTGATGATTTTGGGGCTGTATTAAAGGAATTTCAATATCATCTCAAAAGAGATTGTGAAGAAGAATATTATTTTATCGTTGGGTTTCGCCTTAATAGCCAGTATTACAAAGATAATTACTCCTATATCATTGAAGGATACACCATTACGGCTGGAGATATCAACATGAATTTTTCAGACTGTTCTCCTTCTGGATGCAGAGCTGCGGGTGCAATAGATATGCTACCACGAAATTTCTCTATCAATATGAACTGGACAGAAGGGGAATTAAAGAAGAAAGCGGAGTTATTAATGCAAACAGCTATTAAGCTTGGAAATGAATTTATGCCATATAATCCGGTAGGTGGAGAAATCCAAATGGTGTATCTTAAATAGTTTTTTGTGTCGCCAATATAAGAGTCATTAGTAGCAGCTAGTGGCTTTTTTGCTTATAAAAATCTTTCTACAGAAAAAAAAGAACATAAAGGAGAAAGGAGAATGGAATGAGAACAGGAAGAAAACTACAGAACCGAGAAAGAGTAGAAAAATGTAAAGAAACATTGGATCAACTATCCAGATTCATGGGAGATATCCTAGATGGGAAACTCTCACAGAGGGAAGCGGCAGAGGCGTTAGGACTTACCGCACAGGGATTAAGCCATGAATTAAATTCCTGTTTTAAAAAATATCTGAAATATTCACATGTGTTTTCCGATGAAGATATCAAAAACCTGTTGGGAGATGTGGAAACTCCTGCTGAAAAGTTGGCAAAGGATGTCCTACAGGTTGGAGAAGATGGCAGATATCTTTTAGCCAACAAGGAATGCCAGAAAGATTTCATCGAAGAGGTTAAAAACACATTGAATGAAAGGGATTATTTTATACTAAGCCAGTATTACGGTCTGGAAGATGGGAAAAAGAAAAACTTGACCCGAATTGCAGAAGAGATGGGAGTCAGCAGCAACTACATAGGCCAACGGAGAAGATACAGTCTGCGGAAACTTTATCAATATAAATGCTGTGCCTGCCTGCTGCCAGAATACAAAAAACTTCGGAAAGATGTCCGAGAATATGGACAGATGCAGGAAATACAAAAAGAAGCTTACACAAGGGAGGGGTAGAAACATTGTCCGAACTCGCTGGCTACAGCAAAAAGGAAGTGCTTTCTGTCCGACTTTTTAAAAAATATTCTACAGAAAAATCAACCAATCTCAAATTCTGACATACTATATATGAGAAAGTTGGTGAGAATCGGAAGCAACGTAAAAATCCCAGGAGATTCGCACTACAAAAATAAAAATATTGTTCTTACTCTTCTAAAAAAAATAGAAATGCGAAAGATGACAATGCCTAATTTTTGTATAAACTTTCTAAATAAAGCAGCGAAATTGTTACC
>OLPN01003405.1_pt1 | contig 11154 bp, 10 predicted proteins | sample 1672601 | NCBI WGS metagenome assembly OLPN01 (sample SAMEA3136704, study PRJEB25190) | human gut metagenome | reverse complement strand
TTTTTCGATATTGTTCAATTTTCAAGGTCCTGTGCGCCTCAGCCTTAGCGGCTGATAGCTTGTACATTTTAGCACGTTTGTGTCAGAATGTCAAGCGCTTTTTTGAAGATTTTTGAAGTTCTTAGAAGAACCAATCGACCTTCGTCACTTTTCATCCGTTTTTTCTGAAGCGTTTGTGTCAGACATCCGCCTGACAGTAATGTATTTTAGCACAGACTCAGACAAAAAGCAAGCCCTTTTTTCACATTTTTCAAGAAAAGCCCTATTTTCTTTTGCACGGCTCATTCCAATAACCGCTCCCGCATTTTGCGCAGGATCTTGCGCTCCCGCCGGGAGATCTGGACCTGCGTGGTATGCAGCACTTTTGCCGTCTCACTCTGGGTACGATTGGCATAAAACCGCAGACGGATCAGGAGCCGATCCTCTTCCGGCAGACTTTCCAGCACCTCGGCCAGACCGATCTTATCCGCAAGTTCTTCCTCCGGAGATTCCACTGGGATATCTATCTGCCGGTCACTGTTCTCCCCTTCTGGGGTCAGGCTCAGGGCGGGCTGTGCAGCCTGGATCGCAAGCGTGATGTTCTCCACGCTCTCCCCCAGCTCTTCTGCCAGTTGAGAAAGGGTCGGCTCGGTGCCGCAGAGCTTCCTGTGATGTTCCCGCGCCGCATTGACCCGCAGCCCCAGTTCTTTTAAGGAGCGGCTGACCTTGACTGTGCCGCCCTCCCGGAAGAGCTTTTTGATCTCGCCCAGGATCACTGGCACTGCATAGGTAGAAAAGCAGACCCCGCGTCCTTCATCAAAGCCGTCGGTCGCCTTGACCAGCCCCATGCAGCCAGCGCCGTAGAGATCATCGTATTCAATGCCCCTGCCCCGGAAGCGTCCGGCACAGGCGTGTACCAGCCCGAGGTTCTGTTCAATGAATGCACTGCGCCGGGTCTTGTCCGTTACCATGGTATTCCCTCATTTCCTTTTATGTAGAGGGCTTTTCCTCCAGATGCTTTGTCAGAATGACCCGGGTGCCCCGGCCGGGAGCGGAGCGCACACTGACTTTATCCATAAAGCTCTGCATGACCGCAAAACCGAGACCGGAGCGCTCCTCCGGGTTGCCGGTGGTGAAGAGCGGCTCCATCGCCCTGGGGATATCCGGGATGCCGACCCCTTTGTCTGCGATCACGATCCTGACCACCCGCCCCGGATAAACGGAGACTGTCATGGTGATGGGCCCCACCCGGTCGGGGTAGGCGTGGACGATGCAGTTGGTGACGGCTTCGGATACCGCCGTTTTCAGGTCAGCCAGCTGGGGCACGGTGGGGTCATACCGGGCCAGAAAAGCCGCTGCCGCACCGCGGGCATACGCTTCGTTGACGCTGAGGGAATCAAATTGGATCCTGGTCGTGTTTTCTGCTTTCATCTTCATTCCTCCTGTCCTGCATCCGTGCAGGGGATATTGGCCAGCCGCAGAACGCGGCGCAGCTGTTCCGGGGCGTGCTGGATACGCAGGGTTCCGCCCAGACTGCGGGCGCAGCGCTGGCGGCCCAGAATCAGCCCCACCCCGGACGAATCCATAAACCCAACCCCGCCCAGATCGAGCACCAGTGTTTTGGGGGTGCGGGCCAAAAGGGCATCGTCCAGCTGGATGCGCAGGTTCTGTGCGGCATCGTGGTCGATCTCACCTGCCAGATAGGCATAGAGCAGATCGTCCGCCGCACTGAATGTAACTGTTGCCATTTTCTGTCCTTTCCTTGCGTGAATCGCTCAGGCTTGTCCGGTCTGCCGGAGGCTTCCCCTTTCCGGGAGGTCGGCAGTGCGAAACATAGCCCGAGCGGTTTCCTCTAAACCAAAATAAAAGAGCCTGTACACGTTTTCATCAGTGTACAGGCTCTTCCGGGCATATTTTAGAAAAGGGTGTCGCTTACTTTTCAGCCAGCAGCTCGGCAGCCTCCAGTGCAATGGCTTCGCCGCCGCAGATCAGCAGCCCGCGGCGGCTGTTGGCCCGGGCAAGCTCCATGGCTTCGGCCAGGCTCCCGCAGAGCTCGGCATCAAAGTGGTAGCGTGCCTTTTCCAGCAGGCGCTCGGTCATGGCGGCATCCGTACCCGCCGGGGGAACGAGGAACACCTTATCAAAGGGATTCTCGCTCATGCCGGGCATGGTGGTACGGTCTTTTTTCTGGGTCTCAGCCGTCAAGCCGCTTTCCAGCGCGGAGAAGAAGGCCTCGGCTCCTTCTTCCTCTGCCAGGCCGATGACAGCGCTCAGGTGGCGCACCTTGGCCATGTTCAGGACACGCAGCAGGGCAATGGCCTGCTGCGGGGTGCGGCAGGCATCCAGCACCACCAGCGGGCGCTGGGAAAGGACCCGGATGCTGCTGCGGTTCTCCACAGCGGCCAGACCTTCCAGAATGGCTTCATCGGGGATGTCATAGCCCTTTTTGCAGAGGGCCAGGGCCAGCTCCACCGCAATGGCGGCACTGCCCGCCGCGTGACGGCCCAGGAAGGCCAGCGGCACGGTATAGCCGCCGTAGTCCACACGGCTGGCGAACTTTTCGGCTTCGAGGAAGGTGATGTCATCGGTGTCCGGCACGACCAGCTCACAGTCTGCCTTACCGGCGGCCACGATGAGCTCACTGACCACAGCCTTGGGCTGCTCAGGCGCGGTGACGCAGATGCTGCCCTTGCGCATGACACCGGCCGCCAGCGCGGCGGAGCGCTCCAGTGAGGCGCTGATGCCGTCCGGGCCGATGGAGGTGACTGCACAGACCGGCATCTTGGGCAGGGCCTCGGCAAGTCCCGCATCGGGCAGCTCCACCACGGCCAGCGCACAGCCTGCCTCACCAAAGCAGCGGGCAGCGGCAGCCAGCTCGGCGGCAGCACGGGGCAGGGTCTCCCGGGCGCTCAAGGTCTCAGCGGCCTGTGCAAGCAGCTCCGGTGCCACAGGCTTACCGTTCACCCGGATGCGGGCAGAGAGCGGCTCACAGCCTGCGTGGTAACTGCCGGTAACGAGGCCGGCAGCCCTGAGCACCGCCGCCGTGAGGGCGGCGGCAGTCGTTTTGCCAGCCGTACCGGCTACGCCCAGATAATCCACCCGGCCTGCCTTGGCAGAGAGGGCTTCCTGCAGCTGCCGGGCCGGGGCAAAGCCCTCGGGCAGAGATGCAAAATAGGCATTTGCCTGTTCAATGGTCATTGCGTCAAACCTCGTTTCGATGTTGATAGAGAATGATGCACATCCGGACAAGCCCCAGCAGGATGAGCCCCACCAGCAGGCCGGTCATCACACCGGAAAAATCGATCCAGATATCGGTGACCTGGCCGCTGCGGCCCGGCACAAAGAGCTGGATGGTCTCATCGGTCAGGGCTGTGAGCAGGCCGCCCAGCATGGGCCAGGACACATGCTTGAAGAAGTGCCGGGTGTACACCCGCAGGCAGAGCATGAGCAGGAAGCCTTCCAGCAGATACTCGCAGAAATGCGCCAGCTTGCGCACGATGTGCATGGTGAGCCGGTCGGCGGCACCGGGAAGCCCCAGATGCCGCAGGATGCCCTGCAGTATCCCCAGTACCCGGCCGCTGGCCCCCTCGGACACATCCGCGATCTGCAGAGAGTTGGAGAAGATGAACACGATGCAGCCGATGAGGGCAAAAGTAAAGATCACCCGCCACGCGATGAGCCACGGGGAGGTGCGTTGATTCTGTTCCTGCATCCGCTTAGCCCAGAGCCTTGATGCTCTGCTCGATGTTGGCCAGCTTGCTCTGGCTGTTGGTGCGCTTTGCGCGGATCTCTTCCACCAGAGCGGCGGGGGCACGCTCCACGAACTTGGGGTTGGCCAGCTGGTTCTCGAACATGGCCAGTTCCTTCTCGGCCTTGGCCTTTTCCTTGTTCAGGCGGGCCAGCTCCTTGTCGCGGTCGATCAGCTCCATCATGGGGATGAAGCCGCGGGCGGCGTGGGTGGACACCTGCACCATGCCATCGGTGCTGCCCTCGTACTTTTCCGTAAAGGTCACATCGGTGGCAAAGGCAAACTTTGCCAGATAGACCTCTGCATTCCGGAAGGGAGCGGGATCAGCCGTCTCGATGATCATACTGGTCTTTTTGGCAGGATGGACATTCATCTCGGTGCGCATGGTGCGGACTGCCTTGATGTAGTCCATGACCTTTTCAAAGGCTTCCTCTTCCTCGGCCCAGTTGTGTGCCTCGTCAAAGGTGGGCCAGCTCTGGGTCATAATGGTCTCGGCGGAGCCGGGCAGGGCCTGATACAGCTCCTCCGTGATGAAGGGCATGAAGGGATGCAGCAGCTTGAGGGCCTTGTCCAGCACATACACCAGCACACGGCGGGCGGTATCGGCCTGCTCTGCATCGCCGGAGTTCAGGCGGGGCTTTGCGATCTCGATGAACCAGTCGCAGTAGACATCCCAGATGAAGCTGTTGATCTTGGCAGCGGCCAGACCCATCTCGTAGTGGTCGAGGTTGTCGGTCATGGCACCGGCCACCTGATTCAGCTTGGTCAGCACCCACTTGTCGCTCATGTCCAGCTTGCTCTCCTCGGGCAGGCCGGGCTGGAAGTCCTCGGGCAGGTTCATCAGGACAAAACGGGTGGCGTTCCACAGCTTATTGGCAAAGTTGCGGGCAGCCTCCACCTTCTTCTCGCTGTAACGCATATCGTTGCCGGGGGTGGAGCCGTCCAGCAGCATGAAGCGCAGTGCATCCGCGCCGTACTGGGCAATGACCTCCAGCGGGTCGATGCCGTTGCCCAGGCTCTTGGACATCTTGCGGCCCTGGCTGTCGCGGACGATGCCGTGGATGCAGACGGTGTCGAAGGGAGCCTTGCCGGTGTAGGCCAGGCCGGAGAAGATCATGCGGCTGACCCAGAAGCCAATGATATCATAGCCGGTGACCAGCGTGTTGGTGGGGTAGAAGTACTTCAGGTCCGCGCTGTCCTCGTTGGGCCAGCCCAGAGTGCTGAAGGGCCACAGAGCGGAGGAGAACCAGGTATCCAGCGTATCGGGGTCCTGGGTGAAGTGGCTGCCGCCGCACTTGGGGCAGGTGCAGGGCATCTCTTTGGCGACCACGGTCTCGCCGCAGTCATCGCAGTAGAAGGCCGGGATCTGGTGGCCCCACCACAGCTGACGGCTGATGCACCAGTCGCGGGTGCCCTTCATCCAGTTGAGGTAGTTCTTGGTAAAGCGCTCGGGCACGAACTTGATCTCGCCCTTTTCCACGCTCTCGATGGCGGGCTTTGCCAGCGGCTCCATCTTGACGAACCACTGCTTGGACACCATGGGCTCGATGGTGGAGTGGCAGCGGTAGCAGGTGCCGACCTCGTGCTTCAGGGGCTCGATCTCCTTCAGGAAGCCGCCCTCCTTCAGGTCTGCCAGAATGGCCTTGCGGGCCTCGAGGGTGGTCATGCCGGCGTACTTGCCGCAGTCCAGCACCTCGGGCTCGTTCACGGTGTTCTTGCCTGCGGCAAACAGTGCATCGGCAGCGGCCTTATCGGCAGCACCGGTCATGTGGCCGTCGTAGGTAAACACCCGGACGATGGGCAGATCATGGCGCAGACCCACTTCAAAGTCGTTGGGGTCGTGGGCGGGGGTGATCTTGACGACACCGGTGCCCTTGGTCATATCAGCGTGCTCGTCGCAGACGATGGGGATCTCCTTGTTCAGCAGGGGCAGGACAACATGGCAGCCGTGGAGGTGGGCATAGCGGGGGTCCTCGCCGTTGATGGCAACAGCGGTATCACCCAGCATGGTCTCGGGGCGGGTGGTTGCCAGCTCCAGCATCTCGCCGGTCTCCTTGACCGGGTAGAGCAGGTGCCAGAAATTGCCGTCCTTTTCCTCGTACTCCACCTCGGCATCCGAGATGGAGGTGTTGCAGTGGGGGCACCAGTTGACCATCCGGTTGCCGCGGTAGATCAGGCCCTTGTCGTACAGGCGCACGAACACTTCCTTGACGGCATCCGAGCAGCCCTCGTCCATGGTAAAGCGCTCCCGCTGCCAGTCACAGCTGGTGCCCAGCTTTTTCAGCTGGCTGACGATGCGGTTGCCGTACTTGGTCTTCCAGTCCCAGGCGCGCTCCAGGAAACCGTCGCGGCCCACCATCTCCTTGGTCAGGCCCTCGGCACGCATGGCCTCCACGACCTTGGCCTCGGTGGCGATGGATGCGTGGTCGGTGCCGGGCACCCACAGGGCGGCATAGCCCTGCATCCGCTTGGTGCGGATGAGCACATCCTGCATGGTGTTATCCAGCGCATGGCCCATGTGGAGCTGACCGGTCACGTTCGGAGGGGGCATGACGATGGTGTAAGGCTTCTTGTCGGGGTCCGCTTCCGTGTGGAAGTAGCCGCCGTCCTGCCAGAACTGGTAGATGCGGTCTTCCACCTGGCTGGGATCGTACTGTTTTGCGAGTTCTTTCATTGTATCCTCCCAAAAATGTGATGAGTGGGACGAAAAAAGCCGCCCCACGGAACGTTCCATGGGACGGCTGTAAACTACATACCGCGGTACCACCCAAATTGCACCGGCTGCAAACACAGCCCGTGCCCCTTGATGCCCCGGTAACGTGGGGCAGCTCCGAGGGCGGCTACTGGCTTCACCGCCCCTGCTCAAAAGCGACAGTGCGCAGCGCTTACCTGCCGGGCTCTCACCTGCCCCCGGCTCTCTGCAAGGCGGTTTGCCGCGCACACTCTTTCTCGTTGCATTTATACAAAGAATATAACGTTTTTTTGGCGTTTTGTCAATATGCTCCGAGAACTTCCTGCTTCAATCTGCCGATCAGCCGCTCCATCAGGGCCACCCGGTTGAAGGGGGTCATCAGGTAGAGGCCGTCCGCATACGGCAGGGCGGCCTTTGCCATTTCCAGCGAGATGGCAAGACCCATCTCCTCGCCCTGGGCACGGTCGAGCCCGGCAAACTTTTCAATGATCCAGTCCTCCACATGGATGCCGTTGATCTCGTTCTCCATGAAGATGGCGTTGCGCTGGCTGACCACCGGCATGATACCGGCCAGGATCTTTGCATCGGCCCCCAGCGTCTCCCGGGACTTTTTCAGGTTTTCCACCGCCTGTGCCGAGAGCACCGGCTGGGTCAGAAAGCCGCTCATGCCGTTTTCCAGCTTCTCCTTTGCTCTGCGCAGCTCCACATCAAAGTTGCGGGCGTTCAGATTCAGGGCACCGAACACGGTCATGGGGCCGGGCATCTCCCGGCCTTCCCCTGCCAGCGAGACGATGTATTGGGCCAGCTTGCGGGAGTTGAACTGGTAAACGTTCTTCACCTCGTCCCGCTCTGCCGTGGGGATGGGGTCACCGGTGATGGCCAGCACCTCCCGCACGCCCTCGGCGTACAGGCCCAGCAGCAGGGCCTTGGTGGCGTTCAGGTTGCGGTCGCGGCAGGTCATGTGGGGCAGGGTGCACAGCCCCAGCTCCCGGTGGACCCGGCAGGCCACCAGAGAGGAATCCATCCGGGCCTGTGCAATAGGGCAGTCGGCAATGGTCAGCAGGTCAGCGCCCGCCGCCTGCAGCTTTTTTGCCCCTTCCAGATAACCGGTCAGGTCCGCATTGCGGGGAGAATCCAGCTCAATGGCAATGACCTTTTTCCCTGCGTTCAGCTTACGCAGGAAAGCGTCCTCGTTTTCCACCGTCTGTTCCTTCACGGTGGAAAACTCTTCTGCCGGAGCCGTTTTTTCCACCACGGGCAGGCTGTCCAGCTCCGCCCGCAGGGCGGCAATGTGGGCGGGGGTAGTGCCGCAGCAGCCGCCCAGGATCTGAACCGTGCCCTCGGCGGCCAGACGGCCCAGCTCCCTTGCAAAGTACTCCGGCCTGCCCTGATACTTCACCTGCGTCCGGGTGACAACGGGATAACCCGCGTTGGGCATGACCGACAGGGGCAGCGTGCCCCCCAGCTGCTTTGCCAGTGTGCGCATGGCACCGGGTGCCGACACGCAGTTCAGGCCCACGGCATCCACGATGCCGCTTTCCTGCATCCGCCGGGCAAGGTCTTTGCAGTACATGCCCTCCCGGGTGTAGCCGTCGGGCAGGACCGCAAAGGACACCAACACAAAGGCATCCGGCACTTCCGCCTTGATGGCCCCCACGGCATCCAGAAGGCCCGCATCGGAGCTCAGGGTCTCGAACAGAAAATTCCTGGCTCCCAGCGCCGCGAACTGCTTTGCCACAGCCGTATATACCTGCCCGGCCGGAACCGCCTCGGTATCCGGAGCCGGGCCAAAGTCAGCAAAAACAGCGGCACCCGTCTCCTCTGCGGCCTGCACAGCCAGCTGCCAGCCTGCCTGCGCCAGCTGTTCCCAGCCGGGCGTGTGTGCCGCCGCCAGCCGGGGCAGGCTGAAGGTATTCGTCTTGACGGCATCAGCCCCTGCCGCCAGATACTCCCGGTGGACAGCCAGCACCCCCGCCGGGTCGGTCAGGTTGGCCTGCTCGCACTCCACCCCGGGAGCCGCCTTATAATAGGTACCCATGGCACCATCAAAAAGCAGGGGGCGGGTCTGTAACAGTTCGCGGATGTCTTTCATAAAATGTCTCCTTTTCCCTCAGTTCCCTCTTGCGAATATAAAAAAATTCAGGTATAATTTTGTTATGAAAGCGAGGTGTATTTTCATGCCGAAGATTCGTTCCAGCGCAGACCTGCGCAACAACTACAATGATATCTCTACCTTCTGCCACACCTACGCAGAGCCGGTGTTCATCACCAAAAACGGCAAGGGCGATCTGGCCGTGATGAGCATTGAGACCTACGAAGCTCTGACAGGCCGCTTTGAGCTGTATTCCAAGCTCCAGGAAGGTCTGGACGATGTTGCCGCCGGACGCGAGCGTCCACTTGATGAAGTAATGGCTGACCTGCGAAATCGGAGGAATCGCCGATGAGCTACTATATTCACGTCACTGATGCCGCTGAACGAGACATTCAGGAAGCTTACGACTATATTGATCTGACCTTAAAAAATCCCACCGCGGCTGATTTTCTGACAGAAAGTGTTGGAACCAGTTTACAGAAGCTCGATCGTTTTCCTAATCAGAATCCTGTTGTCCATGATCCGTTTTTGTATGGCCTTGGCATTCACTTTATCATTGTTCAAAACTATATGGCTTTTTATCAAATCGAGGAACCCGCTCAGGTCGTCCACATTCTCCGGTTCCTCTATGGTAAAAGCAACTGGGTCTCCATCCTCAAAACCGACTTCAGCGCAGAATAGCCTTCCACTCCCCGGGCTCCGGGGAGTTTTTTTGTTGCTCTCTTCCTTCAGTTTAATAAAGTTTCGCCTCTTGTCAAGCGTTTTTTCGGCCACAGCTTGCAGGCAGGGCAGTTTTGTGCTATCCTATGCGTAACTTTTACATGTGAGGAGAGATGTATCATGCGCCATGCAGGCACACAAACGATCGAAACGGAGCGGCTGCTTCTGCGCCCGTTGACCCCGGAGGATGCCCCCATGATGTACGCCAACTGGGCCAACGACCCGGACGTGACCCGCTGGCTGCGGTGGGAGCCCCACAAAAACGTGGACGAGACCCGGGAACTGCTGACCGCATGGGCACTGCTCTACCCCAATGGAGATTACTACCAGTGGGCCATCGTGGAAAAATCTACTAGGCAGGTGTTTGGCTCCATCGGCGTGTTCACATCCAGTTCCGCCGAGCCGGAGCGTGACCCCTGGCCCGGCTTCGACCACACGAACGGCGTGTGGGAGGTCGGCTACTGCATCGGCAAGGCCTGGTGGAACAAAGGCTTTACCACCGAAGCGCTAAAAGCAGTTGTAGAATACTGGTTCAAAAATACAGATAGTAGCTGGCTGGCCTGCTGCCATGCGTTTAAAAATCCTGCCAGCGGCCGGGTCCAGCAGAAAGCCGGCTTTGTCTACGACCACGATTCTGTCTACCACAAATTTGACGGCACACCGGTTGCCTGCAGGTGCTACGCATTGACAAGAGAACATTACGAAGAACTGAGAGGTTTATTTTGAGCGAACTTTATGACATTTTAGTAGAAACGCCCCCCACAAAGGTCATCTTACTGGCCCTGGATCAGGGGCTTTGGGACTGTGAGCGCAGCCTGAACGAGCTGGCTGCACTCTGCGAGGCCAACCACATGGAGGCTGTGGCATCCGTGACCCAGAAGCGGCAGACCCCCGAGACCGGCATCGTGCTGGGCAGCGGCAAGCTGGAGGAGGCCGCCGCTGCCGCCGCGGAGCTGGGTGCCGAGTGTGCCGTGTTTGACGGCGAGCTGACCGGCAGTCAGATCCGCAACATCTCCACGGCGCTGGGCGGCATGGAGGTCATTGACCGCACCATGCTGATTCTGGAGATCTTCCGCAGCCGCGCCGTGACCAACGAGGGCAAGCTGCAGACCGAACTGGCGCTTCTGCGCTACCGTCTGCCCCGCCTGCAGGGAATGGGCGAGAGCCTGAGCCGCCAGGGCGGCGGTGGCGGCGGTGGTGGTGGTGCCCGCCGTGGTGCCGGTGAGACCAAGCTGGAGCTGGACCGCCGCCACGTCCACGCCCGCATCGATGCACTGGCCGAAAAGCTGGCTGAGATGGAAAAGCGCCGGGGCGAGAGCCGCAAGGCCCGGGCCAAAACCGGGATGCCGGTGGTCAGCCTTGTGGGTTACACCAACGTGGGCAAATCCAGCCTGATGAATGCCCTGTGCGGCCCCAGCGTAGCCGAGGCCGACATGCTGTTTGCCACCCTGGACCCCACCAGCCGGAAGCTGGTTCTGCCCAGCGGCATGGCCGTTCTGCTGGTGGACACGGTCGGCTTTGTCTCCCGCCTGCCCCACAATCTGGTGGAGGCATTCAAATCCACGCTGGAGGAAGCCGCATGGTCTGATGTCATCGTGCGGGTGGCGGACGCGGGCGACGACCAGCGGGAAGAACAGCTGGCCGTTACCGATGAGGTCCTGGACGGGCTGGACTGTGCCGACATCCCCCGCCTGACCGTTTACAACAAGTGTGACAAGCCCAATGCCCTGAACTTTGACCCGGACATCCTGTTGACCAGCGCCAAGACCGGCTACGGTCTGGATGCCCTGCTGAAAAAGCTGGACGAGCTGCTCAGTGACCGGGTGCACACCATCCGGGTGCTGCTGCCCTATGATAAGCTGGGCCTGGCCGCCCCCATGCGGGAGCGGGGCAGCGTGCAGGTGGAGGAATACCGGGAGGACG
>OLPN01003404.1_pt1 | contig 11156 bp, 7 predicted proteins | sample 1672601 | NCBI WGS metagenome assembly OLPN01 (sample SAMEA3136704, study PRJEB25190) | human gut metagenome | reverse complement strand
TAGTCTTTTCTTCCTTACCACTGCTTGTTGCTTTCCATCTTTTATACCCCTCTTGTTTCCTGCTTGAGGAAATCATCTTATAAACCAGGAAAGCGGTGATAACAATGATCGTTATTAAAATTCCGTCCATTTTGTATATGCATATAAAAAAGAGAGAAGAGAGGATGAGTTATTACTAAAATAAATTTAGGTATTTATACCTAGGTATTTATTTTCTAGGAAAACACCTGTGCCTGCGAGGCGACTACACCTCTTATCTGCTAAATTTTTCCTCATCCTCTTCCTTACAAAGATATGTATTTTATACACATTATGCAATTATTACAAAGAAAAACTATCGGTTGAACAACTCAAACGTGAACTTACAGCCTATTCCTCCAAATTTCCAGTTTTCGCTGCTCACAAAAACTCCTACGTCAAAAATATGCGTACCGATGCCATATCCTACTTCCAGATAAGGTTTCAAGTGAGGAACCACCAATGCATTCAGATACAGACGTTCATTCAATACATATTGGGTATATTTCATCAGATGGCGGAGCAGGAGGAAAGGAGCTTCATAGGTAAGGTGTCCGCGGATATATTTACGGGAAGAGTTATACCAGCGGCCGTCCAGCAACTGGAACACCCCGCCAATATCATCACTCCAACCCATAGGAAGATTGGAACGCCGCAAATTGGCAAAGTCCACAAAGTACAGTTCCTTCTGATTGGTAAACTCTCCCCAACCAAAACGCCAATAAATATCACGCATCAAGCCCAAAGAAACCTGATGCTGCAAATCAATCTCTACACGCTCGTACGAACCACTGCTCTGCAACACTCCACTGAGTCCCCGCTCCCAATCTACTGAGATGGAAGGATACTTGGAATGAAGATTTACTTTACGGTCGCCATTCATATAATAGTATTGTCCCGGAGTCCAGGTGAGGCGGACGCGGGGAGCAAAACTATTATAGGTATGGCGGAACTTGTTCAGGATATTCGGGTCAAAATTCGGAAAGAAGGATGAACCTCCGGAACCGGCACGGGTGGCCGACTTGGTAGGCGGCATGCTCGGGTAGTTCAGTTCAAACCGGGAGCGGTTCACTTCCGTACGTCTGTGCATGGATACACCCACTTCCAGCGACAGACCGTTTACTATTTCCCAGCTATGACGCAGATTCAGATACAAATCCTTGAAATAATCCAAGTGTATCTGGTTGAAGTCAAAAATACTGTCGGGGATGGCTTTCAGGTCGTCCAGCACATCACTGCTGTAAATCCGGTTACCGTTACCAAACTCCAGATGCAATGCTGCACGCTTACGGGGCCAATAATCAAAATCGGACCTCACCCTCCAGTAAAACTCTTTTTCCTTAAAATTATAACCTATCCGGGGAACGATGCGCAGCAGGCGATCACCGGTAAAAATACGGTTGTACTTGAACTCCTGCCGATACGAAATTCCATGCTTGCCGCTATAGCTCAAAAGAAAAGGATTGATTAGTGGTGAACAGCGCACACTCCCCAATTTATCAAGGTCTACCGTATAGCGACTGATCAATGCATCTCCAATCTGCCCCCAAAACTCCAAGTTCTTATTCACCGGTTTCTTTTTCCGGGCGAGCGTATCCCGACGCAAGAAGAAATCCTGATACAGTGTCTCCTCATGCGGAGTCAAAGGAATGGGACGCAAAGTTTTAAAGTAAGCAGTATCACGTAGATAAGCATTCGTATCAGTACGCAACGTGTATGAATCGGACAAGTCATATTTACTTTTCTTCACCGACCTCCGTATATCACTGCCAGAAGTTTTCTGAATGATGTTCTTATAATCGAGTACAGCTTCATAAGTGCCATCTACCACATTTCCCAAAAAACGAAACGTTGCATCCACATCATACTGCAACGGAAGAAATTCGTCCGAATCGCCCACATTACCCATCTTCACCAGATTATTGAACCGCACCATCTCATTACGTCCGGAAAAACGCATCTCGCGTACACTCCACACGTTATCACTCACAATCAGATAACCGCCCACCAGCTGAAAGCTTTTGCTTTTTGGCATAAAACGGATTTTATACTGAAGGGCATGCCGTTCCCCCATCACCGTATCAATCCGATAGGTATAATATTTTTTGGCATTGGGTGCTAAAGGAGAGAGTAGTTTGTCATATAATAAGGTAGAAGAATAGATGTTGATGTGAAAATATTCCGGCAGCCGTCCGTCCATTTCCCAAAACTCGGAAGCAGTACCGACACTTGCCTTTACCTTCTGGTCATAAATGTCGGGAGCAGTAAAATGCAAATCGCTATAAGTTTCCATCATATATTCCCGCACCCCTTTCTTGGGCCGGAACATGGAAGGGATGTAGCGGAGAATATGATTCTTCTTACGGATATTCACCCAGCCCTTTATGTAAAGCTCAGCCTTGTAACTTTCAATAATACGTTCATAAAGGGGGGCAAAGAAGATGACTTTCTCCATGATGGAGTCTGCCGAACTCACATGTTTGTCAACCGGATAAGATACACGCTCCGCCCCTGCCTTCTGTACAAAAGAAAACAAGAAGCAAATCCAAATCCATATAAACAACAAACGTTTCAACCGCAATTTCTCCTTATAGAATCGGGACAAATATACGGAAGAATTTGTGTAATGCAAAAACATGTTCCATAAAGAAGCGGGAATGACACTTGTGACACCCTTTATTATAAAACATATGTTACGCGCGCGAGACAATAATACACAAGCACACATAGTTTGTGCGAGATAAATACGAATCTATATTAATTGTTATAAAAAGGGTGCCACAAGTGTCATGTACAGAATGATTCGTAATTGTGACACATGAAAATTACTAATCACGACGCACTAAGATTACTAATCGTGATGCGGAAAGATTACTAATCATGGCATGTAACAAACGCAAGCTTTGGGTCGTTTTTCCATAACAAGCAGGCTTTTTCAGGGGGTCTATTCTCAAAAAACACTAATATTTTCGAGAATACCCCCTAAAAAAGAGGGGGTAGTTCAGAAAAAACATGTATTTTTGCGCCCAACAACCAATAAAAGGAGAGACTTATATGTCAAAAATGCGATTTTTTGCTTTGCAAGAACTTGCCAATCGGCAACCTCTTGAAGTGACCACCCCTTCAAACAAACTGTCCGACTACTACGGCAGCCATGTCTTCGACCGTAAGAAAATGCAGGAATACCTGCCCCGTGAAGCCTACAAAGCCGTAACCGACGCCATTGAAAAAGGCACTCCCATCAACCGCGAAATGGCAGACTTGATTGCCAACGGCATGAAAAGTTGGGCAAAATCCCTCAACGTCACCCACTACACGCACTGGTTCCAGCCTCTGACGGACGGAACAGCCGAGAAACATGACGGCTTCATCGAATTCGGAGAAGGAACGGAAGTGATTGAACGTTTTTCCGGCAAACTGCTCATCCAGCAGGAACCGGATGCATCCTCTTTCCCCAACGGAGGTATCAGAAACACATTCGAAGCACGAGGATATACTGCTTGGGATGTTTCCTCACCTGCCTTTGTGGTAGATACCACACTTTGCATCCCCACTATCTTCATCTCTTATACCGGCGAAGCGCTCGACTACAAGACTCCATTGCTCAAAGCCTTGGCAGCCGTAGACAAAGCAGCGACAGACGTATGCCAGTTGTTCGACAAGAATATCACACGCGTTTATACCAATTTAGGCTGGGAACAAGAATATTTCCTCGTCGACTCGGCACTGTACAATGCCCGCCCGGACCTTTGTCTAACCGGACGTACCCTGATGGGACACTCCTCGGCCAAAGACCAGCAGCTGGAGGACCACTATTTCGGCTCCATCCCCCCACGTGTCACAGCTTTTATGAAAGAACTGGAAATCGAATGTCACAAACTGGGTATCCCGGTCAAGACCCGCCATAACGAAGTAGCTCCCAACCAGTTTGAGCTGGCGCCTATCTTTGAGAATGCCAACCTTGCCAACGACCACAACCAGCTTGTGATGGATCTGATGAAACGCATCGCACGCAAGCATCACTTCGCCGTACTGCTTCACGAAAAACCCTACAACGGCGTGAACGGCTCCGGCAAGCACAACAACTGGTCGCTTTGCACCGATACGGGTATCAATTTGTTTGCACCGGGCAAGAATCCGAAAGGGAACATGCTGTTCCTTACCTTCCTGGTAAACGTACTGATGATGGTATACAAAAACCAGAACTTGCTGCGCGCCTCCATCATGAGTGCCGGAAACAGCCACCGTCTGGGAGCCAATGAAGCACCTCCCGCCATTCTGTCCATCTTCCTGGGCAAACAGCTGTCTTCCATCCTCGACGAGATAGCCCGCCAGATAAGCAGCAGCAAGATGACATCGGAAGAAAAGACAACACTGAAATTAGGCATCGGACGTATTCCCGAAATATTACTGGATACCACCGACCGTAACCGTACTTCTCCATTCGCCTTCACCGGCAACCGCTTTGAGTTCCGTGCCGCAGGTTCATCTGCCAACTGCGCCGCCGCCATGATTGCCATCAATGCGGCTATGGCCAATCAGCTGAACGAGTTCAAAGTATCCATCGACAAACTGATGGAAGAAGGAGTCGGCAAGGATGAAGCCATCTTCCGCATTATGAAAGAGACCATCATCGCCTCCGAGCCTATCCGCTTTGAGGGTGACGGCTACTCCGAACAATGGAAGCAGGAAGCCGCCCGCCGTGGGCTGACCAACATCTGCCACGTTCCCGAAGCCTTGATGCACTACATGGATAACCAGTCCCGTTCCGTACTCATCGGCGAACGTATCTTCAACGAAACGGAGCTTGCCTGCCGCTTGGAAGTAGAACTGGAGAAATACACCATGAAGGTACAGATAGAAAGCCGTGTGCTGGGCGACCTTGCCATCAACCACATCGTACCGACTGCCGTTATCTACCAAAACCGTCTGCTGGAAAATCTCCGTGGCCTGCGCGAGACCTTCTCTCCCGAAGAATACGAAGTCCTCAGTGCCGACCGGAAAGAGCTTGTACGCGAAATTTCCAAGCGCGTAACAGCCATCAAGGTACAAGTACGCGAAATGACCGAAGCCCGCAAAGTAGCCAACCACATGGATAACTACAAAGACAAGGCTTTCGCTTACGAAGAAACCGTACGCCCTTATCTGGAAAGTATCCGTGACCACATCGACCACCTTGAGATGGAAATTGATGATGAAATCTGGCCGCTTCCGAAATATAGGGAGCTGCTGTTTACAAAGTAGGCCTCTCCCTAGCCCCTCCCCCGTAGGGAGGGGGATAGAGATACTACGATAAACAATTAAGTTACTACGATTTACGATTTGACGGTTTACGGTTGGAGTTACTCATACAATCATAAACCCACCTGCTAATGAGTAGTTGTTTAACAATACAAACTTCAATCGTAAATCGTCTAATCGTAAATATATAGATTTTCCTTTATCTCCCCCCCTACGACATCTTTTTGTCATATTTGTGCAATATTTAATTTTTTCTTTTTACATTTGTGCTGTATAACACAGTTTTGCAGCAGTTATGGTAAAAGTAAACTTATCTGATATTAATGTTCCGGAGTTGATTGCAGATATATGGTCTCCCTTGAATGACGAACAGCGGGAATTCCTCGCCAACCACTTCACACTCCAGAACTACAAAAAAAACGAAGTCATCCATTGCGAAGGCGAGACACCTACGCACTTGATGTGTCTGCTGAGTGGAAAGGTCAAAATCTATAAAGACGGAGTCGGTGGTAGAAGCCAGATTATCCGTATGATTAAACCTGTCGAATATTTCGGTTACCGCCCTTACTTTGCAAAAACAGACTATGTCACGGCAGCATCTGCATTCGAGCCGTCTCTTGTTTGCCAAATCCCCATGACTGCCTTGATGACTCTGCTCACACAAAACAACGACCTTGCCATGTTCTTCATCAGGCAATTGTCCGTTGACTTGGGCATTGCCGATGAACGTACCGTAAACCTGACGCAGAAACATATCCGCGGAAGACTCGCAGAATCCCTGCTGTTCCTCAAAGAAAGTTATGGTTTGGAGGAAGACGGCTCCACCTTGAGTATCTATCTCTCGCGTGAAGATCTGGCCAATTTGTCAAACATGACCACTTCCAACGCCATACGTACGTTGTCACAGTTTGCCACAGAACGGTTAATCACCATCGACGGACGTAAAATCAAAATCATAGACGAAGAAAAGCTGAAGAAAATCAGCAAGATAGGATAAGGAATAAGTGACAAGGGATAAGCGATTAGGGGTTAGCATAATAAAAACACATTGTTACCATCCTAACCCCTAATCACTAATCACTAAATCAGTCCTTTCGCAGACAAATATCTTTCCGCTTCAATGGCTGCCTGGCAACCAGTTCCGGCAGCGGTGATGGCTTGACGATAGTGAGGATCAGCAACGTCTCCGGCGGCGAATACGCCCGGCACTTTGGTACGCGGTGTTCCCGGCTCGGTGACGATATAACCTACTTCGTCCGTATCTACATAAGGTTTGAAAATATCTGAGTTGGGTTTATGGCCGATAGCCAGGAAGAAACCGTCAATAGCCACATCATAGCGCTTCTCATCAGGTTCACCCATACGCTGTACCAAATGTACACCTTCCACACCGTTCTCTCCAAACAAGCCTACGGCATTATGTTCGAACAGTACTTCAATCTTGTCATGCTTCATCACACGCTCCTGCATAATCTTGGAAGCGCGAAGATAAGGTTTGCGGACAATCAGATAAACCTTGGCAGCCAGTCCGGCAAGGTAAACAGCTTCCTCGCAGGCAGTATCTCCACCCCCTACAACAGCTACCGTTTTCTTGCGGTAGAAGAAACCGTCACAAGTGGCACAAGCGCTGACACCCATTCCCGCATATTTCTTTTCATCCTCCAGCCCCAGATACTTCGCAGCGGCACCTGTAGCAATAATCAGCGTTTCAGCCTCAATCATCTTTTCGTCATCAATTGTAATCTTGTAAGGTGCTTCAGCAAGATTGGCAGCAGTAGCGACTCCATAACGCAAATCTGCACCAAAACGTTCGGCTTGCTTCCGCAAGTCTTCCATTAATTCCGGACCAGCGATACCTTGGGGATAACCGGGAAAGTTCTCCACATCAGTGGTGGTCGTTAACTGGCCACCGGGCTGCAATCCTGCATAAAGCACCGGTGAAAGATTGGCACGGCCTGCATAAATAGCGGCAGTATAGCCGGCAGGACCCGAACCGATAATCAGACATTTTACTTTTTCTGTTTCCATCATTATATTATTTACTATTTGACTATTTACAATTTACTATTTAGCGCATGTCGATGACTTCAGCTGTGGGATAGGCTTTTTTGTCAAAGACAAAGAAACTATCCGGATAGGATTGTCCGGTCTGGTAGCTATCAATAAGGATAGTAGTCATATACTTACTTCCCCGTGGCGCCAAGTGCACTTGATGCAGACGATACGTATCCTTTGTCACAAACAGATAGACACTTTCAGGGTCTTTTCTCTTGTCGGCAGCAGTCATGATGACATAATAAACAGATTTGTCCCGCTTACCACCGACACTGCCCAACTTCAATCTGTATCCCTGCTTGTAGAGGGACAACCAGGCATACGGATTAAGAGTCTGCAATTCCTCCTGCGTAGGTTCCGATACATTCACCTCATCTGTCGAAGCCACATAGCTCCACTGTGTATGTCCGTCAAACCAAGTCTTCATTCCCTCAGTCTCAACCACAAACTTCTCACCTTCCAGATAGAGAACTCCCGCATAAGAGCCTTGTTGTTCGTTCACGGTAAACGCCAGCTTCACCCCTCCCGCTTTCCGAAAGGCTTCGGCTGTACGCTCCAATATATTCTTAGCATCCGGTTGCTGTGCCGACATCGGCACAGCAAACAACAACAATAGCATGCCAAGTAAAAGCTTATCAAGTTTCATCATTCTATAAATAACCATTCCTTATTGCAAATTGTTTAACCGCATTTCCAGGTCGCTCTCATCTATACAGAACACCTCACGCGCCTTACTACCTTGCGCCGGTCCCACAATCCCCGCTTTCTCCAACTGGTCCATGATGCGGCCGGCACGATTATAACCGATGGCAAACTTACGCTGAATGAGCGATGTGGAACCCTGCTGGTGAATAACAACGAGACGGGCTGCATCCTCGAACAAAGGATCGAGACGTCCCATATCCACATCCCCCAAATCACCTCCTGCATTTTCATCCACATATTCGGGCAGATAGAAAGCAGTGGGGTAACTCTGCTGGCGGGCGATAAACTTCGTAATCTCCGCCACTTCGGGCGTATCGATAAAGGCACACTGCACACGCACCGGGTCAGCTCCCTGCAGGAATAACATATCACCGCGGCCTATCAGCTGGTTGGCTCCCGGACGGTCGAGGATGGTACGCGAATCGACCATTGCCGATACACGGAAGGCGATACGCGCCGGGAAGTTGGCCTTAATCGTACCCGTAATGATGTTTGTTGTCGGTCGCTGTGTAGCGATAATCATATGTATACCCACGGCACGCGCCAACTGGGCGATACGTGCGATGGGCAGTTCCACATCCTTACCGGCTGTCATAATCAAGTCACCGAACTCGTCGATAACGACTACGATATAAGGCATGAACTTATGCCCCTTTTCCGGATTCAGACGACGGTTGATGAACTTCTCGTTATACTCCTTGATATTGCGCACATGGGCAGCTTTCAGCAAGTCATAGCGAGTATCCATCTCCACACAGATGGAGTTCAAAGTCTGCACCACCTTCGTGACGTCCGTAATGATGGCATCTTCCCCGTCGGGTAATTTCGCGAGGAAGTGATGCTCAATTACGGAGTAGATGCTGAATTCTACTTTTTTGGGGTCTACCAGCACAAACTTCAGCTCTGCCGGATGCTTCTTATATAATAAGGAGGTGATGATGGCATTCAACCCCACGGACTTACCCTGACCGGTAGCACCGGCAACGAGCACGTGCGGCATCTTGCACAAATCCACCATAAACACTTCATTCGTAATCGTCTTACCCAGTGCGATGGGCAAGTCGTAAGTAGACTCCTGGAACTTCTTGCTGCCGATAATACTCTGACCGGATACAATCTTCGGATTGGAGTTGGGCACTTCGATACCAATCGTACCCTTTCCCGGAATGGGAGCGATGATACGGATGCCGAGCGCCGAAAGGCTGAGGGCAATATCATCTTCCAGACCGCGTATCTTCGAAATGCGGACGCCCTGCTCGGGAGTGATTTCATACAGCGTCACCGTAGGACCTACCGTCGCCTTAATGGTACTGATTTCTATACCGAAACTACGCAGAGTATTGATAATCTTATCCTTGTTCGCGTTCTGCTCTACCATGTCAATGGTCGGACCATTGTCATCGTAATGCTTCATCAGGTCTATTGTGGGGTAATGATAGTTTTCCAAATCCAGACGGGGATTGTACGGCTCCTTCTCCGTTCCCACATACTCCTCCTCTTCGGCCTTTTCAACCTGGAATGCCGGCTCCTTCTCTACCGGCTGTTCCCGAAAAGGGGGCACCGGCTCCGGTGCAGGAGTCTCAAAAGTCATGGTAACGTCCTCATCCGCAGACTTGGCTGGCTTTACCTTTCCATCACTTCCACCCAAGTCAAGGGTGATTTCATTCAGCGGTTCGTCCTCTTCTTCCTCTATAGCAATCTCCTCCTCCTTTTCAAGAACCTTTTCCGGCTCCGCAGCTTCCGGTGTCGGAGCAGCCGCCTTTTCCTTTGCACCCCAAGAGGTCTTGAACTCTTCCGGCGTTTCACCCTGCACACTTTCCGCCTTCTCCTTACGCTTCAAGAAGCTGAGACTGAACAATCTGCGCAACCAGATGACAGTCCGTGCACTCAGATAGATGAGGAAGCAAATGGCAGTTACCAACAATAGCAGCCAGACTCCCGGCACACCGACTTGAGACACAAGCCAGTTACTGACATTGTATCCGTGCATACCGCCCAGATAGAGGAAAGAGTCCTTGTACTGGTCTACAAACACAAAACCGAAAAATACCGAGAACCACACCAGCATCAACGAACAGCCGATGAACCACTTCCACAAGCGCACCACACGCACCCGCATCAGCTTCAGTCCCGCCACAGCCAGGAACACGAGAATCAGGAAAGACGATACGCCGAAGCAATCATTTATCAGATAGCTGGCCAACTGCGCACCGCGGCTACCGGCGTAGTTCTTCACCCCATTATTGGTGGAAATCAGCTCCTGCGCACTGCCTCCGTCAATGATGCTCTGGTCTGCCGCTCCCGTGAAAAAGAATGATGTGAAAGCAAGCAACAAATAAACCGAAAAGATTTCCAGCCCCAAGCCGATAACGAAATGAACCGTTTCACTTCTAAATAACGCTGCCACTTTCCCCAAAAACGAGAGTGACAGTTCCGTATCTTTAGCTGTTGAATTTTTCTTTGCCATATTTTTTAAATAACTATTGAGAATTGATTGCAAAAATAATAAAAACTATCCTTCTGCCGCGTTGTTTTCATTCTTTAATTTCTCGTCTGCCGATTATAGGTATTCCTAATCTACAACTGTAATTTTATCGCATGTTTTACTTACATACTTGCATGAAATGACATAGCGCACTAATTTACAACAGATTGCACCATGCAAGCAGACCTCATGCAAGCATGCAGGCAGATTTTGCCTACATGACGCAATCCATGCAAGCCCTATACGCATCAACCTACTCTTTTTCCTTCAAAAAATAAATCGGCTGTTTCTGCAACCCTTTGTTTACCAACACATTCTCCTCACAAAGACGACGAATCTGCCGCGTTGCAGTCGTGCGGGTCATGCCGCAAATCGACTGTACAACACTGCGGGTGATGAACTCATTCTTACGTAGATAGTTCACCACTTTTTGCTTCACCTCATCATCCGTCAGCCTCTTTTTCATGAGATTCCGCAATTTCAGCGGCTTTACTTTCAATACTCCTATCTCACTGCGCAACGCCTTGTCCGGTCTGAAAGTGATGTTTTTCAACTTCACCTTAGTACTTTTCCGCTTTGTCTCCAGTGTCACCGGTTCCGTGCAGGTCAGTGTAGGAACAAAGTAACCGATGCCGTCCAAATGAACCTGCCT
>OLPN01003401.1_pt1 | contig 11172 bp, 6 predicted proteins | sample 1672601 | NCBI WGS metagenome assembly OLPN01 (sample SAMEA3136704, study PRJEB25190) | human gut metagenome | reverse complement strand
CTCTCCAAAACTCTTTTGTAAGAGTGCTTCCTTTCAAAAGCGATGCAAAGGTACGTAAAATTTTGTAATAAGCAAGCATTTGGGTAAAAAAAGTTTTTAGAGAGGTGGCTTTTGATAATAAATACATATCTTTGTAAAATTAATAACACTTAGAAAACTTGATTATGAATAAGGCGATTATTACTGTAGTAGGTGGAGATACAGTGGGTATCATAGCAAAGGTATGTTCTTATCTTGCTAAAAATAATGTAAACATATTGGATATTTCTCAGACTATTGTTCAGGAGTATTTTAATATGATGATGATTGTAGATCTGGCGAATATAGAAAAGCCTTTCGAGCAAATAGTAACTGAACTGGTAGAAGCCGGAAATGAAATCGGAGTACAGGTGAAATGCCAGCGTGAGGAAATATTCAATAAAATGCATCGTATCTAAAAAACAGTATTGCTATGATTAATATATCCGAGGTTCTCGAAACCAATAAGATGATAGAGAAAGAAAATCTGGATGTACGTACCATTACTATGGGAATAAACTTGTTGGACTGTGCCGACAGTAATCTGGATGTTCTCTGTCAGAATATATATAATAAGATGACCCGCTTTGCTAAAAATCTGGTAAAAACGGGAGAGGATATTGCCAAGGAGTATGGAATTCCTATCGTAAACAAACGTATTTCTATTACTCCTATAGCATTGGTTGGCGGTACTGCATGCCATACTCCGGATGATTATGTAAAGATAGCACAGACATTAGACCGGGTTGCAGAAGAATTGGGAGTGAATTTTATCGGAGGATATTCTGCTATTGTTTCGAAAGGCATGACCCGAAGCGATGAATTGCTTATTCGTTCTATTCCTAAGGCTTTGGCTTGTACGGAACGTATTTGCAGCTCAGTGAATGTGGGATCGACTAAAACAGGCATCAATATGGATGCTGTTCGCCTTATGGGAGAAATAATCAAGGAGACTGCGGAATTGACTAAGGAGCGTGATTCTTTGGGATGTGCTAAACTGGTCGTATTGTGTAATGCTCCCGATGATAATCCATTTATGGCAGGAGCTTTTCATGGAGTATCGGAAGACGATGCTATTATAAATGTTGGTGTCAGCGGACCGGGCGTTGTGAAATACGCATTGGAACAAGTACGTGGTGAAGGTTTTGAGGTACTTTGTGAAACTATCAAGCGTACAGCCTTTAAGATTACACGTGTCGGACAGCTGGTTGCACAGGAAGCTTCTCGCCGTTTGGGCGTTCCTTTCGGTATCATTGATTTGTCACTTGCTCCAACTCCGGCTATTGGTGATAGTGTAGCCGAAATATTACAGGAGATTGGTTTGGAACATCCGGGAGCACCTGGAACCACAGCTGCTCTTGCTTTGTTGAACGATCAGGTAAAGAAAGGTGGAGTAATGGCTTCATCGTATGTTGGAGGACTAAGTGGAGCATTTATTCCTGTCAGTGAAGATCAGGGTATGATAAATGCGGTAGAAGCCGGTGCTTTAACTTTGGAAAAACTGGAGGCGATGACTTGTGTTTGTTCAGTAGGTTTGGATATGATTGCTATCCCAGGAACTACATCTGCTGCAACTATTTCGGGTATTATTGCCGATGAAACAGCTATTGGTATGATTAACCAGAAAACCACCGCCGTGCGTATTATTCCTGTAGTGGGTAAAGAGGTTGGTGATACTGTTGAGTTTGGTGGATTGCTGGGATATGCTCCTGTGATGCCTGTCAACCGTTTTAGCTGTGAGGCTTTTGTAAATCGTAAGGGACGTATTCCTGCGCCGATTCATAGCTTTAAAAATTAATTATTGCTTTTTATATGAGAGATCAGCCGGATTCGATAGAAAAGAATTCGGCTGATTTTTTTGTTTCGAGAGACAAGCGAGTCTTTATATTTCAATAATAAAATGCAATTAATTATTTTACTTGTGTGTTTTATTTGGTCTTCTGAAAGTATTTTGAAGGCAGGTTAAGATCTTATTTGAAAAGGAATTATAAAACTATCGGGGTATTTCTAAATGTTATCATTATTTATTGGTTAAAAATGAAAATATTTTACTGATATTCTTGCTGATTTTAAAATTAAATTCTTTCTTTGCGGAAAACAAAAATAAACTTTAACTAAACCTGTTAAAGTCAATTATTGTATTTAATTATTGCATCCGGGTGATAATAATACTTTGATAGTTAACCTTAATTTTTTTATGAAAAAGAATCAATTTTGTCGGGAGGTGAACTCTCCTTGGACAAGGAGACTTTTACACTCTGTCCCCATTGCCCTTAGTTTGTTTGTCGCAATTAGTTCTGCAGCAGAAGCAATGGCTGCGAATGTTACTGAAGTTTCTGTATCTCAGTAAGTTACAGAATTTACTGGTACTGTTGTCGATGTAAATGGTGATCCGTTGATTGGAGTAAATGTAGTAGAAAAAGGTACTGAAAATGGTGCTATAACGGATTTTGAAGGAAACTTTTCTTTAAGCTTATCATCTCCGAATGCTGTTTTAGTTTTTTCTTATATAGGCTATGTATCACAGGAGGTTTCGGCTAAAAATCAAAATGGTGCAAAGATAGTCCTGAAAGAAGATACTGAAACTTTGGATGAAGTTGTTGTTATTGGTTATGGAGCTGTTCGTAAGGCTGATGTAGCAGGAGCGGTTGCTGTACTTGATAATAAAAGCTTTAAGGATCAGCCTATAACGCAGGTTTCGGATGCTTTGCAAGGACGTGTTTCTGGTGTACAAGTGGAAAACAGTGGTGTGCCAGGCGGTAGCGTAAAGATTCGTGTGCGCGGTTCTGGTTCTATTAATAAAAGTAATGATCCTTTGTATGTAGTGGATGGTATTGTACGGGAAAGTGGTTTGGATGGCATTAATCCAGAGGATATACAGTCTATGCAAGTCTTAAAAGATGCTTCTTCTACAGCTATCTATGGTTCTCGTGGTTCAAACGGTGTTGTATTGGTTACGACTAAGACAGGGTTGGCTGGAGCTACTCAAGTAACTTTGGATGCCTCGTTTGGAGTTGCAAATGTATATAAACGCTATGATTTGCTTAATTCACGTGAATATGCTCAGGCTTTGGTCGATGCTGGAAAGAAAACGCAAGATGAGATGTCTGTTTATTTGAATGGTACGAATCCAGGAATAGACTGGCAGGATGAAATTTTCCGTACAGGTATTACTCAGAATTATAAAGTAGCGGTATCGTCAGGTAATGATAAGACTCAGTTCTATTTGTCCGGCAACTATATGGGACAGACTGGAGTTGTAATAGAGTCGAAGAATGAACGCTATCAGGCTAAAGCTAATGTTACGTCACAAGTTACTCCATGGCTGCATGTGACGGCAGATGTCAATGCTTCGCATAATATACGTAAAGGAGGATCTTTTGCTACTGGAAAAGATAATCCGATCTGGATTGCCATGAACTATTCTCCTACTATGCAGATGATGGATGGTAATAATTATGCGAAGGATCCTATTAACTCCATAGCCAGCAATCCTGTAGGTATTTTGCGTTTGCAAGGTGGAGAAACTATGACTGATGTGTTTACCGGACACGTAGATTTGCGTTTTAATCTTGCAAAAGGACTGACTTTTACGACAACTAACGGTGTTGACTATTACGATGCCAAATCATACAGTTTTTCTTCTAAACGGGTGAATCCGTCGAACAGCATGGGAAATAGTGATACCTACCGTATGATGTTGCAGAGTTCTAATAACTTTACTTACATGGGTAAGTGGAATAAGCACTCGCTGACATCTACTGCCGTATACGAAGTAACGAAGTATGAGGAACGTCTGATGAATATTTCCGGAAAAAATCTTTTGACGGAATCTGTCGGTTGGTGGGATGCAAGTATGGCTCAAAGCCGCGATGTAAGTAATGGTATACAGAACTGGGCACTGGTTTCCGGAGTAACGCGTGTGATGTATAATTATAACGACCGTTATCAGCTGACAGGTACTTTCCGTGCTGACGGTTCTTCTCGCTTCTCTAAAAATAAATGGGGATTCTTTCCTTCTGTAGCTGCTGCCTGGACTATCAGTAATGAAAAGTTCATGAAGAATGTCAAGGCTGTACAAGACTTGAAACTGCGTGCTAGTTTTGGTATCGTGGGTAATCAGGCTATTGATCCGTATTCTACTTTAGGACTGATGACGCAGACTAAATATAATTTTGGAACAAGCAGTGACTATGTCGGTTATTGGGCTAATGATATTGCAACTCCTGAACTTACATGGGAAAAGACTCGCCAGTTTGATGTTGGTCTGGATTTTTCAATGTTCAATCACCGTTTGTCAATGAGTGTCGATTACTTTGATAAGCGCACTACCGATGCTTTGCTTAAAAAGACAATGCCTAATTATAAAGGTGGTGCAAGTTATTGGGTGAATGATGGAGAAATCAGTAACCGAGGTGTAGATATATCACTGACTGCACATTTGATTCAGCATAAGAATTTTACCTGGTCGACAACTGTAAACAGAACTTATCTGAAGAATCGTGTAGAAAAACTTGCTGGAGGTGAAAACTATTATTTCTTCGGCTCAAAGCCGGCTTCAGGTATGGTGGATGAGGCTAGTATCATTAAGCCGGGATATGCAATCGGATCTTTCTATGGTTATATCTGGACAGGGCTTGATGAATCTGGTAAGGATACTTATCAGGATATGGATAATAGCGGAACAATTGATGGATCCGATCGTCGGGTTATCGGAAAGGCAACTCCTGACTTTACTGTAGGATGGAATAATACATTGACTTACAAAAATTGGGATCTTAACTTATTCTTCAACGGAGCCTTCGGAGCTGACAGATTGAATCTGGCACGTTTTACAATGGCTTCAATGGTAGGCGATTCTCGTTTTATTACATTACGTGAGGCTTATACTGATAATTTTGATAAGGTGGGACAGTCGGCTATATATCCGGGGCTGAAGGTGGCTGGAAATAATTATCAGGCTGTATCTACCAAGTGGGTTGAAGATGCTAGCTATGTAAGACTGGAAAATATCAGTTTATCGTATAATCTGTCGAAAAAAGTAACAAAGTTTGCCGATATCCGTTTGACGCTAAGCTGCCAGAATCTCTTTACTATTACCGGTTATAAGGGTATGGATCCGGTTGGAACAACTTTCTCTAATGATAATGTGGATGTGGATGCAGGTATTGATATGGGAGCTTATCCTACTCCTCGTACTTTTACCTTCGGTGTGCGCATGAACTTTTAACCTTTAATCAAATTGATATGAAAACAAAGATATTTCTGGGCTGTATCATGGCAGCTTCATTGATAACTGTTTCCTGTTCGGACTTGCTTCAGGAAAATCCTCAGGGAAAACTTACTCCAGAAGGTTATTTCAGTACACAGGAAGAACTGGATATGAGTGTATATTCGTTGTACAGTAAAGTAAATTATTCACAAACTCGTACCAATCCTCAGTATCCTCAGTGGCAGGGAGATGATATTACGACCAATCCGGGAAGTAACAAGCAGGCCGCTGCAGAAATTGACCGTTTTGCTCCAGTGAACTCTAATAAAGGAGTAAAAGATTGCTGGTCCGACCATTATGCAATTATAAAAGCTGCTAATTTTATTATACAGAACGCTTCGAAAACTCCTACTGATGCTGCATCGCTGAATCAGGCTATAGGTCAGGCTAAGTTCTGGCGTGCTTATGCTTATTTTACGTTGGTACGCCTTTTCGGAGATATTCCATTGACACTGACCAATGAAAACGATGATTTCACTATGAAACCTAGCAGTGTAGAACAGGTGTACGAGCAAATTGTAGCCGACCTTACTTCGGATGAATGTGAAGGACTACCCGCAAGTTATAAGAATGCACCGGCTTTTTTGAATGGTGTAAATGTATATGTAACCAAACAAGCAGTAGAGGCTACGCGTGCTGCTGTGTATATGGCTATGGCCGGATGGCCTTTAGGGAAAGGAACTGCTTATTATAAAAAAGCAGCCGATGAAGCCAAGAAGGTGATAGAAGGTGAACGTAATGGAATATATGATATTCGTATGGATGAGAATTTTTACGATGTATATGCCATGAGTAATAACTATAATAAGGAAACCATTCTTGGAATTAATTATTCTCCAAATGTAGACTGGGTGCAAGATTCCCAACTTACTTCATGTGATCAGTTTGAATCACTTGGTGGATGGGGAGATGCATGGGGAGAAATCCGTTTCTGGCAGAAATTTCCGGAAGGTCCTCGCAAGGATGCCACTTATGACCCACAGATTCTGAAACCCAATAAAGATGGAAACGGGTATGAACTGCATAACTGGTATGACAAATCAGAAGACGGTTGGGTGATTCCGGAATGTCATCCGATGTTCAGCGTCTTTTCTGTAAACTGGGAACCGTCGACAAAGACTAATATTGATGCTCCGTATGATTATACGTTGCCTGCAAGTCAGAATATGTGTAATGGGCATCGTCATCGTCTGATACGCTATGCAGAAGTGAAACTGTGGTACGCAGAAGCTGCTGCCCGTGCGGGAGAAAGCGATTTGTCATTGGCAAAACAATGTCTGAAAGACGTGCGTAAGCGTGGAATGGTAGGTGATACCTATGGAACAAAGGAAAAAACGTATGAAGATGATGGAAAATGGCAAGTTATAAATGGAGTAAATATTGATGCAATGAATGCTTCACAGCTTGCTGAGGCTGCTTTAGAGGGACATGGATGGGAAGTTGCTGGTTATTGGGTTGCTATGGTAACTCGCCGGGCAGACCAGTTCCGTATGAAACTTCTACAGAAAACGTTTGAAGAACGTCAGGGCAATCCTGAAATTGAAATAGTGCCGGGAGTAAAGGTGAAAGAAGGTGTAGAAGTAAGCGGCTCATGGAATGATAAGATGGTATATATGCCTTATCCAGATACTGATTCGGCTAAAAATCCAAACCTTTAATTTAGAAGATGGTTTTCGGTTTTCAGTAAGGTATATTATATAATCGAGACTGTAGAGAGAGAAGGAGGTTCTGCCGGATAAAATGCCGGGGAACTTCCTCTTTTCGTGTTTTTACTGTAGCAGTAAGCTTTGGGGATTTTATAATAAATATTCGAGTTTGGAAAAATTGTTTAGGCGTAGCTTGGAAATGTATTAGAACACTGCTGGATTTGTGCTATCTTTGTGCCTGAAATATTTTAACCTGTATGACAGATTACTTGAATGAACTGAATGAAAGTCAGCGTGCTGCGGTGTTATACAATGATGGTCCTTCTCTTGTTATTGCAGGAGCCGGATCGGGAAAAACCCGTGTGCTGACTTATAAGATAGCTTATCTGCTGGATAACGGTTATGAGCCGTGGTCTATTCTTGCTCTGACTTTTACCAATAAGGCTGCACGTGAGATGAAGGAACGTATTGCGCGTCGGGTAGGAGCGGAACGTGCGCGATACTTATGGATGGGGACTTTCCATTCTATCTTTTCACGTATTTTGCGTACGGAAGCGGCTGCCATTGGTTTTTCTGCAAATTTTACTATTTATGATGCCGCCGATTCGAAAAGTCTGATCAAGGCCATTATCAAAGAAATGCAGCTGGACGATAAAGTGTATAAGCCGGGAGTGGTACAGTCGCGTATCAGTAATGCCAAAAATCATCTGATGCTTCCCGATGCCTATGCTGCCAGTCGTGAACTTTATGAAAATGACCAGGCTGCTAAAATACCGGCTGTGCGCGATATTTACCGGAGATACTGGGAGCGTTGCCGGCAGAGTGATGCCATGGATTTTGACGACTTGCTAGTTTACACCTATATATTGTTTCAGACACATCCGGAACTGTGTGACAAGTATGCTTCTCGCTTCCGCTATGTTTTGGTAGATGAGTATCAGGATACTAACTATGCACAACATTGCATTGTACTGCAACTTACAGAAAAATATCGCCATGTCTGTGTTGTAGGTGATGATGCGCAGAGTATTTACTCTTTCCGCGGAGCGAACATCGACAATATTCTGAAGTTTACAAGTTTATATAAGGATGCCCGCTTGTTTAAGCTGGAACAGAATTATCGTTCTACGCAGACCATTGTCAAGGCGGCAAACAGTCTTATAGAGAAAAACAGGGAGCAGATACGTAAGGAAGTTTTCTCTGAAAACGATAAGGGAGAACCTATTACGGTATTCAATGCTTACAGCGATGTGGAAGAAGGGGAGATTGTTGCAAACAAGATAGCCCAGCTCCGGACCAAAAAAGGATATTCATACGATGAATTTGCTGTATTGTATCGTACGAATGCCCAAAGCCGTATCTTCGAAGAGGCATTACGCAAGAGGGGAGTTCCTTACCGTATTTACGGAGGCTTGTCTTTCTATCAGCGTAAGGAAATAAAAGATGTGATAGCTTATTTCCGCTTGGCTGTCAATCCGAATGATGAGGAGGCTTTCAAGCGTGTTATCAATTATCCGGCAAGGGGGATAGGCAATACTACATTAAATAAGATTATTGATGCAGCCAATGTGCATAGAGTAAGCTTGTGGAAGGTGTTGAACGAACCGCTGACTTATGGAGTATCTTTGACGAAAGGCACTCACACCAAATTGCAGGCATTCCGTGATTTGATTGCCGGATTTGTAGAAGCGGTTTCGCATACCGGAGCCTACGAGTTGGGAAAAGACATTGTCCGTCAGTCGGGTATCATCAATGATATTTATCAGGACCGTTCGCCTGAGAATTTGAGCCGGCAGGAAAACATTGAAGAATTGATAAACGGTATGCACGATTTCTGTGCCGGTCGGGAAGAAGAAGGCAATACGCATATCCTGCTTACTGATTATTTGTCGGAAGTGTCGTTGCTTACTGATCAGGACAGTGAAGGGGCTGATGATGCACCCAAGGTGACATTGATGACCATTCATTCGGCAAAGGGACTGGAGTTTAAGAATGTTTTTGTTGTAGGCTTGGAGGAAAATTTGTTTCCTAGTCCGATGGCTGGCGATTCATACAAGCAGCTTGAGGAAGAACGCCGGTTGTTTTATGTAGCTATTACCCGTGCGGAAGAACACTGTTTTCTGTCGTTTGCCAAGACTCGTTTTAAATACGGTAAGGTGGAATTCAGTAATCCCAGTCGTTTCTTAAAAGATATAGATGCCAGATATTTGAACCTGCCTCAGGAGGATATCGTTTCCCGAAAGGTAGAAGAGGGGGCGAAGCGTTTTCGCCGTGAAATGGATTCGGACACTCCGCGGTATATATCTGGTAATTCGCCGTCGATGTTTGATGGAGGTGAAATTCCCGAAGAACCTCGTCGCTTCGTCAAGCCGGCTGCTCCACGTGTACTGCGTAGAATCCCTGCGGCGGAAACTTCTGTCGGAACTTCTGTCGGAACTTCTGCTTCTTCTCCTGCTGTAAATGGAGTTTGTGCCGGAAAGCAGATAGAACACGAACGTTTCGGTATAGGCGAGATTATTAAAGTTGAAGGAAGTGGAGATAACTGTAAGGCAACGGTACGCTTCCGTAATGCGGGAGAAAAGCAGTTGCTGCTGAAGTTTGCACGGTTTAAAATAATAGAATAAAGATTGATAAATATATGTTGGATGTAACAAAAGTTCCTTCTCCCTGTTATGTTATGGAAGAAGATTTGCTCAGAAAGAACCTGAGTCTGATAAAAAGTGTGGCAGAACGTGCCGGTGTGGAAATTATTCTTGCTTTCAAGGCTTTTGCCATGTGGAAATCGTTTCCGATATTCCGTGAATATATTCATTACACAACAGCAAGTTCTGAATACGAAGCCAGACTGGCTTTCGAAGAGTTTGGCAGCAAGGCTCATACGTATTCTCCTGCTTATACAGAGACCAATTTTCCTGCTTTTCTGAAGTATAGCAGTCATATTACGTTCAATTCGCTGTCGCAGTTCGAGCGTTTTTATCCGCAGGCAAAGGCTTATCCGGAACATGTATCTTGTGGTATTCGTGTGAATCCAGAGTATTCGGAAGTGGAAGTAGAACTTTATAATCCTTGTGCTCCCGGAACCCGTTTCGGTGTGACTGCCGATTTGCTTCCCGACCGTTTGCCCGAAGGAATTGAAGGCTTTCATTGTCATTGTCATTGTGAGTCGAGTTCGTATGAGCTGGAACGTACACTGAAACACATTGAAGAAAAGTTCTCTCGCTGGTTCCCTCAATTGAAATGGCTGAATTTGGGTGGGGGACACCTGATGACACGTAAAGACTACGATGTGGAACACCTTATCGGACTGTTGAAAGGTTTGCGTGAACGCTATCCGAATCTTCAGATTATTCTGGAACCGGGATCAGCCTTTACCTGGCAGACCGGACCGCTGGTAGCATCGGTTGTCGATGTGGTAGAGAGCAGAGGTATACGTACGGCTATTCTTGACGTGAGCTTTACCTGTCACATGCCCGACTGTCTGGAAATGCCTTATCAGCCTAAGGTGCGCAATGCCGAAACCCTTCCGCCTGATGCTGTGAAGACTGCTGCTCGTGAGGACCATGTTTATCGTTTGGGCGGAAACAGCTGCTTGAGTGGTGACTATATGGGCAGTTGGAAGTTCGATCATGAATTGCAGATAGGCGAACGCATCATATTCGAAGATATGATTCATTATACGATGGTGAAGACAAACATGTTTAATGGAATTCATCATCCTTCTGTTGCTTTGCTCCACACTGATGGAGAACTGGAGGTGTATAAAACCTTCCGTTATGAAGATTATCGCGACAGAATGTGTTGATTATAAGTTACTTCTGATTGTAAGTCATAGCGTCCGTACACCTTCGAACAGGCTTGTGCGGACGTTTTTTATTGAAGATGCCTGACGGTTGGGATAGCTGTCGTTATCTTTCAAAAAAAATCGTACAAAGGTTGCTGGCTTTTGTACAAAAAATAAAAAAATATCGAGATGTTTTTCCTTAAATATGCTGAAGTTTTTTTCTACTTTCCCTGAATCTTGTTTTTGGAGGAAAAGAAGCTTGTGTAATTGCTTCAAAATGGGGTTGAAAAAGACAATATAATAGCTTTTGATGAAAAAAGTATTATAATGTTTTGGTAGTTTCGGAAAAAGCATTACCTTTGCACTCGCAATCGAAAAATCGCTTGCGCTAATTACAGAATGCGGAAATAGCTCAGTTGGTAGAGCATAACCTTGCCAAGGTTAGGGTCGCGAGT
>OLPN01003399.1_pt1 | contig 11174 bp, 9 predicted proteins | sample 1672601 | NCBI WGS metagenome assembly OLPN01 (sample SAMEA3136704, study PRJEB25190) | human gut metagenome | reverse complement strand
GATAAATCCCAGCAGCAGAAGATGAACCGGGTAGAACCAGTAGAAGAAGTATTTCATTTTCAGATTGCCTTTTTCTCCGTTGTAGAGAAGGATGGGCACGAAGGCCAGGGGAGCCGTGAGCTCATACTGCATGATGAGGGCTCCGGCGAGGCACTGGATCGGGCGGGCATAGCGGACTAGGAACAGGGTGCAGATGAGGAAAACGCCCCTTGCACCGTAGTCGGTCTTGAAGAGCCAGCCGAGATAAACGCCGGCGGCCATAATGAGAAACTGAAGCCAGTCGTTCCGGAAACGCTCCACCAGTACCATGACCAGCATACCGAAAAACAGCGTGAAGAACACGTTCTGTTTGTTGGGGTAAAACCAGTGGTTGTAGATCGCGTAATCAAAGGGAATCTCAGAGATCAGGACGAAGATTCCGAGCCGCAGCAGGTATTTCAGCTTGCTGTGGGTATGGATAAAGCCTTCCACCAGAAGAAAGCAGTAGATGGGAAAGGCAACGCGGCCGATATAGCGGATCAGCCGGTAGAGTATGAGCATGTTGTGGTAAAGGTCCGCGTCCGCTTTGACGGCGGGAAGTTTTAAGATCGCCTGGCTCATGACCGTGGCCCCGAAATGGTCAATCAGCATGGTGATGACGGCGATGAGCTTCAGGGAACTGGAAGTGAATACCCGATAAGGGGCGAGTTTTTCCATCATGGATAAGATCCTCCTAGAAATAACGTCACTTTAGTATACCAGACCTGCTTTCAAAAGAAAAGAGCGGAGACAAAAAAATCCGGGATTCCTTTTTGGGGGAATCCCGGTCTTATTTTTCTTAACGCTTATTTGGCAAGAAGCATCAGGATCTCGTTGCTTCTGGTGATAAACTTGGTCATCTCATCCGGATTCAGCGGTTTGTGGCTTAAGAGAGCCAGATCGTAGAGCTGTTCACAGAACATCGGAACGTTCTCAGAATCTTTGTGCTCAAAGATGTACTGAACCAGCTTGTTGTTGGCATTCAGAACCAGGGTCTCGGTGGTGCCGAACATGGAGGGATCCATGCCTGCCATGCCGTACATCTTCATCATATCCTGCATTCTGCGGCTCTCCTCGGACAGAGTTACCATGGAGGAGATATTCTCATTTTTCAGCTTCTCTACCTTGACTTCCAGCTTGTCTTTGCCCAGAGCCTTGCGGAAGAGCTCAGTCAGTGCATCGGTCTCCTCTTTCAGCTCGTCTGCGGAAACCTCTTCCTTGAAATCGCTCGTCACGTCGGCATCGATTCTCTGGAAATGAACGTTTTCTTTCTCTTTCTCACGCTCGATATGGGTGATAAAAGCGGAATCGATGTTGTGTTTCAGGATAACGGCGTTCATGCTCTGCTCCCGGAACATGTTGATGTACTGGCTCTGCTGGATCTCATCGGTCACATAGTAGATCGTGGTCTGCGGTTTCTTCTCGTCCTCTTTCTTCTCAGCGGAATCGGTTGTCTCCTCGGCCTTTTCCTCGGTTTTTTCTTCCTCAGCCGGTTTTACGGATGCGATGTAATCTGGGAGAGTGAAGTATTTGCCGTTCAGATCTTTCAGCAGGGTGTAATCCAGGACTTTTTCGCTGAATTTCGGCTCTTTGATGCAGCCGTATTTGATGAAGGGGCTGATATCGTCCCAGTATTTCTCGTAGTTCTCACGGTCGGTCTTGCACATACCGGTGAGCTTGTCTGCCACTTTCTTGGTGATATAATCGGAAATCTTCTTCACGAAACCGTCGTTCTGCAGAGCGCTTCTGGAAACGTTCAGCGGCAGATCCGGGCAGTCGATGACACCCTTTAAGAGCATCAGAAATTCCGGAATTACCTCTTTGATGTTGTCGGCGATGAAGACCTGGTTGTTGTAGAGTTTGATGGTTCCCTCGATGGAATCATACTCGGTGTTGATCTTCGGGAAGTAGAGGATACCTTTCAGGTTGAAGGGGTAATCCATGTTCAGATGGATCCAGAACAGGGGCTCCTTGTAATCCATGAAGACTTTGCGGTAAAATTCTTTGTACTCTTCCTCGGTACACTCGTTGGGATGCTTGGTCCACAGCGGATGGGTATCGCTGATGGAAACCGGACGTTTGTTGATCTTTACCTGATCTTTGGCCGGGGAAACGACAACGGTCTCTTTCTCACCCTTGTCATTTTCTTTCTCTTCGGTCTTTGCATCCTCGTGGATGTGCTCAACTACCACATCGTCGTCGCGAAGCTCGCTCTCGTCGATGGTTTCGTACTCCTGGGGAGCGTTGGCCTTGCTCAGGAAAATCTCGGTCGGCATGAAGGAACAGTATTTCTCCAGTACCTCGCGGACGCGGTACTCATTGGCGAACTCCACGCTCTCCTCATTCAGAAAAAGGGTGATCTCTGTTCCAACGGTTGCCTTCTCACCGTCGCCGATGGAATACTCGGAACCGCCGTCGCACTCCCAGTGAACGGGTTTTGCTCCTTCTTTATAGGAAAGGGTATCGATGTGAACGTCGTCGGCTACCATAAATGCAGAATAGAAGCCCAGTCCGAAATGGCCGATGATCTCATCGTTGTTTGCTTTGTCTTTGTATTTCTCCAGAAAGTCGGTAGCGCCGGAGAAAGCGATCTGGGTGATGTATTTTTCTACCTCATCCTCGTCCATGCCGAGACCGTTATCAATGAATTTCAGGGTCTTGGCATCCGGATCGCAGATGACTTCGATTTTTGCCTTGTAATTGTCCGGGAAGGTGTACTGGCCCATGGCTTCCAGCTTTTTCAGTTTGGTGATGGCGTCGCAGCCGTTGGAAACCAGCTCACGGACAAAGATATCATGGTCGGAATAGAGCCATTTTTTTATGATCGGGAAAATATTTTCACTGTTAATGGATAAATTACCGGTTTTACTCATATTGAAACACTCCTTTTTTTCTATAGATCGACGGGCTCTTTGGCCCCTGCTGTTTCTCAGTGTAATACCTTTCCAGTGAAAAGTCAAGAGAAAATCAGCACTCAAACAAGGTGAGTGCTAACAAAAATCTCTAAAAAATATAAAGTTTTTATAAAGTCGTGAAGGGAATCCCGTGTTTCCGGAAAAAAGCCGCCGCCAGTTCGTCCCAGAGCTGGGAGAGGGTCTTATCGAGGGAGAAGGTTTTCAGGGAGGTGCCGGTGGTAACGGTGAGCTTCTGTCCGTCATAGAGGACGTTCAGGAAAAGGCCGCCGATCTCCTCGGGCCGGATAGAAAGATGGTTCTGAAGGATGAGTTTTTCCACATTTTTCGGAGCGAGAGAAGACGATTTTCATGGCGAGGGGCGTCTTCTTTCCTTTAATAAGGGAGAGGGCAAAAGGCCGCAGCTGTTCCCAGTAGGAGTAGGTGGTAAGTTCAGCCATTTCCGCCTCATCGGAAGAAAAATAGTCTTTATGCAGATGACCGTCGATGAAAAAGGTGTTAAAGGTCGTGATAGAAGCCTCCGTCAGAAGAAAGCGGTCGAAGGTGTTAGATAAGAGAAGATGGGACATGAAGCTCTTCACGTCCTGGATCTGAAATGCGCGCATGGATAAAACCTCCGGAAAAATCATTTCCTATATCATAGCCCGAATTCCGGGATTTGACAAGTTTTTAAAAAAAACTCTTTTCAAACCTCTGGGGATATGCTATGATGAGGTAGTATTTAAAACTACGTTTCGTAACAGTTCAGAACAGAAACTAGCGATAGCAGCGATAGTGCGAAGCACGGGGTGATGAGTCCCGGTGGGACTCGTTTATCACCGAGCGAAGAACTGTGGCTTTGTACTGAACGATAGAAATCCATATTTGGAGGAATGATATATGAGCTTCAAGGTAGTAATTGACAGCTGCGGCGAACTGACCGACGAGATGAAAGCCAGCGGCTGTTTTGAGACGGCGTCTCTTATGATACAGGTAGACGATCACAATATTGTAGATGATGCAACTTTTGACCAGGCAGATTTCCTGAGACGGGTGGCGGCCAGCCCCAACTGTCCGAAATCCTCCTGCCCTTCCCCGGAGGCCTATCGGGCTGCTTTTGACTGTGACGCGGATCATGTGTTTGCAGTCACCTTATCCTCAAAACTCAGCGGTTCCTACAACAGCGCCGTTCTGGGAATGAACCTTCTGAAAGAGGAGAAGCCGGACGCAAAAGTTTATATCTTCGATTCCCGTTCCGCTTCCATCGGCGAGACCCTCATCGGTCTGAAAATCCAGGAGTGCGAGGAGCAGGGACTTCCCTTTGAGGAGATCATCGACAAGGTAGAAGCCTATATCGACAGCCAGATGACCTGGTTTGTTCTCGAAAATCTGGAGACCTTACGGAAAAACGGTCGCTTAAGCAAAGTGAAAGCCTTTGTGGCAACGGCTCTTCGGATCAAACCGGTGATGGTATCCACGCCGGAGGGCGAGATCGCCCAGCTGGATCAGGCCAGAGGCATGAACAAAGCCCTGGTTCGTATGGTGGACAGCATTGTGGAGAAAGTGGTAAACCCGGATGAGACTGTGATCGCCATTTCCCACTGCAACTGCCCGGAGCGTGCCCAGATGGTAAAAGAGACCCTGATCAACCGGATTCATCCCAAGGGGATTTTCGTTGTAGATACAGCCGGAATCAGCAGCATGTATGCCAACGACGGCGGAATTATCGTTGTTGCCTGACTTTTGAAACAGATTAGAGGCATATTCCAGGTTTGTTTCGCTGAATAGTTTGTATTTTTGTTAAAAAGTACATGCATTTTTCACAAATCTATTGTATAATAAGGAAAATGGCTGTGAAGGGAGACGACATGGCCAGGAAAGACTTTACAAGGAGTGGAAAAAATGAGCCAGGCAAAAGTAGACAAGTATAAGGAGCAGAAAAAGAACCGCGACAAGATCATGAAGCGCGAGAAGAGGGAGCGTATCCTTGCGGAAGTTATTGTCTGCGTGGTTGTGGTTGCTCTGATCGGATGGGCAGGATATTCTTTCTACCAGAACCACAAGCCTACGGTAGTGAATACCTACACGGTAGATGGCACTGCTCTGACCGATTACATGTCAGAACTGAATGCGGAGACAGAGACGGAAACCACTGCTGAGACAGAGGAGAGCACCGACGCAGCAGAGTCCGAGAGCGAGACTGCTTCCGAAGAGACGACAGAAACTGCATCTGAGACTGTCGCAGAAACAGAAAGCGCAGCAGAGACAGAGACCGTATCTGAATAAGAAAGAGAAAGACCTTCCAATGGAGAGAAATTCAGAGGAAGGTCTTTTTATGTGAACATTTTTCTTGCAATTTTTCAATTCCTGTGCTATACTCACACCCGTTGCATAGCCCGTAAAAACAAGGTCTGATTGGGCTGACCGCCGATTCCCGGCGTAGACATATACCGAAGGCATATGTCTCACGCAACTGATTTTCTGTTGCGTGAAAATGAATCATGTGTTCGTGACCTTCCACATGTAAAACAAAACTAAAGGAGAAAACAGAATATGAGAGACAAGAAAGTGCAGTTTATTGTTGAGGCCGCTGCCATTGCGGCGATCTATGTGGTGCTGACCGTGGTATTTTCCGCCATTTCTTTTGGCGAGGTACAGTTGCGGTTTTCCGAGGCACTGACGATCCTTCCCTATTTTACACCGGCAGCGATTCCAGGACTTTTCGTGGGATGCCTGATCGGAAACCTTTTCGGAGGAGCGATTCCTCTGGATATCATCTTCGGAAGCCTGGCTACCCTGATCGGAGCCTGCGGAACCTATGCGCTTCGGAAACAGAATAAATTCCTTGCGCCGGTATCCCCCATTGTGGCAAACACCATTGTTGTGCCCCTGGTACTGTTCTATGGCTATGGAGTGAATATTCCCATTCCTCTTCAGATGCTCACGGTAGGCCTGGGAGAAGTGTTATCCTGCGGCGTGCTCGGCATGATCCTGCTTTTTGCTCTGGAAAAATATCGCGGTGTGATCTTTAAAAGACACGCTGCATAAAAGAGAAGAACCCCATCGGTCCGCAACAGCCGATGGGGTTTTCTTTTATGGCTTATGAATTTTTCTGATTCTTCTCAACTTCCTGGAGCATCATTGCGCGAACCTTTAAGGGCAGGCCGAACAGGGTGATGAAGCCGTCAGCATCGTGGTGGTCGTAAAGATCACCGGTGGTGAAGGAAGCCAGGGACTCGTTGTAGAGGCTGTAGGGAGAAGTGGTTCCGGCTTTGATGATGTTGCCTTTGTAAAGCTTCATCTTTACTTCGCCGGTCACATAGTTCTGGGTGGACTCTACGAATGCCTGAAGAGCTTCTCTTAAGGGAGTGAACCATTTTCCTTCGTATACAACCTGGGCAAACTGGCTGCCAAGTTTCTTCTTGGTCTCCATGGTGTCACGGTCGAGGGTCAGCTCCTCCAGCTGCTCGTGAGCTGCCATCAGGATAGTTCCGCCCGGTGTCTCGTAAACGCCGCGGGATTTCATACCAACGACACGGTTCTCAACGATATCAACGATACCGATGCCGTTTTCGCCGCCGATGCGGTTCAGCTCGGTGATGATCTCGGAAACCTTCATGGCTTTGCCATTCAGTGTCTTCGGAATGCCGTGCTCGAAGGTCATCGTGATCTCGGTCTCTTTATCCGGAGCTTTTTCCGGGGTAACGCTCAAAACGAGCATGTCGTCATAGTTCGGAGCCTGGGACGGATTCTCGAGCTCCAGTCCCTCGTGGCTGATGTGCCAGAGGTTACGGTCACGGCTGTAGCTGTGGCTGTCATCGAAGGGAAGATGGATGCCGTGAGCCTTGCAGTATGCGATCTCGTCGTCACGGGATTCCATTTTCCAGATATCGGTCATACGCCAGGGAGCGATGATCTTCAGATCCGGAGCCAGAGCTTTGATACCCAGCTCAAAACGGATCTGGTCGTTTCCTTTACCGGTAGCGCCGTGGCAGACAGCGGTAGCGCCTTCTTTGCGGGCAATCTCTACCAGTTTCTTTGCGATAGCCGGGCGGGCCATGGAAGTACCGAGGAGATATTTGTGCTCGTATACAGCGCCGGCCTCCACGCAGGGCATGATGTAGTTATCGCAGAAGTCGTCGATGATGTCCTCGATATATAATTTGGAAGCGCCGGAAAGTTTTGCTCTCTCATCCAGGCCATCCAGCTCGTTTCCCTGTCCACAGTTTACACAGCAGCAGATAACGTCATAATTGAAATTTTCCTTCAGCCAGGGAATCAGGGTTGTGGTGTCCAGACCGCCGGAATAAGCTAATACAACTTTTTCTTTCATTATAAAAGACCTCCTGATCATTTTTCACTCAATATGCCTTACTATACAACAAAAATTATAATTATGCAACAGGAAATTGAGAAAAAATTATCCGGTTCTGAATACTTCAAAAACTACTTGCATATTATACAACGATAATGTATAATTACTCATCGGCATTCCGGAGACAAAAAAAGAAACCGGACACTTGACGATAAAAGTAAGAAGTGCTATCTTCAAAAGAAAGTGTCAGCCGGGCTGACAAAAAGAGATAAAGAGGAGAAAAGAACATGATCAAGGCAGGAATTATCGGGGCCACCGGTTATGCCGGGGGCGAGCTGGTACGGATTTTACTGGCACACAAAGATGTGGAAATTAAATGGTATGGCTCAAGAAGCTATATTGATAAGAAATACAGCAGTGTTTATCAGAATATGTTCCAGCTGGTGGAGGATGTCTGCCGGGATGACAATCTGGAGGCGCTGGCCGACCAGGTGGATGTGATTTTTACCGCCACCCCCCAGGGCTTCTGTGCTTCCTTAATCAATGAGAAAATTCTTTCCAAAGCAAAGGTCATCGACCTGAGCGCGGATTTCCGTATTAAAAATGTAAAAATATACGAAGAGTGGTATAAGATCGAGCACAAGGCTCCCCAGTTTATCGAGGAAGCCGTTTACGGACTGCCGGAAATCAACCGTGAGAAGATCAAAGGGGCGCGCCTGATCGCGAACCCGGGCTGCTATCCCACCTGCAGCACCCTGTCCATTTATCCCCTGTTAAAAGAGGGACTCATCGATCCGGATACCATCATCATCGACGCAAAATCCGGTACCTCCGGAGCCGGAAGGGGAGCCAAGGTGGACAACCTCTACTGCGAAGTCAATGAGAACATCAAGGCCTACGGCGTGGCCGGCCACCGTCACACGCCGGAGATCGAGGAACAGCTGGGCTATGCGGCAGGAAAAGAGATCCTTTTAAACTTCACCCCGCATCTGGTTCCCATGAACAGAGGCATCCTCATCACCGCTTACGCTTCCCTCAAAAAAGACGTTTCCTATGAGGAAGTGAAGGCTGCATACGATAAATATTATGAGAAGGAACAGTTCGTCCGCGTGCTGGATAAGGATGTCTGCCCTCAGACCAAATGGGTGGAAGGCAGCAACTATGTGGACGTAAATTTCAAGATCGATCCCAGAACCCACCGTATCATCATGATGGGCGCTATGGACAACCTGGTAAAAGGAGCCGCAGGACAGGCCGTGCAGAACATGAACCTGCTCTTTGGGCTTCCGGAGAACGAGGGACTGAATCTCGTTCCGATGTTCCCCTGATCGGGTGAAAGGAGTAGAAAGATGAAAGTGATCGAAGGCGGCGTAACCGCTCCCAAAGGATTTCAGGCGGCAGGAATTTTTGCCGGCATCAAAAAAGATAAAAAAGATATGGCTATGGTATACAGCGAGGTTCCCTGTGTGGTGGCCGGAACTTTTACCACGAATGTGGTAAAGGCGGCTCCTGTCAAATGGGACCAGCATGTGGTCTATGAGGTAGGAAAGGCCAGCGCCATCGTGGCAAACAGCGGTATCGCCAATGCCTGCACCGGCGAGGAAGGCTACGGCTACTGCCGGGAGACCGCAGCGAAGACAGCAGAGCTTTTGCATGTATCAGAGGATCAGATTCTCGTGGCTTCCACCGGCGTCATCGGACGCCAGCTTCCGATGGACAAGATCAAGGGCGGCGTGGAAAAAATGATCCCTCTGCTCTCTGACACAAAAGCGGCAGGCACCCTGGCGGCTGAGTCCATCATGACCACCGACACGATCAAGAAAGAGACTGCCATCGAGTTTACGCTCGGCGGAAAGACTGTGACCATCGGCGCTATGAGCAAGGGCTCCGGCATGATCCATCCCAACATGTGTACGATGCTGGCCTTTATCATGACGGACGTGGCGATTTCCAGAGAGCTTCTCCAGAAGGCTTTAAGCTCTGTGGTAAAAGATACCTATAATATGATCTCTGTGGATGGCGATACCTCCACCAACGACACGGCTCTTCTGCTGGCCAACGGTCTGGCAGGCAACCCGGAGATCACTGAGGAAAACGAAGATTATGAGACTTTTGTGAAGGCCCTTTATCAGGTAAACGAGACCCTGGCAAAGACCATGGCCGGGGACGGAGAGGGCGCGACCGCTCTTTTCGAGTGTAAGGTCATCCATGCGAAATCCAAAGAGGAGGCTGTGATTTTAAGCAAATCCGTCATCACCTCCAATCTTACCAAGGCAGCCATCTTTGGCCATGACGCCAACTGGGGCCGGATTCTCTGCGCTCTGGGCTATTCCGGCGTACAGTTTGATCCGGAAAAAGTGGATCTCTACTTTGAGAGCGCTGCCGGAAAGCTGAAGATCATCGAGAACGGCGTGGACACCGGCTACAGCGAGGAAGAAGCTACAAAGATTCTTTCTGAGAAAGCAGTAACCGCCATTGCGGATATGAAGATGGGAGAGGCCTCCGCGACGGCCTGGGGCTGCGATCTCACCTATGATTATGTGAAGATCAACGCGGATTACCGCTCTTAAGTAATAAGAACGCCGCTTTCCGGCGGCAGAATGGAGAAAGAAAATGGAAGAAAACAATATGACAAACTGGTTTGAAAAGGCGGGCGTCCTCATCGAGGCTCTGCCCTATATCCGGGAATTTCACGGAAAGACCATCGTCGTCAAATACGGCGGAAGCGCCATGGTGGATCATGAGCTGAAAAAGAATGTGATTCGTGACGTAGCTCTCTTAAAGCTGGTCGGTTTCCATCCGATCATCGTCCACGGCGGCGGAAAAGAGATCACCAAATGGGTGAACAAAGCCGGCCTTGAGACCAACTTTGTGAATGGTCTTCGTGTGACAGACAAAGACACGATGGAGATTGCCGAGATGGTTTTAAATAAGATCAACAAAGGTCTCGTTTCCATGATGGAAAAAGTCGGTGTCAAGGCTGTTGGCATCAGCGGAAAAGATGGAAGCCTGCTCCGGGTGAGCAAGAAGCTCTCCAAAGGTCAGGATATTGGCTATGTAGGAGAGGTGGCAGAGGTCAACACTGAAATTCTGGATACCTTGATTGCCAACGATTTCGTTCCGGTTGTCTGCCCCATCGGTTCCGGCAGCGATTACCATTCCTATAACGTCAACGCCGACGACGCGGCCTGCGCCATCGCTACCGCCATGAAAGCAAGCAAACTGGCCTTCCTGACGGATATCGAGGGCGTTTACCGCAATCCGCTGGACCGCACAAGCCTTATTTCCTCCCTGACAATCTCCGAGGCAGAAGCCCTTCTGGAGAGCGGAAATGTGGGCGGCGGCATGCTCCCGAAAATCCAGAACTGCGTGGACGCTGTGAAAGCGGGCGTTGGAAAAGTACATATTCTGGATGGAAGAATGGAGCACAGCCTGCTTCTCGAGTTCTTTACCAAGACCGGTATCGGTACTGTGATCACTGGAGAGAAGGAGGAAGCTCATGAGTAAGACAGAAGAATATATCAGCCGGTCAGAGAATGTGATCCTTCACACCTACAACCGTTTCCCGGTGGTTCTGGAAAAAGGCGAGGGCGTTTATCTGACTGACGTAGAAGGAAAGAAATATTTGGATTTCGGTGCCGGTATCGCTGTTTTTGCTCTGGGCTATCATTATCAGGACTATGACGAGGCCCTGAAAAATCAGATTGACCAGCTGATCCACACCTCAAACCTCTATTATAATGTGCCCCTGATGACGGCCGGGGAGGCAGTCACCAAGGCCAGCGGTCTTTCCAAGGTATTTTTCACCAACAGCGGAACCGAGGCCATCGAAGGAGCCATCAAAGCAGCAAGAAAATACGCCTGGAACAAGGACGGCTGCACCGATCATGAGATCATCGCGATGAACCATTCCTTCCATGGAAGAAGCATGGGCGCTCTGTCCGTCACCG
>OLPN01003394.1_pt1 | contig 11186 bp, 7 predicted proteins | sample 1672601 | NCBI WGS metagenome assembly OLPN01 (sample SAMEA3136704, study PRJEB25190) | human gut metagenome | reverse complement strand
TCTGGACGAATCCCTGAAAGAGATTTATTATGTGAATACGAGAACTGCCTGGGATACAGATATACGGAATAATGCGAAGGACTACAGCTGTACAGGAAATGAAAACAGCCTGGAAAATATGGCTGGGCTTCTCCGGGAACACAGTCGGGAATATAAAGATATCAACTCCCTTTACTTTGTCTTTCCAGACAAAAAAATGGCTGTGACTTCTGAGGAATTTCCGGTAAACAAGCAGGGGATTTCAGGAGAACATATCGAGGAATTGGAAAAAATACAGGAACTGGATTCCTTTCCGGTTCTTGTGGAATCTCCGATCCATGAAGGCGGCAGCTTTCTTTCTGTGATCCAGAAGGTAGAGGATGATAACGGAGAGATTCTGGGGTATGTTGTCGCAGACATCAGGGAACGGGCAATTTATTACGAATATCTGGAAGCTGTCAATGACGAAAAGATCACCAGAATAGTTCTGGTAGACAGAAATGATGAAATCGTGACATCCGGAGACTACAGTGACATTGGAAAAACATTTCCAGAGATTACAGACCAGAATGTTCCCAAAATGGAAGGCTATGCAGAAAAAAACGGTGTGATCTCTTTTTTCAGCAGATGTAGCTTTTCAGACTGCGGCTTATATCTGGAGGTACCGAAAAAAGAAGTTTTAAGCGGACTTTCCCGGATGCGGCTCTTTCTGATCGGAATATTTGGTGCAGTTTTTGTGGCAGCTGTGCTGCTGGCACTGTGGCTCTCCAGAGTAGTCTGCGGACCGCTCAGATCCATGACTGGCACGGTTGAGAAGGTTGGTGAGGGAGATCTGAGCCTCCGTACAGAAGTGACTACTGCTGATGAGATCGGAACCCTCGGAAAAGAATTCAACCACATGCTGGATTATATCGAAGCTCTGATCGCCCAGGTGATCGAAGAGGAACAGCAGAAAAAAGATGCAGAGCTGGAAGCACTGCAGTATCAGATCACACCGCATTTTATGTATAATACATTGAACTCCATCAAATTTGCGGCATTTCTGAAAGGGGAAAAAGAGCTGGCAGGGCTTATTGGAGATTTCGTGGAGCTTCTGCAGGCCAGTATCAACAAAAAGGGAAGCTTCCTTTCTGTTGCCGATGAGATCCATATACTGAAAAATTATATCCATCTGCAGGATTTTCGCTATCAGGGAAGCTTTCAGGTGAAATATGAGATCTCTGAGGAAGCATACCGGTGCTATATTCCAAGACTGATCCTTCAGCCGCTTGTGGAGAATGCTCTTCTTCACGGGATCGACATCAAACGGCAAACAGGAAAAATCTGGATCAGCGGAAACGTAAGTGAAGGAAAGCTGATCCTCATAGTAAAGGATAACGGCAGAGGAATGACAAAAGAGCAGATCCGAGATCTTTTTAACAGTCATGCAAAAAAAACAAACGGACTTTCCGCAGTGGGGATTCCAAATGTAAAAGAACGCCTGGAGCTTTATTACGGGACACAGGGAGGAATGGAATATGTAAGCAGTGGAAACGGTACGGAGGTCACGGTATTTCTGCCTGCGATCTATGATATGCCTGAAGAAGGGAGAAAAAATTAATGTACAGAACACTGGTGGCAGATGATGATTTTCTTGTAAGGAGCTATCTCAAAACCCTGGATTCCTGGGAAAGAGCAGGATATGAGATCGTGGATGATGCAGAAGACGGGGAGGAAGCTTATGGATTCCTTCAGAAAGAAAAAATCGATGTTCTTGTGACGGATCTTACCATGCCTGTGATGGATGGAATTGAGCTGATCAGAAAGATCCGTGAGGAAAACAGGGATATCTATATTATCGTGCTCAGCTGTCATGATGATTTTGAATATGTAAAAGAGGCCATGCGCCTTGGGGCGGATGAATATGTATTAAAGAACAGTTTGGACGAGGATAGTCTTTATGATACTCTGGAAAAATCAGCCCGGCTGATCGAGAAGCGCAGAGAAAAAAGTCAGGAACAGGCACGGACGAGAAAGCTGATCCATCTGGGAAGTCACGCTCTGAAGTATTATTTTTTTAACGGACTGATCTCGGGGATGCTGAAAAATCAGGCACGTGAGGAAAAGCGTGTGGAAGCAGGAATCGCCGGGAAATATTTTAACAGTGCTGTGATCTGTATGTTTATGGAGAACTGGGCAGAGAGGGAAAGACAATGGACGCCGCTGGAAGTGGAACAGTATTCCCATCATTTCCGTCACAGACTGCTGGAACGTACGGAGGAGCTTCTTGGGACAGAAAGTGAATTTGCGGAAGTGGTCTATCTTGGCGCAGGGATTTTTTGCTGTTTTCTTGATCTTTCCGGAGACTGCAGGACATCGGCTATGCAGCAGAGACTGACTGAGGCAGCAGCGATCTGCTACCGGCACTGTCAGGAGGATCTTTGTGATTTTGGTATCAGTGTCAGCAGTGTCTGCATGGGAGAGGATGGGATCCGCCAGGCTTATCAGCAGGCCAGAGAAATGATGAAACTGCATTTTTATGAGAAAAAAGAGATCCTTTATTTTGAAGGGCGGAAGAAAGCGGACAGTGTTCTGCCGGAAAGTGCTGAGAAGCTGGAAGGGCAGATTTCCAGGCTGAAGGCAGGGAAAGACCGAAAAAAAGCGGAGGAGCTTTGGACACAGGTTCTCGCTGACTGTCAGGATCGTTATACCGACGGAAGACTTCTGGTACAGTGGCTTAAGAAATTGAATCAGACAGCCGGAATTGAGAAAGAGCCCATCTGGTATGGAGATATCGAAAGCTTTGAGAAATTCAGGGAAAAGGGCAGTGCCTGTATTTCACAGATTTTTGTAGGGGAAGAGGATGCTGTTTCGGAGGGGACCTCTGCTGCTGTGAAAAAAGCTCTGGAGTTTATCCGGGAACATTATGAAGCGCCGATCAGCCTTCAGGATGCAGCAGATGCGGCGGAGGTGAATCCTGCTTATCTCAGTTATCTTTTCAAACAGGAGATGAAGATCGGTTTTTCCAATTATGTGCAGGAGCTTCGGATCGACTGTGCAAAGAAGCTTCTTTCAGAGACGAACTGTAAAGTTAAGGATGTGGCGTTGCGTTCCGGGTTTGGAGATTATCATTATTTTTCCAAGATATTTAAGAAGTTTACGGGCTTAAGTCCTGCGGAATACAGAAAAGAATCCGGATTATCATAGAAAGAGGTGCTTAGTATGGGAGTTACTATAAGGCAGATCGCGGAAGCTGCCGGTGTTTCCAGAGGTACTGTTGACAGAGCGTTAAATAACAGGGGCAGGATCCGTCCGGAGGTTGCTGAGAGGATCCGTGCCATCGCTGATGAGATGGGGTATAAGCCGAATCAACTGGGCCGTGCTCTATCCATGAGCAGAAATAATATTAAGATCGGCGTGATCCTGCAGGGTGCGGAAACACCTTTTATGAAAGAAGTTCTGAAGGGAATCCAGGAGGCGTGCGCTGAGGTGGATAATCTTGGTGGTACGGTCCTGGTCCATAAGATCGAGCATCAGAATGCGGAGGATGTTATTCTCGCCATGGAGAAGATGCGGATGGAAGAGGTTAGTGGTATTGCCATGGTTCCTTTGGATGAGGAACGTGTGAAAAGGGAAATTGACCGGTTTGTGGAGGAATTTCGGATCCCGGTGGTGACGTTTACTTCGGATGTGGAGGATACGAAACGGCTTTGCTTTGTAGGGCAGAACGGTGTGCAGTGTGGCCGTGCGGCTGCGGGGCTTATGGGGGAGCTGACCGGTGGAAAAGGAAAGGTTGCTGTGATTTCCGGCTATAGTACCAATACTTCTCTGAGCAGCAGGGTGGTTGGATTCCGTGAGGAAATTGCGCGGAAGTATCCTGGGATTGAGATCATTGGGCCGGAGTATTGCTTTGAGGAGAATGGCAGGGCCAGGGAGATTACGGAAGGGATATTTAAGGATGTTCCGGATCTTGACGGGATATATCTTACTTCTCATGGTGAGGAGGGGGTGTGTGAGGCAATCGCCGGAGCGGGGAAAGCTGGTCAGGTGAAGATGGTTGCCAATGATTTTATGGGGCGGAATTATGAGCTGATGAGGGAAGGGTTTATTCATTTCCTGATCGGGCAGGATGCCAGGATACAGGGGTATGAGCCGGTGATGATTTTGTTCCGGCTGCTGTTTAATGGGGAAGCGCCGGAGAGGGCGAAGATTTTTACGGAAATATATATAAGGAATGAGTATACGATTCCGGAGGGGAGACACTGAAGTGGGGTGTCTTCTTTTTTTGTGCGGAGGGACGCCGCGGAAGGGGATGCTGTCTGGTCTGCGGCTTCGTCGGGGGCTGGCTTCTAGGACGCCGGAAATCTGCTAAAAGCGTTTTTAAAAAGTCCGAACTCGCGGCCTGCTGCCGCTCAGACAGCGGACTTTTGAAAAACAACGCAGATTCCCGCCGTCCAAGAATCAGCTCCCCTCCTGCAGAAGCAGAGCCATCCAGCATCCCCTTCCCCGGCTGGTGCTTCCAGTGAGAAATAGTGTCGTTTGACGGTTGGTTGTGGGTCGTCAGCGCTGCGCTGGACGACTGCAATGGCTGAGTTTGTGTTGGGTTGGGGGGACGGCTGAGGCGCTGCGCTGTCAGCCTGGGGTTGCGGATGTGCCTAGAATTGCGGATGTGCTAGAATTGCGGATGTGATGGGAGAATAGCCTTTGATGCCAGCGCAGACGGACTGTGTGGATGTGCTAGGATTGTGGATGTGATGGGAATATGACAATTGTAATATTGTATAGAAATAAGTGGATTTTTGGTAAAATTCGTGTAATAATGATGTTACTATCAGAAATGAGAGTGACGATGGCTTTGAAATATCGTAAAATTGTAAATAAGAATGAATTTTCAGAAAGGGGTTGGATTTATGGGTCTTATCAGAGCGGCTGTGGGTGCAGCGGGTGGTACGTTGGCGGATCAGTGGAAGGAGTTTTTTTACTGTGAGGCTATGGATAAAGAAGTGATGGTTGTGAAGGGGACGAAGAGGTCTTCTTCCAGGTCTTCAAATAAGCATGGGAGTGATAATGTCATTTCCAGCGGCAGCGGGATCGCTGTGGCGGATGGTCAGTGTATGATGATCGTGGAGCAGGGAAAGGTTGTTGAGGTTTGTGCGGATCCGGGAGAGTATACGTATGATGCTTCTACGGAGCCGAGTATTTTTTCAGGTAGTCTGGGTGACGGAATCAGGAAGACCTTTGATACGATCGGGAAGAGGTTTGCTTTTGGCGGTGATACGGGTAAGGATCAGAGGGTGTATTATTTTAATACCAAGGAGCTTGTGGATAACAAGTTTGGTACTGCTAATCCGATCCCGTTCCGGGTTGTGGATTCCAGGATCGGGCTGGATGTGGATGTGGCTGTGAGATGTCATGGTGTTTATTCCTATAGGATCGCGGATCCCCTTCTTTTTTATACGAATGTGTGTGGAAATGTGGAGCGGGAGTATACCAGAGAGGAGCTGGACGGACAGCTGAAGGCGGAGTTTATCAGTGCGCTGCAGCCTGCTTTCGGAAGGCTTTCGGAGCTGGAGTTGCGTCCGAATCAGATCGTGACTCATAATACGGAGCTGGAGAATGCCATGAATGAGGTGCTTTCTGCCAAGTGGGAGGAGCTTCGTGGGCTTAAGGTGGTCAGTGTGGCACTTGGTTCTGTGACATTGCCGGATGAGGATGCCGAGATGATCAAGCAGGCTCAGCGTACGGCTATGATGCGTGATCCTTCTATGGCTGCGGCTACTCTGATCGGGGCCCAGGCGGATGCTATGAAGGCTGCGGCTTCTAATTCAGCAGGGGCTATGACTGGTTTTATGGGCATGGGTATGGCTGCTAATGCAGGTGGTCTGAATGCTCAGCAGTTGTTTGAGATGGGCCAGAAGCAGCAGGCGCAGCAGCAGAGTGTACAGCAGCAGGCAGCGCAGCCGGTTTCGCCGGCAGGGAACGGAGCAGGGGCTGCGGCTGGTTCCTGGACCTGCAGTTGTGGTGCGGTTTCTTCAGGGAAATTCTGTCCGGAGTGTGGTGCATCGCGTCCGGTGGAGGACAGCTGGACCTGTTCCTGCGGTACGGTGAATAAAGGCAAGTTCTGTATGAACTGTGGAGCGAAGAAACCGGAGAAGAAGATGCAGTATCGCTGCAGCAGGTGCGGATGGGAACCGGCAGATCCGGAGAATCCACCGAAATTCTGCCCGGAGTGCGGTGATCCGTTCGGACCGGAGGATGCAGTATAGATCAGAAAGAGAGATGGTCAGGAGCAAAATGCAGGGTAACTCCTGCCGGTTGTTGGATACAGAATGATGAAGTGAGGTGAATATATGGCGAAGATGCAGGAGTTTAAGTGTCCGTGCTGTGGTGGCTCCATAGAGTTTGACAGTTCTGTGCAGAAGATGAAGTGTCCGTTTTGTGATACGGAGTTTGATGTCGGGACGTTATCGGAATATGCCCAGACTGTGGAGGAAGAGCAGCCTGAGGATATGAGCTGGTCGGATGAGGCCGGCAGTGAGTGGCAGGACGGGGAGAGTGAGGGGCTGCGTACCTATGTGTGCAAGTCCTGCGGCGGTGAGATCGTGGGAGATGCCAACACGGCAGCAACGGCCTGCCCGTTTTGCGGAAGTCCGGTGGTAATGACCGGGCAGCTGTCCGGTGCACTGAAGCCGGATTATGTGATCCCGTTTAAGCTGGATAAGAAAGCGGCAAAGGAGAGGCTGAAAAAGCATCTTACCGGTAAGAGGCTTCTGCCGAAAGCGTTTAAGTCGGAGAATCATATCAGCGAGGTTAAGGGCATCTACGTTCCGTTTTGGCTGTATGACACAGACGCAGACGCAGATATCCGTTACCGTGCAACAAAGACCCGGTTCTGGAGCGATAGTGATTATGATTATACGGAGACCAGCTATTATGCAGTACACAGAAGTGGTTCTCTTGGTTTTGATCATGTACCGGTGGATGGCTCTGCCAGCATGGAAAATGATCTGATGGAGTCTATAGAGCCTTTTGATTTCAAAGAAGCGGTGGATTTTCAGACTGCGTATCTGGCTGGATATTTTGCAGATAAATATGATGTGACAGCCAGCGAGTGTGAGGAACGTGCCAATGAGCGTATCCGCCGCAGCACAGAGGCTGCATTCCGGGATACGGTGAGAGGATACGCCAGTGTGGTACCGGAGAATACCAGTATCCGGCTTCATAACGGGACAACGAAATATGCGTTATATCCCGTATGGATCCTGCAGACGAAGTGGAAGGGTGATAATTACATATTTGCCATGAATGGTCAGACAGGGAAATTTGTGGGAAATCTGCCTACAGACAAGAACGCTTTTGCACGATGGTTCCTGGGAACAACGGGGGTCGTGGGTGTGATCACTTATATTATCCTGTATCTGATCTGGGCTTTGTAGGGAGGTGGATGCCATGAAAAAAAGAATATCTGTATTTTTGATATCGATCCTTTTGTGTCTGGCATGTGCTTTTCCAGTATGGGCAGGCACCGTAAGCCGTCTGGATGACCAGGCGGGACTTCTGGATGCAGAGCAGCAGGAGAGCCTGAGCAGTACTCTGGATGAGATCAGTGAGCGGGATCAGGTAGATGTTGTGGTCGTTACTGTTAACAGTCTTGAGGGAAAAACAGCCCAGGCGTATGCGGAGGATTATTTTATTGACCATGGATATGGACAGGGGGAAAATGGTGACGGTATTTTATTCCTGTTGGATATGGGAGACCGTAACTGGGCCATTGCAACACACGGATATGCGATAGAAGTGTTTACGGATGCCGGACAGTCCTACATCATGGATCAGGTGAAGCCTTATTTAAGTGACGGTGATTATAACGAAGCGTTTCATAAGTTTGCCACGGAATGCGATGATTTTATCACGCAGGCAGATGAGGCAGAGCCATACGATGTGGAAAACCTTCCGGATGAGCCTTTTGCGGTTGGGATAAACCTGCTGATCGCTCTTGCTGTGGGGCTTGTGGCAGGATTACTGGTGACCGGAAATATGAGAAGAAAGCTGAAAACTGTGCGAAAACAGGATCGGGCGGCTTCTTATGTGCGGCAGGGCAGTATGAATGTGACCAGAAGTAATGATTTTTACCTCTACAGTACGGTATCAAAATCCGCAAAACCGAAAAATGAGGATAATAACGGTGGTTCCAGCACCCATACCTCATCTTCCGGTGATACCTTCGGTGGTTCTAGCGGGAAATTCTGAGAAGATCATCAGGAAAAACAGAATATGATAAAAAAAGAAAGACTGCTGTACCGGAATGGTAGGGCAGTTTTTCTTTTTTCTGTGTGCGAAAGTATGTCTCTGTGGCGGCAGAAACAGGGAATTGCCGTTTATTTTTTACATTCCGGAAATAACTTTATCTATTTAATAGGTTGAAATCCGTCGAAAAGTGCGTTATGATAATAACAATTATCCACACCAGTGCGTTAAAATTTTACAGCACAGGGGAAATCGGAGGAGTGAATAAAATGGAGTACAAGATTGCCCTGATTCCGGGAGACGGAATCGGTCCGGAGATTGTTGCCGAGGCCAAAAAAGTTTTAGACAGAGTATGTGAGAAATACAGTCATAAATTTTCATACACAGAGGTTCTTTTAGGAGGGGCATCCATTGATGCTCACGGAGTACCTCTTACAGAGGAAGCCATTGCCCAGGCAAAAGCTTCTGATGCAGTACTGATGGGTTCCATTGGCGGTGATGCCAAGACATCCCCGTGGTACAAGCTGGAGCCGTCCAAACGCCCGGAGGCAGGTCTTCTTGCGATCCGTAAGGCGCTGAACCTGTTTGCAAATCTTCGTCCGGCTTATCTTTACAATGAGCTTCGTGATGCCTGCCCGCTCCGTGATGAGATCATCGGAGATGGTTTTGACATGATCATCGTAAGAGAGCTTACAGGAGGTCTTTATTTCGGAGCAAGAAAGACTACTGAGGAGAACGGAGTCCGCACAGCGGTAGATACTCTTTCTTATAATGAGAATGAGATCCGCCGTATTGCCATTAAGGCATTTGAGATCGCACGTAAGAGAAGAAATAAGGTTACAAGTGTAGATAAAGCCAATGTTCTTGATTCTTCCAGACTCTGGAGAAGTGTAGTAGAGGATGTGGCAAAGGACTATCCGGATGTAACACTGGAGCATATGCTGGTTGATAACTGTGCAATGCAGCTGGTACGTGATCCGAAGCAGTTTGATGTTATCCTTACAGAAAACATGTTTGGAGATATCCTCTCTGATGAGGCAAGTATGGTGACCGGTTCTATCGGAATGCTTTCCTCCGCAAGCTTAAATGAGACAAAGCTTGGTCTCTATGAGCCGAGCCACGGTTCAGCACCGGATATCGCAGGCCAGAACAAGGCAAACCCCATCGCAACCATTCTTTCCGCTGCCATGATGCTGAGATATTCTCTGGATCTTGATAAAGAAGCAGATGCTGTGGAAACAGCAGTACAGAAGGTTCTCACAGAGGGTTACAGAACAGGAGATATCATGTCTGACGGATGCAAGCTTGTCGGAACCAGAGAGATGGGCGATCTGATCGCAGATGCCATTGCATAAATAAAGCGGGACAGAGAGAAGAAAACGAAACAGAACAGAAAAAACCGGTACCTGGAAGAGGAAGTCTATAAACAGATACCGGATCCTATCGTAAAGAATAAAAAGGAGAGACCTTAAAAATGAAAAGTGATACCGTAAGAAAAGGCACACAGCAGGCACCACATCGTTCCCTGTTCAATGCCCTTGGAATGACAAAGGAAGAAATGGACAAACCACTGGTAGGAATCGTAAGCTCTTATAACGAGATCGTACCGGGACATATGAACCTTGACAAAATTGTAAATGCTGTAAAGCTCGGCGTTGCAATGGCTGGCGGCACACCGGTTGTATTTCCGGCGATCGCAGTATGTGACGGAATCGCAATGGGACACGTTGGAATGAAATATTCCCTTGTAACACGTGACCTGATCGCAGATTCCACAGAGGCCATGGCACTGGCTCATCAGTTCGATGCTCTGGTCATGGTTCCCAACTGTGACAAAAACGTACCTGGCCTTCTGATGGCAGCGGCAAGGATCAACGTTCCTACTGTATTCGTAAGCGGCGGTCCGATGCTTGCCGGCCATGTAAAAGGACACAAAACCAGTCTTTCCAGTATGTTTGAGGCAGTAGGCTCCTATGCAGCAGGAACCATCACAGCAGATGATCTGGAAGAATTCGAGAACAAAACCTGCCCGACCTGTGGATCATGTTCCGGTATGTACACTGCGAACAGCATGAACTGCCTGACAGAGGTTCTCGGTATGGGACTGAAAGGAAACGGTACCATCCCGGCAGTATACTCTGAACGTATCCGTCTTGCAAAGCATGCAGGAATGCAGGTAATGGAAATGTACAGAAGGAACATCCGCCCAAGAGACATTATGACAAAAGAGGCAGTTTTAAATGCACTTACAGTAGATATGGCACTTGGATGCTCCACAAACAGTATGCTTCATCTTCCGGCTATCGCACATGAGATCGGAATGGATTTTGATATCAGCTTTGCAAATGAGATCAGTGAGAAGACCCCGAACCTTTGCCACCTTGCACCGGCAGGCCCGACCTACATGGAAGATCTTAATGAGGCCGGTGGTGTCTATGCGGTCATGAATGAGCTGAACAAGCTGGGACTTCTCCATACAGAGTGTATGACAGTAACCGGAAAAACAGTAGGTGAGAATATCAAAAACTGTGTAAACCTGAATCCGGATGTTATCCGCCCGATCGACAATCCGTATACAAAGACAGGCGGACTTGCCGTACTGAAAGGAAACCTTGCACCGGACGGCGGCGTTGTAAAACGTTCCGCAGTTGTACCGGAAATGCTGGTACATGAAGGTCCTGCACGTGTATTTGACAGCGAGGATGACGCAATTGTTGCCATCAAGGGCGGTAAGATCGTAGAGGGAGATGTTGTGGTTATCCGCTACGAGGGACCAAAGGGTGGTCCTGGAATGCGAGAGATGCTGAATCCTACATCTGCTATTGTGGGAATGGGACTTGGTTCTTCCGTAGCCCTGATCACCGACGGACGTTTCAGTGGTGCATCCAGAGGAGCCGCTATCGGACATGTATCACCGGAGGCAGCAGTAGGCGGCCCGATCGCACTGGTTGAGGAAGGCGATATCATCAGCATCAATATTC
>OLPN01003381.1_pt1 | contig 11221 bp, 9 predicted proteins | sample 1672601 | NCBI WGS metagenome assembly OLPN01 (sample SAMEA3136704, study PRJEB25190) | human gut metagenome | reverse complement strand
CCTCGCGGAGCGTTTATTATCGTATGGAAACGAAGTTTCCTATACGATAATAAAACTGTCGCCGGAAATCTGCCGTTTTTCGCCCCCCTATACTCCGCTGTGTTACGGCACATCTACCATAATCACATCCGGTCCGATCTGTTTGATATCCTGATACGCAATCGCATACTCCGTATCGCAGCCAAACAGGCATTTCCAGTTTTTGCCGCCGATGCCCGGCACAATGATTTTCTGGATCACGCCGCTGCACTCATCGAACTCAAAGTCCGTCACATGTCCCATTTTTCGGCAGTCGCGTAAGTTTACGACTTCCTTGCTTTTTAATTCTGAAAAAAGCATCCGAAATTCTCCCGTTTTTTCTATCCTATGCAGCGGTGTGCACGCTGGTGCAGCACTTTTCACCACGGCTGCCATGCGCTGCAATGCATCAAAATCTGCGTCATCGCTTTGAATAAATTCCGTTTTTTCGTCCATGCTCTTTTCATAGCTTTTCAATCACAGGAGGCAATGCCATGGCACTCAACAAAGTGGAAATCTGCGGCGTCAACACCGCCCGCCTGCCGATCCTAACCAATGAAGAAAAAGACGCGCTTTTTATCCAGATCCGGCAGGGCGACGCCGAGGCACGGGAACAGTTTATCAAGGGAAATCTGCGGCTCGTTTTGAGCGTCATCCGACGCTTTCCCTCTGCAGGGGAAAACGTAGACGATCTATTTCAGATTGGCTGTATCGGTCTGATCAAGGCAATCGACCATTTCAATACCGAACTGGGAGTACGGTTTTCAACTTATGCTGTTCCAATGATTATTGGGGAGATCCGGCGTTTTCTGCGGGACAACAACTCCATCCGGGTCAGCCGTTCGCTGCGCGACACCGCCTATAAAGCCATCTACGCGCGGGAAATGCTTTTAAAAAAGAACCAGAAGGAGCCGTCCATCACCGAGGTTGCCTCCGAGGTCGGCATCTCCCGGGAGGATATTGTCTATGCCCTCGACGCCATCCAGAATCCCATGAGCCTGTATGAGCCGATTTTCACAGACGGTGGAGACACGCTCTATGTGATGGATCAGATTCGGGATAAAAAGAACCGGGAGGAAAACTGGGTCGAGCATCTGTCTTTGTCCGACGCGTTAAAAAAGCTCAATGCCCGGGAACATGAGATCATTTCTCTGCGCTTTTTCGAGGGAAAAACGCAGATGGAGGTTGCCGAGCTGATCGGAATTTCCCAGGCACAGGTTTCCCGGCTCGAAAAAAATGCTCTCCGCATCATGCGCGCGTATTTGAGCGCATGATGCAGGGAGCATGTAACACACGGTGTGAGTATTTCACGGCATGACAGCACATCCCGGAATGCGTGCAGGCATGGCGGTCGGACGCAGCTGCAGCGCGCAGCTTCACTCCCGCACCATCTCTTTTTTCAGCCGCTTCATGATCTTTTTTTCCAGCCGGGAAATATAGGACTGGGAAATACCCAGATATGCCGCGACCTCCTTCTGGGTCATTTCCTGCCCGTCCGGCGTATCCAGTCCAAAACGCAGGCTGACGATTGTGCGCTCCCGCTCGGAAAGCTTCGCCACCGCATTTCTTAAAATCCTGCACTCTGCCTCGTTTTCCATATCCCTGTAGATCACGTCCTCATCCGTCCCCAGGATATCCGACAAAAGCAGCTCGTTCCCGTCCCAGTCCACGTTCAGCGGCTCATCGATCGAAACCTCCATCCGCGTCTTGTGGTTGCGGCGCAGATACATCAGGATTTCATTTTCAATGCATCGGGATGCATAAGTTGCGAGCTTGATATTTTTCCCGGGATTGAATGTATTGATTGACTTGATCAGTCCAATCGTGCCGATCGAAATCAGATCCTCCACGCCGACGCCCGTATTATCGAATTTCTTTGCTATGTAAACAACCAGGCGCAGGTTGTGTTCAATTAAAATTGACCGCGCCTCCTGCGCATATTCCTCTGTCGCCAGATCCTGAATCACTTCGTTTTCCTGTTCCGTTTCCAGAGGTGCCGGAAGCACATCTGCGCCGCCAATATAATGAATATCCCCCTCATGTGCCATAAAAAATGCCGGTTCCCGGCGGATCAATTTAAACTGCACTTTTCCCGGCATCGCTACTTTTAATATCATGGTCTGCTCCTTTCTTTTCCTCCAGTAATGCTGGATGCAGAATCATCTGGTATCCGCCCGACCGGCTCAAACGCCCGGGTCCGACCGCAACCGTCACATCTGCAATCTTTTTCTCCTGTCCGTCTTTTCTCAGATACAGTTCTGAAACCGTCACCGCCCGAAGGAGTCCGTGGGCCCTGCCGATGCTGTGATATGGAATCAGCCGAACCGCCTTTTCCGTCGAAATACCAAGCTTTTTCGCCGTCTCTTCGTCCAGAATGCAGACCGGACGCCCTGTGTACGGATCTTTCAGGGAATTTCCGCTGTCCATCAACGCGCTTCCGGAAAAAAACTTCGTTTTCCAGAAAAAAGAGACTTTCCAGATCGGATGTTTCTGCCGCCTGCGCTCCCGGTCCAGAAGCTTTGCGCCATACCAGACGACAATCGCGCACCAGACCAAAAGCTGCATCATGGAACCCTGCCCGCCGGTCCCAAAACCGTTTTGATCGGTTTCAAACAGCTCCCGGACTTCAGAAATGCCGTTGCAGACGCCGCCGAGCACGCAGGCACAACACATATAGCAGATCCAGACACGCCGCATTCCTTCCCGGCTTTTGACCCGAAAGCATCGCTGTACCCACCAAAGTGCTGCAATCAGGCAAAAAAACGTTTTTCCTGCCAGAATTATCCCTACTTCTCCCTGCAAAACCGCCGGAGCAGGCAGCAACAGGATTGCCGTAAAGCACAGCGCATTTCCGGCTGCTATTTCGATAATCCGTCGAACCCTTACTGTTATCCCAGACAGTTTCGCTGTCAGAAATAACAGCAGCACATTGATACAGGTGTGCATTATCCAGACCCGGTCTGCATAAATCCGATAGCTCACAAGCCTTTCCTCCCGCACGTTTTCCAAAACTGTATGTCCTTATTATAAAAATGCGGGCGCGTGGATTTTGTCGAAACGCTGTGCACTGCCGGGGAAAGTTTCGACAAAAAAACACCGCGAAATGACTTTTTCAGTCACCTCGCGGTGTTTTCTGTTTCGTTACTAAAATTATTTATTTTTTCTGAAGGAAATCCGGAATCTTTAAATCTCTCTCCTGTACCTTGCTGCGCAGTACCGTAGGAGCAGGCTGAATGCCATTTATGCCTGCCGGCTTCTTTAATTCCGCATTGGAAGCAGCTCCGGGATGAACCGGCTGCTGCAGTGCGCTGTTATACGGTCTTGTCGTGTTCGCGCCCGTCGCGCTCACTGTGGTCTTCATACCGGTCTGGCCTACGGAAGGAGTAATCGGTTTTCTTGCAAAGGAAGTACCGAAGCGGGAAGCCGGTGTCTCCTCAATACCGGTTGCAATTACGGTAATCCGGCAGTAGTCTGCCTGGTTGGAATCATACATGGCACCGAAGATGATGTTAACGTCATCGCCGGTGATTTCACGGACATAATCCACCGCATCGGAAGCGTCGAACATGGAAATATCGCCGGACACGTTGATGATGATATCGGTTGCGCCTGCAATCGTTGTCTCTAACAGCGGGCTCTCTACAGCGGCTTTGACTGCCATAACAGCCTTATCATCGCCTTTACCTTCGCCGATACCGATATGAGCAATTCCCTTGTCGCGCATAACGGTCTGTACGTCCGCAAAGTCGAGGTTAATGACTGCGGGGACGTTGATCAGATCGGTAATTCCCTGTACTGCCTGCTGAAGGACTTCGTCGGCCTTCATCAGGGCTTCCGGCATGCTGGTACGCTTGTCCACAATTTCCAAAATCTTGTCATTCGGGATAACGATCAGAGTATCCACGCTGTCACGCAGCTTCTCGATACCGGACATCGCATTGTTCATACGGGTCTTTGCTTCAAAGCGGAACGGCTTGGTTACAACACCGACCGTCAGGATTCCTTTGTCCTTGGCGAGCTTTGCGACAACAGGAGCCGCACCGGTTCCGGTTCCGCCGCCCATACCGCAGGTAACAAATACCATATCTGCTCCGTCTAAGGATTTGGAAATTTCTTCTGCACTCTCCTGAGCTGCCTGCTCACCGATTTCGGGCTTTGCGCCTGCGCCCAGTCCCTTGGTCAGCTTCTCGCCGATCTGCAGGTGCTTTTCCGCTTTGCAGAACTGCAGAGCCTGTCGGTCTGTATTGACTCCGATAAACTCCACACCGTCAATTTTCTCATCAATCATTCTATTTACAGCATTATTGCCTGCACCGCCAACTCCAATGACAAGGATGTGCGCTGCCGCTTCTGCGTCATTTACTTTAATCTCCAGCAAGGGTATTTCCTCCTTCATTCCTGACAAACTTCATAATATTTATCATATAATCATTTTCAGAATTACGCAACCCATTTTTTCAATTTCTTTGCGGTTATCCATCTTTCTGAAACGTCACATTTTTGCGGTCTTCCGAGTAATTCTGCAGATCGAGTACTCCGCTTTCGCCCGACAGATTCGGTAAAATCTGCTCCAGACGCATCACCTTTTCCTCCAGGTTATCCTTTCCCAGCTTTGCCCGGATATTGTCGAAATAAAGTGTTATTTCATTTGATTCGTTGAAATATATTTTATCCGTCGTGATCTGATGCTTGGAAAGCATTTGCGTAATCGAAAGGATTTCCTGAAAAATATCGGTATTCTTCACCGGAAGCGCCTCATACAAAACAACATGGTCGAACCTAATTCCCGTCACCTGCGGAATTCCTTCTGTCCTCGTTTCCGAAGATTCCACCACGATACCGTCCCGGTCAAAATACATGTAACGCCCCATGTATTCGACGTAGCCCGCCACAGACTTTTCATAAACACGGATCGTGATGCTGTCCGGCGAATCGACCCGGACACTCATCGTTTCGATAAACGGAATGTCCCGGATTTCCTTATTCCGATATTTTAACGAAAGATAGAGCGAATTGTAGGAAAGCCGATCGGTCAAAACCATCGCCTCGATCTCTTCGCTCGTGTAGTGAACGTTTCCCTCGACCGAAACGTTCTGCACCCGAAACACGGACACCACGACGAGGGCTATCGCCGCCAGACAGACGATCGCAATGCTGGCAATCAGTACGCCGAGATTTGCGCGCAGCCACTCGCCCGGCGTTGCCACTGCATAGGAATACCCGGCAGCTTTGCCGCTGCTTTTTTTCTTTTTTTTGCCGGAAGCTGATTTCTTCCGACTTTTTTCAGATTTTCCGCCGTCCAGCAGCTTATATTTCTGTTTCTGTGCCAATGTCTGCTCCCAACTCTCTGAAATCCCTTACGATATCTTCATATCCTCTCCGGATAAAATGACAGTTTTCCACGACCGTCTTATGCTCTGCACACAGCCCCGCCAGCACGAGTGCCGCCCCGCCCCGCAGTTCTTTTGCAAAAACCCGCTCTCCGTGCAGTTTTCTGCCTCCGGTGACCTCCGCGCTTGTTTGTCCGGCGACGATCGCAGCACCCATACGGTTTAACTGCTCATGCACACCAAACCTTCCATTAAAAACGCGCTCCGACACCATACAGTTTCCTTCTGCACAGCACAGTGCCGTCAGCATCGGGGACTGCAGGTCGGTCGGATAGCCCGGATATACGTCCGTTTCCAGCAAAAGCGGGGAAACCAGCCTGCCTGCACGTTTTACCAACAGTCCTTCTGAATCCGGGATAATCTGTGCGCCCATTTTTTTGGCAACTGCAATCACCGCTGTAAGCTGCCCGATCGGCGCCTGCCGCAAAAAAGCTTCCCCGCCTGCCGCGAGTACACCGATCAGACAGGTTCCTGCCACGATCCGGTCCGCATCGATGGAAAATTCTGTGCTGCAAAGCTTTTTTACGCCCTCAATTCGAATCGTTTTGCTTCCGGCTCCTTCGATCTTTGCCCCTGCACCGTTTAAAAAGCGGCACAGCGAAACGACCTCCGGTTCCTTTGCACAACCTGTCAGCACTGTTTCTCCCTTTGCACAGACCGCGCATAAAATCGCATTCTGCGTCGCACCGACGCTCGAAAACGGAAAAGGGATCTGTACGCCGTTCAGTCGCTTTGCAAATACCGTCAAAAAATTGTCATCCTCCCGCCTTATCTGACAACCGAAGCGCGCAAAGGCTTTCAGATGCAAATCGATCGGGCGGTCGCCGATGACACAGCCGCCAGGATCGCAGAAGGACGCCTGCCCAAGCCGCCCCAAAAGCGCGCCCGTCAGCACGATGGAGGAACGCATCCGAACCACTTCCTCTGCCGGAAGCCTGCTTTGCAGCGCACCGGAAGCGTCCACGCAGATCTCGTGACCGGTTTTTGTCACTGTTGCGCCGATTTTCTGCAAAATGCGGCACATGCAGTCCACATCCGAAATATCCGGGCAGTTTCGCAGTGTCGTCTTTCCGGCGATCAGAATGGTCGACGCCAGAATCGGCAGCACGGCGTTTTTCGACCCCTGCACTGTCATTTCCCCATAAAGAGGTCTTTTGCCTCTGATCCAGATTGAATCCACAAAACCACCGTCCGCGCTGCCCTTACCCTATACTATGGCAAACGTACCGCACACGTGACAAATGCAGCTGCACTGCGGCCCCGTGTCCAGATAACACGCTCGTCTTCTTTGCTCCCGATGAACGCGCGATACGCGCATACACCATTACACATCCCGGACCTTGATGCCGCGGGCAACGCTCATGACGAGCCCCATCTCGATCAGCAAAAACAGGATCGATGAGCCGCCGTAGCTGATAAACGGCAGGGACACGCCGGTGTTCGGCATTGAGTTCGTTACGACCGCAACATTTAAAATGACCTGAATCGCGATATGCCCCAGCACGCCGACAACTAACAGCGCACCGAACAGATCCGACGCGTTGTTCGCAATAATCATCAGACGCCAGATCAACAGCAAAAAAATCAGGATCACAGCAATGCCGCCGAACAGCCCCAGCTCCTCACAGATGATCGAAAAGATCATATCATTCTGCTGCTCCGGCAAAAAGCCCAGTTTCTGGATACTCTGCCCGAGCCCCTTTCCAAAAATGCCGCCGGAGCCGATCGCATAGAGTGCCTGCAGCGTCTGGAAGCCCTTGCCGGACGCATAGGCTTCCGGATCGAGCCACGCCATGATACGGGCGAAACGGAAATCCAGCCCTTCGATGCTCTGCAGCTGCTTGACACCGAAAATTACGCCTATAACTGCGAGTGCTCCAATTCCTCCTATGATGAAAAATGGTTTGTATTGCGGACTCGCCACAAACAGCATCAGGACCGCAATTCCCAGCACGATAATCGCAGAGCTCAGGTTGTTGGTGATTTGCCAGATACAAAAAACGTGCGGCAGAGAAACTCCAATAACCGTCAAAAAGCCTTTCGACGTCCGAATGTTTCTTCCCATCTTGCAGATAAACGTCGCCAGAAACAGAATCATCGCCAGCTTTGCGATCTCCGCAGGCTGAATCGACATACCGAGATTCAGCCACCTTCTTGCACCGTTGACCTCGACGCCCAGCGGCGACAGCACGAGTACAATCAAAATCAGGGAAACCACATAGCCGATTACCGCAAACCGTTCCCAAAAATGATATGGGATGTGGGAGACGAAAAACATCCCCACCAGCCCCAGCGCCGCCGCAAACGCCTGATGCATCAGATAATAGTCCTCGTTCAGATTCTGCGTCGTCGCATCGTAAGCGCTGGCGGAATAAATCATAACCAGTCCGAAGCCTGTCAGAAACAGGATGATGAACAGAAGACTGTAATCAAAATAGTATTCTGTTTTCTGAGATTTTCTCCGTCCTGCCACTTGCTCGCCCCTTCAGGCTGTTTACATATTCCTTGAACATTTTACCGCGCACCTCATAATTCGGGAACATTCCCCAGCTCGCGCATGCGGGGGACAACAGCACCGCATCGCCCGGACACGCTGCCTTTACACAGGTATCCATCGCTTCTTCAAAGCTGTCCGCCAAAACGATATTTTCCATTCCGTGCTTTTTTGCGCACTCCGCGATCTTTTCCCGCGTCTGACCGATCAGCACAAGCAGCTTCACCTTGCCGTCAAACGCTTCAATCCACTCGTCGTAGGTGTTCTGCTTATCATAGCCGCCGCCGATCAGCACGGTAGGCCACTTCATTGCGCGGATCGCCTGAATCGCCGCATCGGGATTGGTTCCCTTGGAATCGTTATAATAAACGACGCCGTTTTTGGTCGCTACATATTCGATTCTGTGTTCTACTGCCTGAAAATGTTTTACGGTATCCAGAATTGTTTCCATCGGCACGCCGTATGCTGCTGCAATCGCAATCGCTGCCATCACGTTTTCAAAATTATGTACGCCGATCAGCTGCATCTTGTCAACATCCATCAGGACTTCTTCCCCATTTCCGAGATTTCTGCAGATTTTGCTGCCGACCAGATAATAGCCTCTCTCCAACTTTTCTTTGGAAGAAAACCAGATGACCTGGGCCGGGCACTTCGGTGCAAACGCCTTTAACCAGCTGTCCTCGTGATTGAGCACACAGAAATCGTCCTTTGTCTGGTTTTTCGTGATGGATTCCTTGACCGCCGCATAGTTCTCCATCGTATGATGACGGTTCAAATGATCCGGCGTGATATTTAAAATCGCGCTGACAGTCGGATGGAAATGCACTGCAGTTTCCAGCTGGAAGCTGCTGATCTCCGCTACCGTCACGCTGTCCTTATCTGTTTTTAAAACCTCCTGCGTATAGGGGGTTCCGATATTGCCGACAACAAACGTATTGTCCTGATAACGCTTCAAGATCTCGCCCACCAGCGTTGTCGTCGTGGTCTTTCCGTTCGTGCCTGTAATTGCGAGCACCTTTCCCTTTTCATAGTTCCAGGCGAGCTCAATTTCGCCCCATACCGGAATATCCGCCTCTTCCAGTGTAGAAACAAACGCTTCTTCAATGGAAATACCGGGGCTTAAAACCGCCAGCGAAAGCTCGGAAAGCAACTCCTTCGAAAGGCTTCCCAGTACCAGCGCAGTATCTTTGGGATAATCTTCCCGCGCGCAGAGCGCCTTCCCATCCAGCTTTTCATTTTCATCAAACAGAACGGGAACGGCTCCCGCTTTCTGCAAGAGTCCGGCGGCTCCGAGTCCGCTCTTTCCGCATCCGGCTACCAGTACCTTTTTTCCCAGTAAATCCATGTTGATTCTCTCCTTTCGCTGCCATAGACAGCACTTTCGTTCTATGTTTCCCTGCAATTAATTGCGGTTTATTGTTTCATTCTTCTCATAATACCCTATTTCATCCAGATAGGGAAGAATATTTTCAAAAAGCTCGCGCACTACCGGCGCCGCCACCAGTCCGCCATAATAGACGCCTTGGGGGTTTCGGATAATGCACAATGCCAGCACCTTCGGATCGTCCGCAGGTGCAAAACCCAGAAACGAAGAAATATACCGACCAGTACCGCGAGGAAGCGTCTCGCTGGTCGCCGTCTTGCCTCCCACCTGATAGCCTTCGACTTTTCCATTTTTTCCGCCGCCGTTTTCCACGACCTGAAACAGGATGCTGCGCAGCCGAGCGCTCGTTTCTTCCGAAAGAATCCGTTTTTGCTCCGTTTCCTTCTGCACCGAAATGCGCTCCGAACCGTCCGTCTTTTCGCAATACAGTCCCAAATGCGGTGTAATCCGCGTCCCGCCATTAATGAGGGAGCTGACCGTCGCTGCAAGCTGGATCGGCGTGATCTGAAAGGACTGCCCGAACGAAATCGTCGCAAGCTCCACCGGACCGATCTGATCCTGTGCATGCATGATTGTACCGGCTTCTCCAGGCACATCGATTCCAGTTCTGTTCAGCAGCCCGAACTGCTTCATGCTTTGGTAAAACGTATCTGCACCCATCCGAAGCCCTACCGTCACAAACACCGGATTGCAGGAATTCATCGTCCCCTGTACGAAATTTTCAGTTCCATGACCCCGAACCTTTGCACACCGGATTTTTCTGCCCTCTACGACAATATAGCCCGGGCACTGAAAAGAATCCTCTTCCCGGACAACGCCGTTTTCCAGTGCGGCTGCCGCCGTAATGACCTTAAAGGCAGAGCCAGGCTCGTAGGTATCGTTGATGCAGGCGTTTCTCCACATTTTATTCAGGGCTTCCTGCTTTTCTTTTTCGGTCATGAGCTGTTCTTGCTGCCCCTCCGGAAGTGTGAACGGGTCATTCAACTGATATTCCGGCACATCCGCCATCGCAAGGATTTCTCCGTTATCGGGACGCAGCACCAGAATCGAAACGCTTTCCGCTTCTTTTTCCAGGCAGACCTGCTCCGCCAGCTGCTGTGCGTACAGCTGGATGTTGGCATCCAGACTAATGTATAAATCCTTTCCATCCACCGGCTCTACCCGGCTCTCTCCTTCATCCAGAAGCCGGACGCCGCGTGCGTCCGTCATTTCCAGAATCAAGCCCTCCTGCCCGGAAAGCACTTCCTCATACCGGCTTTCCAATGCCAAAATTCCCTGATTATCGCCTCCGGTAAAGCCGATCACTTTGGAAGCGAGATTCTCATACGGATAATATCGTTTATAATCCTCGTCCACCTTGATGCCGTCCAGCCCTGTCCGGTAAATTTCCTCCCCGGTTTCCAGATCGACATTGCTTTTGATTTTTTCGATGGACGATACCTTTTCCACTCTTTTTCGAACGGTCTCTTCCGACATTCCAAGCTTGCTGCACAAAAGCGCAATCACTGCGTTGGGATCGCGAATCTGGTTATGGATGACAGAAATCGTACAGACCGGCTGGTTATCCGCCAGCACGATCCCGTTCCGGTCTAAAATTCTCCCGCGCTTTGCCTTGATTTTGCGCTCTCTCTGATGCAAATCCAGCGCGAGCTCAGAATAATGTGCCGCCCGAAATACCATCAGATATGCCACTCTGGCGGACAGCCCTGAAAAGATCAGAATGCACGCCAGAAAAATTACGACGATCTTTTTGCGGTGAAACGGTTTGCTCAGTTCCATAAGTTCCCTGCAAAGCAGAAATTACTATACCTTATGAAACCGCTGCCTAAAATATGCACACGCTGCCGCTGCGCGCTGTGACCACAGCAGACAGCGATCGTACTCTTTTCGTAACTGTTCCGTACCCTCGCAGTTACGCGCAAAAATCCATTTCAA
>OLPN01003377.1_pt1 | contig 11234 bp, 8 predicted proteins | sample 1672601 | NCBI WGS metagenome assembly OLPN01 (sample SAMEA3136704, study PRJEB25190) | human gut metagenome | reverse complement strand
TTTTACGTTGTCAATACCTGTACCGTCACGGCGGTCAGTGATAAAAAGTCCCGAAACGCCCTGCGCCGGGCCAGAAAGCTGAACCCCGAGGCGGTGATCGGTGTATGCGGCTGCTATGCCCAGGTGCACCCCGAGGACATGGAAAAGCTGGAGGTGGATGTGGTCGGTGGCACCGGAGACCGGAATGCGTTCATTGACCGGCTGGAGCAGTTCCGGGCGGATCACCGGTATTCGGTGCAGGTGGACAATGCGTTTCGCCGAAAGGGCTTTGAGGTGTTGGAGCCCGGCGGATTGGGGGAGCGTACCCGTGCCATGCTCAAGGTGGAGGACGGCTGTGTAAACTTCTGCACCTACTGCATCATCCCCTATGCCCGGGGCGCGATCCGCTCCCTGCCGCTGGACACGGCGGTGCGGCAGGTGAAGGAGCTACGGGATCAGGGCTATCGGGAGGTTGTGGTCACCGGCATTGAGATTTCCTCCTGGGGCGCGGACCTCAAAAACGGCCAGAAGCCCGAGAATTTGATCTATGCCATCTGTCAGGCGGTGCCGGAAATGCGGGTGCGACTGGGATCCCTGGAGCCGAGAACCGTCGATCCGGATTTTTGCGAGACCTTGAAGGACTGTAAAAACCTCTGCCCCCAGTTCCATCTGTCCTTGCAAAGCGGCTGCGATGCAACGCTCCAGCGGATGCACCGGAAATATTCTACAGATCGGTATTTGGAAAGCTGTCGGCTGCTGCGGGAGACCTTCCCTAACTGCGCCATCACCACCGATCTCATTGTGGGCTTCCCCCAGGAGACGGAGGAGGAGTTTGCAGAAACCCTGGAATTCCTGAAAAAAGCGCAGTTTGCGGCCATGCATATCTTCCCCTACTCCCGGCGGACGGGAACCCCTGCGGCGGAAATGCCCGGGCAGGTTCCACAGGCGGAGAAGGAGCATCGGGCTGCCCGGGCGGCGGAGGTGGAATCGGCGCTGCGGGAAGGCTATCAAAAGAGCTTCATTGGCGCGACCCTTCCGGTGCTGTTTGAGCAGCAGGACGCACAGGGGCGCTGGACGGGGCACACCACCAACTATATTCTGGTGGCGGTGGAATCGGAACGGGATCTCCACAATCAGATTCTGGACGTTGCCATCACCGGCTGGGAGCCCCATGGACTTCTGGGCCGCTTAAAAGCGGAATAAGAACACCGGCAGCGGGACAAAATCAGTCCTGCTGCCGGATTTTCATATTGATAGAGGGATTCAGCGCGCCCCTGTCCGCAACTCCCAAAAAGCAACGGCACTGGCAGCGGCAACGTTCAGGGAATCCACCCCGTGGGACATGGGGATCATCACCGTGTAGTTGCAGCCGGAGATGGTTTCAGTGCACAGTCCGTCCCCTTCGGTGCCCAGAAAAATGGCCAGCTTGGCTTCGGATTTCAGCGCGGCATCGGTGATGGGGACGGCGCGGTGATCCAGGGCCATGGCGGCGGTGGAAAAGCCCAAATCCTTGAGCGTATGGAATGCATCCTGGGGCCAAGTGTGGATATCCGCCCCAAGATAGGCCCAGGGCACCTGAAATACCGTGCCCATACTCACCCGCACGGCCCGACGATGGAGCGGGTCGCAGCAGTTGGGGCTCAGCAGCACCGCATCCATGCCCAATGCGGCGGCGGAACGGAAGATAGCGCCCACGTTGGTGGGATCCACAATGCCCTCCAGCACGGCGATCCTCCGGGCATCCTTACAAATGGCGGCGGCATCCATGGGCGCTGGACGGCGCATGGCACAGAGAATACCCCGGGTCAATGCAAACCCGGTGAGTTCCGCCAGCAGCTCCCGATCTCCGGTGAACACGGGAATCTCGCCGCAACGGGGCAGCAGGGTATCCGCAATGCTCGGGAGCTTTGACCGCTCCAGCAGCATGGACACGGGAGTATAGCCTGCGTCCAGCGCATGGGAAATGACCTTGGCGCTTTCGGCAATGAACAGCGCCTGGGACGGGTCGCGCTTGGAACGGAGCTGGGCCTCGGTCAGGCGGACATAGGGGGAAAGCTCCTCCCGGGTGAAATCGGTGATCTCAATGATCTGTGCCATGGGATTCTCCTTTGCTTTATCTGAATGGATGCCCAGCAGACCGTCAAAGGCCTGGGCAACGCCATCCTCCAGATAGTGACCGGTGACGGCGTCGGCGGCAGCCAGGCAGGCGGGGCTTCCGTTGGCTACGGCAATGCCCATTCCGGCCCATTCCAGCATATCGGCATCGTTGTCTGCATTGCCAAAGGCGCAGACGGCTTCCCGGGGAATGCCCAAATGCGCTGTCAGAAAGGCAAGCCCCCGATGTTTTCCACAGGCTTCGTTGGAAATCTCAATGAGATGGGGCACGGAGCTGGTGATGTACACCCCGGAAAGGGACGTTAGCCGCTGCATCATGGTTTCCTTTACCTGTAGATTGCCTACCACGATGTCCAGACTATCCAGCCGGGTTTCATGCTCCAAAAGAAACACGGCAATATCCGGCACAGGATGGCGGGCGGACTGGACATAAGCGACGGAGTTTTCTCCGCAGAGATAGACGGCTGGGTGGTTGACATAATCCGCTTGCGCATAGGCGCAGCCATCCACAAAGCCCTCATAGGTCAGGAACTCCCCCTGACCGAGCCGGAGTACGTCCCGGGCGGTTTCGGCGGGGAGAAAATGCTGCACGAGTATGCGTTGGGCGGCAAGGTCATAGACCATAGCGCCGTTGCCGCAGATGGCATAGCGAATCCCGGGGAAATGGGTCATCTCCCGGGGCAATGTGTCAAGTGACCGCCCGGATGCAATGACGATTTGAATGCCCCTGGAAATGGCGGCCTCCAATGCGGCCCGATTGCCGGGAGAAAGGTGGGACTGCCGGTCCAATGTGGTCTCGTCCAGGTCCAGGGCAATGAGCTTGGGAGCCACGGGGCTTACCATAGCATCAGCTTTTCGGCCTGGGCCTGAAGCTCAGCGCGGAAATCGGGATGGGCTACGGCGATGAGGTTCCGCACCTTCTGCCGGACGCTTCTGCCCCGGAGGGGTGCAATGCCGTATTCCGTGACCACATAATCCAGCTCGTTCCGGCTGAGGGTGACGATGCTGCCGGGCTCCAGCTGGGCAGTGATGGTGGAGACGGTGCCGCCGTGCTTGGTGGAGGCGGTGGCAATGATATTCCGTCCGCCCTTGGAGTGGGTTGCGCCCACGGCCATGTCGGACTGGCCGCCGGAGCCGGAATACTGCCGGGAACCGATGGACTCCGAGCACACCTGGCCGGTGAGATCCACGGACAGGCAGGCGTTGATGGACACGAAATTGTCATTCTGAGCAACAATCTGCGGATTGTTGACGGTTTCGCCCCGGAGCATCCGAACGCCGGGGTTCTCCTCCAGCAGATCATAGAGCGCCTGGGTGCCATATGCAAAGGTGCCGACGATTTTTCCGGGCATAAAGTTCTTCTTTCTGCCGGTGATGACCCCTTGCTTCACCAGCTCCACCATGGAATTGGTAATCATCTCGGAATGAACGCCCAGGTCGTGCTTGTCCTTGAGCGCCAGCGCGGCTGCATCGGGAATGCCGCCGATGCCCAGCTGAATGCAGTCACCGTCATTTACCAGGGAAGCTACGTAATTACCGATGGTCATTTCCAGCTCGTTGGGGGTGCTGACGGGCAGGTAGGGCAGCGGAGTTTCGGCCTCCACGATCATGTCAACATCCCGGATATGAACCTCGGTGTCGCCGTAGATCCGGGGTAGATTGGGGTTTACCTGGAGGATCACCCGATCCGCAGCCTCCAGAAACGTCTTTTCGTGGATCAAACACAGGGGGATCATAAAGTAGCCGTGGCGATCCATGGGGGTGGCGGCGGCGATAAAGACATTGCAGCCGTTGACCTCAATCCATCGGCTGGCCCCATTGTGGAGGTCACCGGGATAATAGCTGAGAAGGCCCTGCTCCCGGCCCTTGCGGGTGGCACCCATCAGGAACGTGATGTCCATATCAAAGGTATTCTGATAGATGGGGTCGGAGAGAAAACGATGGGGCGAGAAGCACATGGGCGCAAACATCCGGAAGTGCTTTCCGCTGCTGCGGAGATGGTCGATGGCATCGAAGAAAGCCGTGGGCTCGTTGGCACACTGGGAGGTGCCGATGACGTCGCCGTCCTTCAGAGAGTCCAGGGCTTCTTCTATGGTGACTCTTTTAGACTGATATTCTGCTTCGTAGAGATTCATGGGGTGTATGCCTCCGTTTGCATTTGTTTCAAAGATGAAACGAGATGATTGTGACATTATTATAATGCGTACTGAACAAAGCCATAAGCCTTGAAATTCATAAAAACCATCAAAAAAGCTGTTTTTATGAAATTGCGCGGCAGAAGCCGCGCGAATAAACCGCAAAGCGGTTTATTCAGCAGACATTATTATAAAGAGAAGTGCCGGAAAAAGCAATGTTTTTGCGAAAAACCTGCAAGCTCAGATTTTTCTGAGAAATGTGTTGACAAAGGCGCTCGGATGGTGTATCGTTAGCTTGCTAATTGTTAGCTAAGATACTGTCAGCATAAAAACAATCTGCGGCAGTCGCTTGGAAAGGAGCATTGCATCTATGAAATCAAGGGATGAGGAATGGGGACCAGGACCGGATTTCGGGCCGCCCCCGCCCCCCGGAAAAGAAATGCCCATTGAGGAGCAGACCCCGCCGGAAGACGAACCCATGAGCTTCCGGCTGATGCGGCGGATCGAATACACCGGCCGGATCCATCACATGGCCTTCCGTTCCATTTTGCGGAAGGACGGCCTTCCACCGGCTCAGGCCAGCGCATTGCGGTTTATCATCCGCTTCCCGGGCATGAGCCAGCGGGAACTGGCGGACCGGCTGCACATTCAGCGGGCCACCGTTACGGTGATGCTGCAAAAAATGGAGCGGGCCGGTTATGTGGATCGCCGCCCGGACCCCATGGATCAGCGAATTTTCCGAATCTATCCTACGGAAATGGCGGTTCGGCAGGACGAGGAGGGCAAACGATCCATTGACGGATATTTTGCCGACGTATTCCGGGGCTTTTCGTCGGAGGAGCAGCAGGTGATGGACGATATGTTGTCCCGATTGGGGGCCAACATTCGCGGGATTATTGAGGCCACCCCCGATAGCCAGAGCAAGGAGTGAGCGCATTGAAAACATTTTTACAGTATATTAAGCCCTATTGGAAATGGGTGCTGCTGACGATCGTATTTATCGCATTGCAGTCCCTTTCCGATCTGTACCTCCCGGCGCTGAATGCAAAGATTATTGATGACGGCGTTATGACCGGAGATGTGGGAAAAATCCTCACCTACGGCGTGCTGATGCTGATTGTGGCAATTCTGGTGGGACTGTGTACGCTGGGCACCACTTATTATTCCACCAAGGCTTCTCTGGCCTACGGCAGAGATATGCGGCTGGGGCTGTTTACCAAGGTGCAGTCCTTTTCCCAGTCCGATCTGGATCAGTTCGGCACTCCCTCACTAATTACCAGAACTACAAACGACGTCAACCAGATTCAGCAGATGATGCAGATGCTGCTGCGGACGATCATTACAACGCCCATTCTGCTGCTGGGCGGCATTGTCATGTGCCTCCGGCAGGACGTAAAGCTGTCGGCGATTCTGCTGTTTGTGGTACCGGTGATTACGGTGATGGTGGTGGTGACCACGAAAAAGTCCCATCCCTGGTTCAAAAAGCAGCAGACCCAGGTGGATGTGCTCAACCAGGTGCTCCGGGAGAAGCTCTCGGGCATTCGCGTGATTCGCGCATTTGTGCGCACGGACTATGAGGAAAAGCGCTACGACAGCGAAAATGAAAAAATGCTGAAAATCGCGGTGCACGCCCATAAGCTCATGACGGCGATGATGCCCATGGTGACGCTGGTGATGAACATCGCAACCCTGGCGGCCTATTATCTGGGCGCAATTCGGATTGACAATGGCGGCATGGGCATTGGCTCCATGAATGCGTTTGTCACCTATCTCACGCAGATTTTGATGAGCGTGATGATGTCGTCTATGATGATGAATATGATCCCTCGGGCCATGACCTCCATTGGCCGGATCAACGAGGTGCTGGAGTATGAGCCTACGGTGCAGGATTTGAATGCATCGGAGGAAAAGCAGCTGGGGAAGTTCCAGGGGCTGGAGTTCCGGGATGTATCCTTCTGCTATCCCGGCGCGGATTGTCCGGTATTGGAGCATGTGAGCTTTGTGACCCGCCCCGGCGAGACCACGGCGATCATCGGCTCCACGGGTTCCGGCAAATCCACGCTCATCAATCTGCTGCCCCGTATTTATGACGTGACCGAGGGCCAGGTGCTCATGAACGGCATTGATGTGCGGGAAGTGAGTCAGGCCGAGCTGCGGAGCCATTTGGGCGTGGTACCCCAGAAGGCACTGCTGTTTGACGGCACCGTGGCATCCAACCTCCGTTATGGAAAAGAAGACGCCACCGAGGAGGAGCTGTGGCACGCGCTGGAGGTGGCCCAGGGCAAGGACTTCGTATCCGGCATGCCCCGGGGATTGGAATCCTCCATTTCCCAGGGCGGCACCAACGTATCCGGCGGTCAGCGGCAGCGGCTTGCCATTGCCCGGGCAATTATTCGGAAGCCCGATGTGTATATTTTCGATGACAGCTTCTCGGCCCTGGACTTTAAGACCGACGCAAAGCTCCGTCAGGCGTTGAGCCACGAAACGAAGGAAGCGGCGGTGCTGATCGTTGCCCAGCGTGTTACCACGGTATTGGGCGCAGACCGGATCATCGTCCTGGACGAGGGTAAGGTGGCAGGCATCGGCACCCATAAGGAGCTGATGGAATCCTGCCAGGTATATAAGGAAATCGTATTTAGCCAGTTGAGTGCAGAGGAGGTGGCGTAAATGGCAAACGAAGATGTCGAGAAGGAAAAGCGAGAACTGGAGCTTCAACGCCAGAAGCGCTTCTCCGGCGGCCCCGGCAGCCAGTTTATCTCCGGCGGTGAACAGGCCAGCGACTTTAAGGGCACCATGTCCCGGCTGCTGCAACTGCTAAAGCCGCAGCTTCCCCTGATTCTTTTGACGTTTGTGATGACCATTGCCTATACCGTGGCCAGCACCTATGCCCCCAATAAGCTGGCGGATATGGTGGATATCATCACCGACGGTATTCGCGCAAAAAACACCGGCGGCGGAATTGACTTCGGCGCGCTGCGTCATGCGGCGCTGATCGTGGGGCTATTATATGCCCTGACGGTGGTATGCAACCTGATTCAGCAGTTTATCATGATCGACGTATCGCAGAATCTGGTCTACGATATGCGCAAGGCCATTGATATCAAGCTGAAAAAGCTGCCCATCAAGTATTTTGACTCCCATTCCCGGGGCGATATCCTCTCCCGGGTGTCCAACGACGTGGAGAATATCTCCATGACCCTGCAAATGAGCCTGACCCAGATCATCTCCGCGATTATTACGCTGGTCAGCGTGCTGTTCTTTATGTTCTATCGGAACTGGCTGCTGACGCTGATCTCGCTGGTAACGGTGGTGCTGTGCTTCCTGATGACCAAGGTGATTGCATCTCGGGCCAAGGGCTATTTCACCACACAGTGGGCTTCCACCGGTAATCTCAACGGTCAGATCGAGGAAATGTACACCGGCCACACCGTGGTAAAGCTCTTTGGCCGGCAGCAGGCCGCCATGGAGGCCTTTGAGAAGGAGAACGAGGTGCTGTTCCAGTCCTCCTTCAAGGCTGCGTTTATCTCCGGCGTGATTCAGCCGGCCATGATGGTTATCAACAATCTGAACTATGTGGCTGTGTGTATTTTGGGCGGCGTTTGGATTGTCGGCGGCGGGCCTTTGGGGATGATCGTCACCCTGGGCGATGTAACCGCGATCATCGCCTACTCCAGGCAGCTGATGATGCCAATCACCCAGACGGCTTCCATTGCCTCTACCATTCAGTCCACCATTGCCTCTGCGGAGCGGGTGTTTGAGCTGCTGGACGAGGAGGAAGCAGCGCCGGATCTGGAGCCCATTGAGCATCTGGAGGATCCCAAGGTGGTGTCCTTCGAGCACGTGAGCTTCAGCTATAAGCCGGACACCAAGCTCATTGAAGACCTGAATCTTACGGTTCGTCCCGGCGAAAAGGTCGCCATTGTCGGCCCCACCGGCGCGGGCAAGACCACGCTGGTGAACCTGCTCATGCGGTTCTATGAGGTGGACGGCGGACGGATCGCCATTGACGGCAAGGACATCCGCTCCATCCCCAGAGAGGAGCTGCGGAGTAAAATCGGCATGGTGCTCCAGGATGTATGGCTGTTCAGCGGCACCATCCGGGACAATATCGCCTACGGCTATAATGTGCTGTCTGGCAAGGAGGCCACGGAGGAAGAAATCGTGGCGGCGTCAAAGATGGCCTATGTGGATCACTTTGTCCAGACCCTGCCCCACGGCTATGACACCGTAATCAACGACGATGCCACGAACATTTCTCAGGGCCAGAAGCAGCTGATGACCATTGCCCGGGCGTTCCTGTCCGATCCCAGCATTCTGATTCTGGACGAGGCCACGTCTTCTGTCGATACCCGTACCGAGGTGCTGATCCAGAAAGCCATGCAGAAGCTTATGGAGGGCCGCACCAGCTTTGTCATTGCCCACCGGCTTTCAACGATCCGGGATGCGGACCTGATCCTGGTGATGAACCACGGTACCATCATCGAGCAGGGCACCCACCAGCAGCTGCTGGACAAAAAGGGCTTCTACTACGACCTGTACAATTCTCAGTTTATCGGTGCAACCGTGGAGGACGAACCCGCACAGCAGCAGGACAGCGGCTTCTCCGGCGGAGGGTTTCCCGGCGGCGGCTTCCCTGTTCCCGAAGGAATGCAGGAGGAATTCGAGGTATGAGGCGTGTGGTGATTACCGGCGGCTCCCGGGGAATCGGCGCTGCAACCGTTCGAAGGTTCACAGCAGCCGGAGATCGGGTGTACTTTCTGTATGAAAAGAGTACGGAGCTGGCTCGGCAGCTGGAGCAGGAAACCGGCGCAGTGGGCATTCCGTGCGATATCTCTCAGGAAGACGCGGTAAATCGGGCGTTCCAGCAGATCGGCCCGGTGGATGTGCTGGTGAACAACGCAGGCATTGTGGACTATAACCCCATCAACTGGGTGTCCGCCGAGACGTTCCGCCGGGTAATGGATGTGAACGTCACGGGAATGTTCCTGTGCTGCAAGGCGGCCTTGTCCGGAATGCTGCAACAGCAGAAGGGGGCGATCATCAATGTGTCCTCCATGTGGGGGCGGGTTGGCAGCTCCTGCGAGGTGGCCTATTCCACCTCCAAGGCGGCGGTGATCGGCATGACCAAGGCGCTGGCGAAGGAGCTGGGGCCCTCGGGGATCCGGGTCAATGCCGTTGCCCCCGGGGTAATCCAGACGGATATGGTGAAAAACGTCGCTCCCGAGGTCATGGAGGAACTGCGGCAGGAAACGCCCCTGGAGCAGCTGGGCAAGCCGGAGCAGGTGGCGGATGCCATTTGGTACCTGGCATCGGAGCAGGCGAGCTTTGTTACGGGAACTCTGCTGGATGTCAGTGGCGGATTTGTTATGTAACCTAAAAAGATAGCACTGGACGGCATAGCACACTGCTATGCCGTCCATTTTTGTATTTTGATCAGGAGAGATGTGCAGAAACCCAGGAGATAAGATCGGAGAAGACCTCGTCCTTGTTGGTTTCGTTGTGCATTTCGTGGCGGCCGCCGGGATAGAGCTTCAGGGTGACGTCCTCCAGCTGGGCCTGTTGCAGCATGGCATACACGGCCTGAACGCCCTTGCCGTAGTTGCCCACCGGGTCGCAGTCTCCGGAGTAGAGCAGAATGGGCAGAGACTTTTGCAGCCGTCCGGCCCAGTCGGTGGTGTTGACGTGGGTGTAGGCGGTGAGCATATCCCGATAGGCCGAGACGGTAAAGGAGAAATTACACTTGCTGTCGGCGGCGTATTTCTCCCAGACCTCCGGATCCCGGCTGAGCCAGGCATTGCCGGAGGTGGCGTTGGGGATTTTCTTGCAGTAGGAGCCCATGCTGCACTTGACCATGAAGTTCGAGACGTATTTGGGGCCCTTGACCTTGGCCAGGAACCCGGCCAGCCTCCGTCCAAAGGGCATGAGAGGGCTGGGGCCGCCGGTGCCGCTGATGATGAGGCCATCGATGGTCTCCGGGTGCAGCTCGGCGTACCACCGGGCGTAAAAGCTGCCCATGCTGTGGCCCAAGAGGAAATAGGGAACGCCGGGGAATTTCTCATGCCCCAGGGTGTTCATGGTGTAGAGATCCTTGAGGATGAACTGATAGCCGTTTTTCTCGGCCATAAAGCCGTAGTTTTCCGGGGCGCTGGTGTCGCCATGGCCCAGATGGTCGTTGCCGCAGATGGCGATGCCGGCCTGGCAGAGTACCTCGAACATCGGCTCGTACCGGCAGACGTATTCGCACATCCCGTGGCTCAGCTGGATCACCGCGCGGATGGGCTGGGTGGGGGTGTAAAAGTAACCGGCGGTCTGTGATGTGCCGTCGGCGGACGGGAAATGAATGGATTCCTTCTGAAATGCGGGCATGGCGATCCCTCCATGAATGGTTTGATGCATTCAGTATACACCGTTTTGGGCGGAAGAACAATGGGAAGGGAGAAAATTTTCACAGTGGAGGGTGCCGTCCTGAAATTTGGACAGGGAGTGTGGTAAGAAGAAAAAGGAGAATGGCGTTTCCGTGGGGGTGCGCGGGCCGGTGTCCATCCATCAGGCAGTGAGTGTATCCCCGGTGGAAATCGAGTCCATGCAGATCACTAAGAGCGTCAACGGCGAGGTGGAGCTGAACGAGGACAGTACGGAGAAGGATTCAAAGAAGTCCTCCGATACCATGGGAATGAAGCACTTTGTGCGGTTTAGCCTCTACCAGATCAAGGGATCTGCTAACGTCTAGCTGGCGGAGAAGACGGGCTTCACCCAGGAAGATGTCGCGGTGCCCAAGTCGGAGGAAAAAGTGCCGGAATCGGTGGATGAGCTTCCGGGACTTGCCATGGAGGAAATTGTTGGTGTATAATAAGAATGAATCGTAAGCGGGAGCAAGGTTTGAGGGCATAATTTCGCGAAGGGGAAGTGACCATGGATTCCCTGGACGGTTTGCACCGGATTTTTGCACAATCAGGACTGCGATGAGGTGGATTTTTGCTGGCGGAGCGCAGGAGACTGAGAATT
>OLPN01003371.1_pt1 | contig 11244 bp, 11 predicted proteins | sample 1672601 | NCBI WGS metagenome assembly OLPN01 (sample SAMEA3136704, study PRJEB25190) | human gut metagenome | reverse complement strand
TCATGATAGCTGCGAAAGCAGCGTCAAGCACCGAAGGTGCGAATCATGATATAATGTAACGATTCTAACAAAGGAGTTTTAGGAAAGTATGAAAACAATAATCGAATTGATTTCCAATGAAGTAATGACCGCTTTTAAAGAAGCCGGTTATGATGAAAATATGGGAAAGGTTACGCTGTCGAATCGGCCGGACCTGTGTGAATATCAGTGTAATGGTGCTATGGCAGGTGCAAAAGTATATCATAAAGCCCCGATCATGATCGCCAATGATGTAGTGGCAAAACTTGCCGGCAGTAAAGTCCTCGAGATGGCAGAAGCTGTTAATCCGGGATTCATTAATCTGAAAGTATCCGGAGCATATATGGCGCAGTATTTGGAAGAGATGAGAAACAGTGAGAAAATGGGTGTGGAAGAAGCAAAGGATCCACAGACCATGATTCTTGACTACGGTGGACCAAACGTTGCAAAACCACTGCATGTCGGACATCTGCGTTCTGCAATTATCGGTGAGAGTATCAAGAGAATGGGAAGATATCTGGGACATAAAGTTATCGGTGATGTTCATCTGGGAGACTGGGGACTGCAGATGGGTCTGATCATCACAGAACTGCATAAAAGAAAACCGGAACTGGTATATTTCCAGGAGAATTATGAGGGAGAATACCCGGCAGAAGCTCCGTTTACCATCAGTGAACTGGAAGAAATCTATCCGGCAGCCAGCGGAAAATCAAAAGAAGATGAGGAGTACAAGGCAGAAGCTCTGGAAGCAACGCATCAGTTACAGATGGGCAACAGAGGATATCGTGCATTATGGAAACATATTCTGCAGGTGTCCGTTACCGACCTGAAGAAAAACTATGCAAATCTGAACGTAGACTTTGATCTGTGGAACGGAGAATCCAGTGTACAGGATACGATCGCACCGATGGTACAGAAACTGAAAGATCAGGGACTGGCTTACGAAGATCAGGGTGCGATTGTCGTAGATGTCAAAGAAGAGAGCGATACCAAAGAGGTACCTCCGTGTATGATCTTAAAATCGGATGGTGCTGCTTTGTATACAACCACAGACCTTGCTACTATCGTGGAACGTATGGAAAAATACAATCCGGATGAGATCATGTATGTGGTAGACAAACGTCAGGAGATGCATTTTGTTCAGGTATTCCGCTGTGCCAAAAAAGCAGGTATGGTAAAAGATGATACCAAACTGACGTTCCTTGGTTTTGGTACCATGAACGGAAAAGACGGAAAACCGTTCAAGACAAGAGAAGGCGGTGTGATGCGTCTGGAAAATCTGATTCGTGATATCAACGAAGAAATGTATAAAAAAATCGTGGACAACCGCAGCATCAAAGAAGAAGATGCAAGAGCGACTGCAAAAATTGTAGGACTTTCTGCAATCAAATACGGAGACCTGTCCAACCAGGCATCCAAAGATTATATTTTTGATATTGAAAGATTTACATCTTTTGAAGGAAATACCGGTCCGTATATTCTGTATACAACCGTTCGTATCAAATCTATCCTGAACAGATATAAAGAAGAAGGCGGTAATCTGGATACCCTGAAGATTCTGGCGGCAGGAAGTGACAGTGAGAAAGCGCTGATGCTGGAGGCATCCAAATTCAATCAGGTGATCACGAATGCTTATGAAGAGAAAGCACCGCATAAAATCTGTTCTTATATTTATGAACTTGCAAATGCATTTAACCGCTTCTATCATGAAACAAAGATTCTGGCTGAAGAGGATCAGGCGAAGAAAGAATCCTATCTGGCTTTGCTGATGCTGGTAAAAAATATTCTGGAAGCATGTATCGATATGCTGGGATTTGAAGCACCGGAAAGAATGTAAGTGTGATTTCCGGAAGGAGGAGCAATTATGAAAAAACCTTCAGGAACCAGAGTGAACATCATGATCATGGGAATTGTGATCGTGGTGCTTGCCCTGGGTCTTGCAGCCATCCTGGGATATGGAAAAGCCAGAAAGCAGATGGAACAGATGCAACAGGCACAACAGGAACAGGAGGCAAAAGAAGCGCAGATAACACCGACGCAGACGGTGACACCGGAGCCTACGGATGATCCGACAGATCCAGCAGTACAGAAAAAGAATCTGATCACGGAGATCAAAAAGGCGGTAGAACATAATGATGTAAAAATTATGACCGCAGATCTCCGGTATACGTCACAGGAAGGTCAGGTAGAAGCATATACGCAGGAAGATGTGGCAGCTGTTTTGCTGCATCTGAAAAAGAACGAGAAAGATTACCAGGCTTTTGTGGAAAAACTGCAGGATGAGAGTGTTACAGTAGGAGAAGAAGAGGGAATACAGTACCTTCTTCTGACAGATTCAAATCTCAGGAAAATGACCGGGACAGAAGAACCGGCGGAAACCGTAGAGGCGGAGATTGTCACACCGACACCGACTCCCGAAGGCAATGGCAGGAAAATTGCCATTGATGCAGGCCATCAGGCACATGGAAACAGTGAACAGGAGCCAATTGGGCCGGGGGCGTCTCAGACAAAAGCAAAAGTGGCATCCGGAACGACCGGAAGAACAACAGGAGTAACGGAATATCAGCTGAATCTGGATGTGGCACTGAAGCTTCGCGATGAGCTGGAAGCAAGGGGATACGAAGTCTATATGATCCGGGAAACCAATGATGTGGATATCAGTAATGCGGAGCGGGCACAGCTTGCAGCGGAATCGGGTTCAGATATTCTGATTCGCATCCATGCCAATGGGTCGGATAATACCTCTGTAGCAGGAGCTCTGACAATGGCACCTAGTACGGCTAACCCATATCTGAGTCAGGAAATGATTGCTGAATGTCAGAAACTGTCACAGTGTATCATCACTGCGTTTTGTGCTTCCACAGGGGCAAATAATCAGGGTGTGTATCAGACCGATGAGATGAGTGGGCTGAACTGGTGCAGTATTCCTGCAACCATTGTTGAGATGGGATATATGACCAATCAGGAGGAAGATACCCGGATGCAGACAGCAGATTATCAACAGCAGATGGTGACGGGGATAGCAGATGGAATTGATCAGTACTTTGCGTCCTGAGAATAAGAAAAAGTGACAGAAAAAAGAAAGGGGAAATGCCAAATGAAAAAACTGAAAATGATCGGTATGCTATTCGTAATGCTGTTTCTGGTAGGAATTCTTCCGACAAAAGCTCATGCAGAAGGCTGGGTACAGGAAGAAAACGGAAGCTGGTATTATCTGAACCAGGCAGGAGAAAAGGCGAAGGAAACCTGGATCGGCAATTATTATGTGGATGAAAATGGTGTCTGGATCGAAGGAAAAACACAGGCAAAAAATGAGTGGATCAGCAGCGGTGGTCGTTGGTGGTATCGTCACAGTGACGGAGGATATACCAGATCAGGCTGGGAACAGATCAACGGAACCTGGTATTATTTTGACGGTGCAGGATGGATGGAGACCGGCTGGGTGAACGTGGGAGGAACCTGGTATTATCTGAACGGAAGCGGAGCGATGGCAACGGGCTGGCTGAATCTGGGAGGAACCTGGTATTATCTGACAGGAAGTGGAGCCATGGCGGCAAACACCTGGATCGGAAGTTATTACGTTAATGGAAGCGGAGCCTGGGTACCTGGTCAGACAACCGGCACGACAACAGGTGGAGGTTCCAAAAACAAAATTATTGCCATTGATGCAGGTCACCAGAGAAAAGGAAACAGTGCAAAAGAGCCGATCGGTCCCGGAGCATCTCAGACAAAGCCTAAAGTTGCATCCGGAACTCATGGAAATGCATCCGGACTAAACGAGTATGAGTTGACACTTCAGGTTTCTTTGAAACTGAGAGATGAACTTCAGGCACGTGGATATCAGGTTTATATGATCCGTGAGACACATGATGTCAATATCAGCAATGCAGAACGTGCACAGATGGCAGCCAATCAGGGAGCAGATATTCTGGTTCGTATCCATGCCAATGGCTCGGATAATACATCCGTTGCAGGAGCATTGACGATGGCACCGTCTAACAGTAATCCGTATCTGGGAAAAAGTGTGATCAGTGCCAGTCAGACACTGTCAAGAAAAATTGTAGACAGTTTCTGTGCAGCTACAGGAGCTAAAAACCAGGGTGTAATGCAGACGGATACCATGAGTGGCATCAACTGGAGCTCCATTCCGGTGAGTATCGTTGAAATGGGATACATGACCAATCGTACAGAAGATCTGAATATGGCAAGCACTTCTTATCAGACAAAAATGGTACAGGGTATCGCTAACGGTATCGATGCTTATTATGGAGCATAAGTAATTATCCGGCAGGTATTATTCTGCGGGGTGTTTTGACTCGGAACTGCGAAGGTAATGAGCAGTTCCGAGCATAAAAGAAAAGAGAGCAGGACGTAACTATGTCACAAGTAATATTATTTGACCTGGATGGAACATTGACAGAGTCCGGAGAGGGCATTATTAACTGTGTGCAGTATGCACTGGAAAAACTGGGAAAAAAAGAAGAACATCCGGAAAATCTGCAGTGTTTTATCGGTCCTCCTTTAAAAGAACAGTTTATGAAATATGCAGGTCTCGGCGAGGAAGAGGGAGAAAAGGCAGTTGTATATTACCGGGAACGGTATACTACAACGGGAATATTTGAAAACCGTCTGTATCCGAAGATTCCGGAATTACTGGAACTTTTGAAAATTAATAATAAGATCCTTGCTGTGGCATCGTCTAAACCGGAGGTCTACGTAAAACAGATTCTGGAGCATTTTCAGATTGCAGATTATTTTACTGCGATTGTGGGAAGTGAACTTGACGGAAGAAGAACGGAGAAGGCGGAGGTTATTGAAGAGGCTTTACGGCGGATGCATCTGGAAGAAGAACGGGACAAGGTTCTTATGGTAGGCGATCGAAGTCACGATGTACAGGGTGCCATAAGCTGTGGTCTGCAATGTATCGGGGTTGCCTACGGATACGGAAGCCGGGAAGAACTGGAAAAAGCAGGTGCTGTCTATATCGCAGACAGTGTGGAAGATCTGGGAATCCTTGCCAGTCCGAACGATGAAGAAACCACAGAAAATGTTGAATCTGTGCGGAATATTATTCCGGACAGAGAAAAAGTGAAGAAATATGAAATACCGGAGACACGGAAACTGGAAAAAGAAGAAAAAGAAATGCCGGAACCTGCGAAAAAAAAGGAAAAATTCCGGTATTCCACAGCCGGACAGATCTGGCGTCTGATTTATCCGTTTTTGATTCATTATGGAGCCACACTGCTTGCGACGATCGCTTTGTATCTGGTATATCTGATACAGGCGGGCGGACTGCAGGAGACTGCCAGTGCCGGACAGCGTCTGATCAACAGTACGTTATATGTTACTCTGATCGGTGATCTTACAGCAGCGATGATCCTGTATCTGTTTTACCGGAAAGATCAGATGCATCGGAAAGAAGGATTCAGTGGAACAGGAAAAGCTTTTGTGTGGGCACCTCCGGTGATCTGGTTCAGTGTGATCATCCTGGCAATTGCCACAGGACAGTTTTTAAATGATCTGATCAATGGATTGCATCTGAACGATCTGTTTACTGGCTACAGTGAGGTGTCTGAACAGGCATTTTCCGGACAGCCGGTGGGCCTTATGATTCTGGTAGTGGGAATTATCGGACCCATCTGTGAAGAACTGATGTTTCGCGGAATCGTATTTCACAGACTGAAAGACTGGGTCAAACCACAGGCAGCAATTGCAATATCTGCGTTATTATTCGGTATCTATCATGGCAATGTTGTACAGTTTTTCTATGCAACATGTATGGGAGTGATGCTTGCGATCATCTATGATAAAACCGGAACTTTGTGGATCAGCATCGTTGCACATATAGCAGCAAATCTGTGGAGCCTTTTCGGAAGCAGTTTCTGGAGCAGTCTGTGGCAGCGGATTCCGGCAGGAATGCTTTGTAGTATTATGATAGAAATTTTGTTATGTGTGATTCCGACATACTGGTTATTTGGATATAAAAGAAAATAAAAAAAAGACTTGTAACCGAAAAAAGCTTATGCTATAATCACAACGATGCATAAAACACCCGTGCCGATTCCGAGAAGGTGCCTGCAAGCAGGTCTCGAAAAGAATGAGAAGTACGGGGAAGATTAAAACCAAAAAAGGAGATTGAAATCATGAGCGTTATTTCAATGAAACAGTTACTGGAAGCCGGTGTACATTTTGGACACCAGACAAGAAGATGGAACCCTAAAATGGCAGAGTACATCTACACAGAAAGAAACGGAATCTACATTATCGACCTGCAGAAATCCGTTGGAATGGTAGATGATGCTTATAAAGCTGTATCTGACATCGCTGCAGAAGGCGGCACAATCCTGTTCGTTGGTACAAAGAAACAGGCTCAGGATGCTATCAAAGTTGAAGCAGAGCGTTGTGGAATGTACTATGTAAACGAAAGATGGTTAGGTGGTATGCTGACTAACTTCAAAACTATTCAGAGCAGAATCGCTAGACTGAAAGAGATTGAAGCTATGCAGGAAGACGGAACATTTGATGTTCTGCCGAAGAAAGAAGTTATCGCACTGAAAAAAGAGCTGGATAAACTGCAGAAAAACCTGGGCGGAATCAAAGACATGAAGAGAATCCCGGATGCAATCTTTATCGTAGATCCGAAAAAAGAGAGAATCTGTGTTCAGGAAGCTCATACTCTTGGAATCCCGCTGATCGGTATCTGTGATACCAACTGTGATCCGGAAGAACTGGATTATGTTATCCCGGGTAACGATGATGCTATCCGTGCCGTAAAACTGATTGTTTCCAAAATGGCAGATGCTGTTATCGAAGCAAATCAGGGTGCAACAGGCGAGGAAGAATTCGTTGAAGAGGCTGTTGAAGAGGCAGTAGAAGAGTAAGATTTTGTATCCATTCAGCTGTCGGAGAGGTATTCTCCGGCAGCTGAGTAACTGTAAAAACTCAATTTTAGGAGGAAATCATAATGGCTATTACAGCAGCAATGGTAAAAGAATTAAGAGAAATCAGCGGCGCTGGTATGATGGACTGTAAGAAAGCTCTTACAGCTACTGAAGGTGATATGGACAAGGCTATGGAATTCCTGAGAGAAAAAGGTCTTGCAACTGCACAGAAAAAAGCAAGCAGAATCGCAGCAGAAGGTATCGTAATGCTGAAAGTTGCAGAAGATTCCAAAAAAGCTGTCGCTGTAGAAGTAAATGCTGAAACTGACTTCGTTGCTAAAAATGAAAAATTCCAGGCATACGTTGCACAGGTTGCTGAGCAGGCTCTGGAAACAGAAGCAGCTGATATCGATGCATTCCTGGCTGAGACATGGAAATTCGATACAACCAAAACTGTAAACGAAGCTCTGGCTGGACAGGTTGCAGTAATCGGCGAGAACATGAAGATTCGTCGTTTCCAGAAAGTAGAAGAAGAAAACGGTTTTGTAGCTTCTTATACACATATGGGTGGAAAAATCGGTGTTCTGGTTGACGTTGTAACAGACGTTGTAAACGATGAAATCAAAGAGATGGCTAAGAACGTAGCTATGCAGATAGCAGCTCTGAACCCGAAATATACAAATAGATCCGAAGTAAGCGAAGAGTACATTGCTCACGAAAAAGAAATCCTGATGGCTCAGATCCAGAACGACCCGAAAGAGTCCCAGAAACCGGAGAAAGTTATTCAGGGTATGATCAGCGGACGTATCAATAAAGAACTGAAAGAAATCTGTCTGCTGGATCAGGTTTATGTTAAAGCAGAAGACGGAAAACAGTCAGTAGAAAAATATGTTGCAGAAGTTGCAAAAGCAAATGGTGCAAACATTACCATCAAAGGCTTCGTTCGTTACGAGACCGGTGAAGGTATCGAAAAGAAAGAAGAAGATTTTGCAGCAGAAGTTGCAAAACAGATGGGAATGTAATTTCCACTGCGAACTTGCTTCTTAAAATCCCTGAAACTATAGAAAAATCAAGGGTTTATGCTCTTTCAAGAGTAAAAATCCAGATATCGTAAAGTTTCGTAAAATATCGCAATTTATCAACGGTTTTTTGGTACAAAATTGGTAGGGATTTTGGTACAGAACTTTACCAAAATTTGAAACGAAAAGTTTGCGAAGTTTTTAATAAGTCTAAGGGATGTAGTATTTCCGCAATATGTCAAAACGACAAAATAACAGACCTGTATACTTGTAGAGATATAAGTAAGCAGGTCTGTTTTTATATACAAAAAAGTAATCCTTGTTTACTGCATTTTCAAAAACCAGCGTTCCGAAGGATGCCCAGAGCGACGGTTCCTAACAGGGCAGAGGGTCGGCTGGGCAAGCGTACTTTTGTAAAAAATGATATAAAAAAGGTACTAACCAAAAGCGATTAGTACCTTGAAAAATTTTGTTACTGAACTGCTCCACATTCAGAGCATATATTTTTGGTAATGGTTTCCGCCCATTCATCCCTGTCTACAACGGTCTTGTATTCAGCATCATGTTGGATTTTCTCTACATACTTCTCCTTGTCTACTACATATGTAGCTGGGTAGATAACGTTTCTGGTGTCATACTGAACCATTCTGTAATCAGAATATGTAGAAGCACAGTTATCGTTGCCCTTCAAAGCTTCTGTATTAATATGACTTTCTAAGGAATCAGTTTTATAATCATCTGTAACATCGCGACCACAGCCTCCACAGATGATTCGTTCTTCCTCTCTGTACATTGGAGTCTTGACCTCAAAACCTATTTCGTTACACTCAACAGTCTTAGGCTCTACCCAAGTAGACTTAGTATAAGCACGTTTAGTTACTACAAAACGTTTGTCTGTAGTACCCTGGAGAGTCTCATACTCCTCTTCATACCCTTCAGCCGGTACTAATTCGTACTCCCAGTGCCCTGGTACAGTAGCCTCATAATGCCCCTCTTCCTCATGAGGAATCTCCTCAGTCCATGCTTCCTTAACCAGTTCCTGATGAGTTTCAGCAGGATGCGTAATCACAGTCGTTTCAGATACCCATTTATGAGTATGCTGATCTTTTTTTGCGTCTGGAACCCATTTACCTGAACCGTCTATATAATAATTTCCGATCCAAGTATCTGTCAGCATCGCACCGGATCCACCAACATAGTAGTTGCCGATCCACTGATTGCTGAGCATCCAACCGGCATTATCAAAATAATACCAAGATCCATTAATCAGCTCCCAACCATTTCTTGTATATCCACCGTCAGCATGGCGATACCACCAGCGATTTCCGCTCAAAATCCACTGAGCCGTAGCTTTAGTTTTTCCAGGAACCCATTTACCAGATCCGTCTACATAGTAATTACCGATCCACTGGTTCGTCAGCATTGCGCCGGATCCACCAACATAATAATTCCCAATCCATTGATTTACGGCCATATCCCCGTTACCCGGATTCATATAATACCATGATCCGTTGACCAGCTGCCAACCGGTCTTCATAGATCCGTCATTCGCAGCACCGAGATAGTACCATTTTCCATTACTGAGGAACCAGCCGGAGCGCATATATCCCCGTTCATTAAAAGCATACCATTTCCCGTTGATGACTTTCTACTGGCTCACCGGATAAGATCCATTATCCTCCTGCCACCACCAGCCGGTCTTGTTCTGCTTCCAAGACGCAGCCTGTACGCTGACCGGAGCAAGTGAAGATGCCAGTAAAAATGCAGACATTCCGATTGCAAGTCCTTTCTTGAGCATTTTGTTTTTCATGATTTTCCCCCTTTGTAAAGTATTTTATAAATTTACAGGTTGAAAGGCAATAATACCCTTTATATTACAGATGCATGAAATCCGATTTTGGTTTTGAGATTGTATAATAATTGCCTTTCTAAAATCAATATTATCTCAATATGAGATAAAAAGCAATGTTTATTTATCCACTTGTTAAGATACAAAAAAAGAGGAGTGGATGTATGGAATATTGGGAGAGAATCAAGGCATTGAGAGAAGATCGTGATATCACACAAAAGGAACTTGCAGAGTTTCTGAACATAGCGCAAAACACATATTCTCAGTATGAAAATGGAAAGAGAGATGTACCGATTGAGGTACTTATCAAATTATGCAGATACTATCAGGTATCGGCGGACTATATTTTGGGATTAGCTGAGAAAAAATAATGGAGATCAAGAAACAAAGGACGGAAAGATGAAAAAAGAAAAAACAGGGAAATTTAGCTATAGCGGATATACACCGGAAGAAAATAAAGAAATTGACCGGAAAATAAACAGTTGGAGCAAGAAGGAACTAGTTGATGTTATTTATGAACTCGCAGAAAGAATCGATAAAGGGGAGCCGGAGAAAAAGATCACACAGGCATTGGAAAATTTTGACAATGCAGTGAGAACCATGTGTTTATGGAACGAAAAAAATCTGAGTGCCGGGAAATGTCTGGAACAGTGGAACAGCTACAGGAAGAATCTGTTATTGTATTATATGCTAAAAAAAAGAGGGTACGCAATTTGTAAAAGAAAAGCGTGGGAAAATAGGAGATTTTACCGTACAATATGATAAACAGGTATTTGAAAAAGTAAAGGAGAGTAAACTGGTAAACATATCCTTATCGGATCCGCAGGAGTACATTGAACGGATGCGCTATCGGATCAAGAAACCAAAACAGCCGACACTATACTATCAAAATATAGAAGAACTTCCTTATGACCTATCTGTTTTAAAAATAAGAGGACTGGAACAGTGCGACAAAGCCGGACTGAAATCGTTACTCGAATTGATGTTATCTTATTCCCCGGAAGTCCTGCCTGTGATGATCGATATAGAAAGATGCATCTATACGCAATCAAAGCACAAAGAAAATCTATATAATATTTCAAAGGAGAGTTACACAAGAGTAAAAAAGGAATGTGAAGAGAAAATAGAAGAAATCATCCGAACAAAACAAAGATGTATAAAAATAGAAGAAACTATAGAAAAGCTGATACATAGATATGGTACTATGTCAAGATTTAGTACAAATTAAAATGAGGTTTTCCCCATCTTAACTTGCCATTGGCTCTTCGTTCTGTTGCAATCTACGGTATAGTTCTTCGTAGTCATTTGGTGACATGTAATCGCAATGACTATGGATTCGCTTGGTGTTATAGAATGCCTCCAGATATTCGAATACCAATCGATATGCATGATTATAGTCGCGGATTTTGAAGCGATTCAGCCGAGAGTATGAAACTTTTTCTGTAAAATAATGTTTATAAGGTTCTTCTATGATACA
>OLPN01003369.1_pt1 | contig 11248 bp, 8 predicted proteins | sample 1672601 | NCBI WGS metagenome assembly OLPN01 (sample SAMEA3136704, study PRJEB25190) | human gut metagenome | reverse complement strand
TGCAGATCATGCGGATCATCTGCTTGGCCATGTAGTAGCCGGGGGCAGCCTTGGCACCAAAGATGTAGGTCTTGGGGATAAAGTCGGCGTTGGGGTTCTCCTTCAGGTACAGGTACTGGGCAGCGATGTTCAGGGCATTCAGGTGCTGACGCTTGTACTCGTGCATCCGCTTGACCTGGCAGTCAAAGATGGAGTCCGGGTCAATGACCTGGCCGGTGCTCTTTGCCAGGTAATTGGCAAATTCCTTCTTGTTGGCCAGTTTGATCTCGTTCAGCTTCTTCAGCACGGTCTTGTCGTTCTCGTACTTGTTCAGCTTGGTCAGGTCGGAAGCATCGTGCTTGTAGCCGTCACCGATGGTCTCATCCAGCAGCTTGCACAGCTCCGGGTTGGAGGCCAGCAGCCAGCGGCGGTAAGCAATGCCGTTGGTCACGTTCTTGAAAGCCTTGGGCTTGAACAGGTAGTAGTCGTGGAAGACGCTGTCCTTGATGATCTCGCTGTGCAGCTTGGACACGCCGTTGATGCTGTTGGCGGTGTAGGCGCAGATGTTGGCCATGCGCACCTGATTGTCGCCGATCAGTGCCATGTAGTCGATCTTGCCCTGGTCGCCGGGGAAAGCCTTGGCCAGCTCTTCGCGGGCACGGCGGTCCATCTCGACCACGATCTGGTAGATGCGGGGCAGAGTCATCTTGAAGATGTCCACGTTCCACTTCTCCAGAGCCTCGGCCATGACGGTGTGGTTGGTGTAGGAGAACACCTTCTGGCAGATGTCGAAGGCTTTGTCCCAGCCAAAGCCGCACTCATCCAGCAGGATGCGCATCATCTCGGGGATGGCCAGGGTGGGGTGGGTATCGTTCAGCTGGATGGCCACCTTGTCGGGCAGGTTCTCCAGCGTGGCGTAGCTGGACAGGTGGTTCTGCACGATGTCGCCGATGGAGGCAGCAGACAGGAAGTACTGCTGACGCAGGCGCAGGATCTTGCCTTCCACATGGTTGTCGTTGGGGTACAGCACTTTGGAGATGAGCTCGGCGTTGGCGTTCTTGCTCATGGCGGTGTTGTAGTTGCCCAGAGAGAAGCTGGACATATCAAAATCGGGAGCCTTTGCCTGCCACAGACGCAGCTTGGCAACGCCCTTGCCGTCGTAGCCCTGCACATACATGTCGGAGGGAACGGCCATGACGCTGTTGTAGTTGGTGTGCTGGATGTAGTGGAAGCCGTTGTCCCAGTTCTCACGGATCTCGCCGTCAAAACGGACCTCCACGGCCTGATCCGGGTGGCTCTTCAGCCACACCTGACCGCCGGGCAGCCAGGTGTCGGCGCGCTCCTGCTGCCAGCCGTCCACGATCTTCTGCTTGAAGATGCCGTACTCGTACAGGATGGAGTAGCCGGTGCCGCAGATGCCGGTGGTGGCCATGCCGTCCAGATAGCAGGCAGCCAGACGGCCCAGACCGCCGTTGCCCAGGCCTGCATCGGGCTCTTCCTCAAAGATGCTGTCCAGGGCGATGTCAGCATCGGCCAGCGCCTTCTTGGCCACTTCGTCGAGGCCCAGATTGAACAGGCTCATCTTCAGGCTGCGGCCCATCAGGAACTCCATGCAGAGGTAATACACCTGCTTGGTGCCGGTGCCAATGGCCTTGGACTGGAACTTCTTGTGGTTCTCGCTCATCATCTGACGGCAGATCAGGGCAAGAGAACGGTAGATCTGCTGCTTGGAAGCAACGTTCAGCTCCACGCCGTACTCGCTGGTCAGCTTGTCCTGAAGAATTTTGCCAAATTCTTTCGATGTCATAACTGTACTCCTATCCGCATTCGTGCATAAAATGCTAAAAATCTTGCGTAATGTACGGCCTCTGGTGCTTTCCCTCTACCCCGCGTGCCGTCAACATAACAACGTTATTATAATATGAACACTTGGCAAATGCAAGAAATCAATGGATTTTTTCTGTAACTGCCATTTTTTTAACCAACTTTCTGACCAATATGCCGAAAATTCAAAAAATACACTTTTTCTTGCTGCTTATTTATATTATAATAAAGAGAGTATACGGGGCAGGCGGGCATCCGGCGGGGGTAACTCGGCCAGAAATGTGCCGGGTAACTCGCCCGGTGCGTGCCGGAATGGGAAAACGATTCCGGAAACGGTGCCGATGTCCCGGGAAAAGCAGGAATACACCGCCCGCGTGCCGGGCGGAAACGGATAAAAGGGGAAAAGACACATGGTCAACAAAGTACGGGTGAACATTGCGGGGACGCCGTATGCCATTGCAACGACGGATTCGGAAAAATACATTCAGTCTCTGGCCAAAAAGCTGGACGAGGACATCACAAAGCTGCTGGACGAGAACGAAAATCTCTCGGTGACCAAGGCGGCGGTGTTCTGCGCCATGGATTATCTGGACGAGTACCGCAAGAGCACCGGCAGCGCCGAGAACATGCGCAGCCAGATCCAGGACTACATTGCAGATGCCGCCCGCGCCAAGCTGGCCGAGGACAAGGCCAAGGCTGAGAACGAAGTGCTGCGCCGGGAAGCTGCTGCCCTGCGGGAACAGCTGGCCAAGGAACGCCGCCGTGAAAGCCGCCGCGAGGAGCGGGCAGAGCAGGCTGCCGCAGAACAGGCTGCCGCCGACGAAAAACAGGGCTGAATGCTACCTTATATAAATGGAATGGAGAATTATGTCGAAGATTGAGATCCTTGCCCCTGTGGGCAGTGAAGAAATGCTGCGTGCCGCCGTGTTCAGCGGGGCGGATGCGGTCTACCTGGGCTTTTCGGGCTTCAATGCCCGCACCGGAGCCGGCAATTTTGACGCTGACAGCCTGAAAGAGGCGGTGCGGTTCTGCCATGCCCGCGGCGTGGCGGTGCATGTGGCGCTGAACACCACCGTGTACGGCACCGAGCTGCCGGCCCTGGAACAGGCCATCCGGTCGGTGGCTGCCAGCGGAGCCGATGCCGTGATCTGCCAGGATCTGGCGGTGGCCACCCTGATCGGGAAGATCGCCCCGGAGCTGCCGCGCCACGGCTCCACCCAGATGAGCGTGCACACCCTGCAGGGCGCACTGGAGCTAAAGGAGCTGGGCTTTACCCGTGTAGTGTTGGCCCGTGAACTGAGCCTGCCCGAGGTGGAACACATCACGAAGCACTGCGGCATCGAGACCGAGTGTTTCGTGCACGGTGCGCTGTGCATGAGCATGAGCGGCCAGTGTTATATGTCGGCCTTTCTGGGCGGGCGCAGCGGCAACCGCGGCTCCTGCGCCGGGCCCTGCCGCCTGCCTTTTGAGGCCAACACCCTGCCGGAAGGCAAGCCGGGCCGCCTGCATCATCTCTCGCTGAAGGACAACTCGGTCATCGACCAGCTGGACAAGCTGCAGGCGCTGGGCGTGGCCTCGGCCAAGATCGAGGGCCGTCTGCGCACGCCGGAATATGTGGCGGCGGCGGTCAGCGCCTGTCTGGCGGGCCGCGAGGGCCGCGCCTATGACCGCGACCTGCTGAAGAACGCCTTCAGCCGCTCGGGTTTCACCTCCGGCTATCTGAACGGAAAAATCGACGGCAGCATGTTCGGCGTGCGCAGTGAAGCGGACGCCGAGCTGACCAAAAAGACCCTGCCCATGCTGCGGGAGCTCTACCGTCGGGAGCGCTCCCGGGTGCCGGTGACCATGCGTCTGGAGATCGAAGAGGGCGGCGAAAAGCTCACCGTGACCGATGCGGACGGCAATAAAGCGTTTGCCTACGGCGATTTTGAGCCGCAGCCCGCCCGCACCGACCCCACCGAGAGCCTGCGCCGCAGTCTGGCCAAGACCGGCGGCACCCCCTTTGAAGCGGCGGACATCGCCGTGGAGATGGACGGCGGCCCCTGGTTCGTGCCCGGCAGCACGGTGAATGAGCTGCGCCGGGAAGCGCTGGACGCCCTGCTCAAAAAGCGGGAAGTGCTGCGTCCCTGGCCCACTACCGAGGAGCATGTGCCTGCCCTGCCGCAGCGCACCCTGCCGCCGCACCGCACCCTGCGTGCCCGGTTCGAGCGCTGGGATCAGGTGCCGGAACAGGCCCTGAGCGGAGTGGAGTATCTCATCCTGCCCATTGCACAGGCCGACCGGGTGCCCCGCGAGTGGCGCAGCAAGACCATTCTGGAGCTGCCCCGGGCCATGTTCGGGGCCCTGGAGCAGGACACCGCCCGCCGCATTGCGGCCACCCAGGATGCCGGCTTTGCCGGGTACGAGGCAAGCAACATCGCCCACCTGCGGCTGTGCCGGGGCCTGCCGCTGTCCGGCGGTTTTGGCCTGAACATCACAAACAACGCAGCAGCGCAGTTCTATGCGGAGCAGGGACTGAACAGCCTGCTCATCCTGCCCGAGGTCAAGGACAGTGACATCGCGTCCATTGCCCCGGTGCGGGACGGCAAGCCGGTGCCCACGGGCGTGATGGTCTACGGCCACATGCCGCTGATGCTCACCCGAGCCTGCCCGCTGCAGAACATCCACGACTGCGCCCACTGCGACAAGACCGGCACGCTGACCGACCGCAAGGCCAAAAAGTTCCCGGTGCGGTGCAGCCTGGGCATGCGCACCATCTACAACCCGGTGCCCATCTACATGGGCGACAAGCCCGGTGCGCTGGCCGTGGACTACGGCGTGGCCTATTTCACGCTGGAGACTCGCGAGGAAGCCGCCGCAATTCTGGATATGATCCGCACCCATGCGCCTTTTGAAGGCGATTTCACCCGCGGACTGTATTTCAAGGGAACCAATTGACCCTCTCACTGGCCTTGTCCGTCTGCGGCGGTGCAACGTCGGAGCTCTCCCGAAGGGTGAGCTGGATCGAGGAATGACAAAATAAACGAGGTATACTATGGAACCGATCACCGTAAACTATAAAGTTCTGGATGCGCGGGCAAAGGTGCCCGCCTATGCGACCCCCGGCTCTGCCGCCGCCGACCTGTGCGCCGTGCTGGATGAGCCGCTGACCGTTCAGCCCATGGAGCGGGTGCTGGTGCCCACCGGCCTTGCCATTGAGCTGCCCGGTGCCCACAGTGTGGCGCTGGTGTATGCCCGCAGCGGCCTGTCCATCAAGCACGGCCTGTGCATGGCCAACGGTGTGGGCGTGGTGGACAGTGACTACCGCGGCGAGCTGAAGGTGCCCATGATCAACCTGGGCAAGGAGGCCTACACCATCCAGCCTGGGGAGCGGGTGGCACAGCTGTGCATCGCCCCGGTGTACACGGCAGCCTTTGTGCCGGTGCAGGAGCTGGGCGACACCACCCGCGGCGTGGGCGGTTTTGGCTCCACCGGCAAATGAGGGAAAAGGAACGCGATATGGAACTGATCTTAGCCTCCGGCAGCCCGCGCCGCCGGGAACTGCTTTCCCTGTATACGACCGACTTCACGGTCTGCGTCAGCGACTTTGACGAGAGCACCGTGACCGCTGACACCCCGGCCCATCTGGTGGAACAGCTGGCCCGGGGCAAGTGCCTGGCGGTGGCAAAGGACCACCCGGACGCCGTGGTCATCGGCTGCGACACGGTGGTGGACGTGAACGGGGAAGTGTTCGGCAAGCCCCACGGCGTGGAGGACGCAAAACGGATGCTGCGGGCCCTGTCCGGTGCCGCCCATCAGGTGCACACCGGTGTGTGCGTGAGCCGCGGCGGCCGCACCGAGAGCTTTGTGGACAGCTGCAAGGTGACCTTCTTCCCGCTGAGCGAGGAGGAGATCGACTTCTATGCTTCCACAAAGGAGCCCTACGACAAGGCCGGTGCCTATGCCATCCAGGGCCGGGCAGCCCTCTGGCTGGACCGCATCGAGGGCGATTATTACACCATTATGGGCCTGCCGGTCAGCCGTACTGTACAGCTGGTAGAGCGTTTTGTGTGAGAAAAATGGAAAAATGTAAGAAAACGAACGGAAACGCTTGAGAAAACAGCAGCTTGGGGCTATAATATAACCGTGTTATTCTGCGAAGGACGGCGCAAAACGGCCGTCAGACGCTATGGGATAGATCTACTGGAAACGATGAAGGAGAGACTTTACAATGGGTTTTCTGTCGAAGGACGTTGGCATTGACCTGGGTACCGCCAATACTCTGGTCTATATGAAGGGCAAGGGCATCATCATGCGGGAGCCGTCGGTGGTGGCTGTGGACACCAAGACCGACGAGGTGCGCTGTGTGGGCGGCGAGGCAAAGGCCGTCATCGGCCGTACCCCCGGCAGCATCGTGGCAGTGCGCCCCCTGAAGGACGGCGTCATTGCCGATTTTGACATCACCACCAATATGCTGGAGAACTTCCTGAAGAAGGCCTGCGGCAACAGCATGTTCTCCCGCCCCCGCGTGGTCATCTGCATTCCCTCCGGCGTGACCGAGGTGGAGCGCCGCGCCGTGCGGGAAGCTACCCTGAAGGCTGGTGCCCGTCAGGTGTCGGTGATCGAGGAGCCCATGGCCGCTGCCATCGGTGCGGGCCTGCCCATCAGCGAGCCCACCGGCAGCATGATCGTGGACATCGGCGGCGGCACGGCCGAGATCGCCGTGATCTCGCTGGGCGGCATCGTGGCCTCCCGCAGTGTGCGCATGGCCGGTGACATGTTCGATCAGGCCATCATCGCCTTTATCAAGCGCAAGTACAACCTGCTCATCGGTGAGCGTACCGCCGAGCAGATCAAGATCGAGATCGGTTCCGCCTACGTTCTGGACCCGGAGCTGACCATGGAGATCAAGGGCCGCAACCTGGTGGACGGCCTGCCCAAGAACATCGTGGTGCACTCTGAGGACGTGCGTGCCGCCCTGCTGGAGTGCCTGGAGAAGATCACCAGCGCCATCAAGGAGACGCTGGAGCGTACCCCGCCGGAACTGAGCGCCGATATCATCGACCGCGGCATCACCCTGACCGGCGGCGGCGCTCTGCTGCGCGGTCTGGATCAGCTGATCCAGAGCGAGACCGGCATTGACGTGCATGTTGCCGAGGACCCGCTGGACTGTGTGGCCAAGGGTGCCGGTGCAGTGCTGGATCATGTGGATGTGCTGCACGACGTGCTGGACACCGACGGCGGTCATATGTAATCAGCGGCCCGGAAGCGGGCTGCCGGATCTCTTGCGGAAAAGCTATTGACGTTGCACCTGCGCTGTTTTCCGCTGCAAACAGGACCCTTGCGCGGATGGCACGGCTGTCCGCGCTTTTTTTGTGAACGCGCAGGTTTGCTCCGAATGGGAGGACAGACCCCTTGAAAGATTTTTTTGACACCTGGAAATTCAAGATCCTGGTCATCGTGGCGGTGTTCCTGGTGGGCATCATGGCGTATGCCGGTGCCAACGGCCGCCTGACGGCAGCCCCGCAGGAGCTGCTGAGCGTGGTGCTCACCCCCCTCCAGAAGGTCACGTCGGCCCTCAGCGGCGGTGCGGCCTCGGTGTGGGAAAAATACACCAGCATCGACGATGTGATGGACCGGAACGAGCAGCTGGAAGCCGAAAATGCAGAGCTGCGCCAGCAGATGGTGGACTACGACCGCATCAAGGCCGAGAACGACGCCTACAAGGCACTGGCACGCATCCAGGACACAAATTCGGAGGCGAGCTATGTGTCGGCCTTTGTCATCGGCCGTGACCCGCTGGATGAATTTGGCGGTTTTACGCTGGATCAGGGCAGCACGGACGGCGTGGCGGTGAACGATGCCATCATCAGTGACCGGGGCTATCTGCTGGGCGTGGTGGTGGAAGTGGACGCCACCAGCTGCAAGGTGATGACCATCCTGCACCCCAGCTTCAACGCAGCGGGTGTGATCTCCCGCACGCGGGAAAACGGCATCATCACCGGCAGCGCCGACTATGCCGCCGACGGTCAGTGCGTGCTGACCAATCTGGACCGCGCCACCGAGGCCCGCAAGGGCGATCAGGTGATCACCACCGGTCTGGGCGGGGTGTTCCCGGCAAACCTGCTGGTGGGCACTGTGCAGGAAGTGGTGCCGGAGCAGAGCGGCAAGTCCTCCAGTGCGGTCATCCTGCCGGGTGCCGACCCGCGCACGGTCAAGCATGTGTTCATCGTTACCGAATATTAAGGAGGCAGATGTATGGAATCTCGCCGCAAGCGCAGCCGCAGCCAGATCCTGAAGTGGTGCTGCTATGTGCTGGGCCTGTTTGTGTGTGCGGCGCTGCAGACCACGCCGGGGCTGTTCCAGCTGGGTCAGGCAAAGCCGCTGCTGCTGCTGCCGCTCTGTCTGGCCGTGTCGGTGTGTGAGGGCGAATTTGCCGGAGCACTGTTCGGCATGGTGTGCGGCCTGCTGTGGGATTACACCGCCGGGCGCACCGTGGGCATGCTGGCACTGGAAATGATGCTGCTCTGCTTTGCCGTGGGCGTGCTGGTGCAGCTGTACCTGCAGAGCGCTCCGGGCAACTTTGCGGTCATCTCGGCCGCAGCGGCTTTGCTGGTGCTCTCCTGCGACTGGCTGTTCTTTTACCGGATGCCCGGCTACAACGGCTCGGCACAGCGCTACCTGTGGTTCGTGCTGCCCTCGGCGGCCCTTACCATTCCGGCGTCGCTGGTGGAGTTTGCCATCGTGCGGCACATTTACAACAAGTTCAAGATCGACAACGGCGTGGTCTGACCGCCGGAGGAACTACGGATGAACCAAAACGAACGCAAGACCGTCATGCGGCGCATGGTGCTGCTGATCGCTGTGGCGGCACTGGTCATGGGCCTGTACGCCCTGCGGCTGATCTTTCTGCAGTTGGTCAACAGCGACGAGTACAAGTCCCGGGCCACCAACACGACGGACTATAACTTTACGGTCACCGCTGCCCGCGGCGACATCGTGGACAGCACCGGCAAGCGCATTGCCACCACGACCACCAGCTACAACGTGGTGCTCAACAAGCTGCAGATGGGTGACGAGGATCTGGACAGCCTGCTGCAGCGGGTGGTGGAGCTGTTTGAGAAAAATGGCGAAAGCTGGACCGATACCCTGCTCATCAGCCAGCCGGACGCGGCGGGCAACTATACCTTTACAGCCCGGGATGACAGCAGCAGCGACCAGCGGCAGCTGACCACGATGAAGGAGAACCTGGGCCTGCAGCAGTATGCCACCGCCAACGACGTGATGGAAATGCTGGTGGAGAAAAACAACCTGCAGGATCTGCCGCTGCGCTGGCAGCGCACCCTGGCCGGCATCCACTATGAGATGGAACTGCAGGCATTTTCCAACGTGAACAACTTTGTGATGGCGGAAAACGTCAGCGACGTGACCGTGGCCACCATCAAGGAGAACAGCCTGTCGCTGCCCGGCGTGGAAATCGTGCAGACCAGCACCCGCAGCTACGAGCAGGGCGATATCGTCCCGGCGGTGCTGGGCCGTGTGGGCAAGATCACCGCCGAAAAGTGGAAGGTGACCGACGAGAACGGCCAGGTGACCTACCCCCTGCGGGACAAGGGCTACAACATGAACGATGTGCTGGGCATCTCGGGCCTGGAATCGGCCTATGAGGATGAGTTGCGCGGCAAGGACGGTGTGGAGACCATCACCCGCAATTCCGACGGTGTGATCGTGAACACGCAGCTCACCACTGTGCCGGAACCGGGCCACACGGTGCAGCTGACCATCAACAGCGACTTCCAGCGGGCGGTAAACAAGGCATTGGCCGACAACATTGACATGATCAACCGCACCTACAACACCGGCAACATGAAAGCGGCAGCCGGTGCGGCGGTGGTCATTGATGTGAAGAATGGCGGCGTGCTGGCGGCCTCCAACTACCCCAGCTTTGACCAGAACCTGTATGCCACTCAGTACGACGAATACAGTGCCGACCCCAGCCTGCCGCTGTTCAACCGCAGCCTGCAGGGTCTGTACACGCCCGGCTCCACCTTTAAGCCGGCCGTGGCCGTGGCCGCGCTGGACAGCGGCCTGATCAACCAGTATTCCACCGTGAACTGCACGGGCGTGTATACCTATTACAAGGACTACCGTCCCCGCTGCACCCAGCACGGCCACAGCGGCAACATCAGCGTGGTGGATGCCATCAAGTGGAGCTGCAACATCTTCTTCTACGATGTGGGCCGCCGCCTGACCAGTGACGTCTACGACGCCTATGCCTACAAGCTGGGTCTGGCTCAGCGCACCGGCGTGGAGGTGAGCGAGAGCCTGGGCCGTCTGACCACCAAGAACGACAGCAACTACAACACCTCGCTGGACATTCAGGCGGCCATCGGTCAGGGCAATACGGTGGTCACCCCCATTCAGCTGGCCACTTATGCGGCTACGCTGGCCAACAACGGTGTGCGCTACCGTACCCACTTCGTCAAGGCCATCCTCGACACGAATACCGGCGAGGTGATCCATGAGACCCAGCCCGAAGTGATGGATGTGGTGGAGGACAACGGCACCACCTTTGCACTGGTGCGGCAGGGCATGAAACTGGTGCCCAGTACCATCACCGGCAAGATCTCCAGCTACCCGATCGCCATTGCCTGCAAGACCGGCACCCCCCAGCGCAGTGAGACCTACGCCCCCGGCAAGCACTACCTGAACGCGATGATGATCGCCTACCTGCCGGCCGACGACCCGGAGATCGCCATCGGCATCACGGTGGAGTACGGCGGCTACGGTGCCCGGACCGGTGATCTGGTGGTGGACATCGCCAATGCCTACTTTGCCATGAAGGATGGCACGCTGGAGGTGGATCCCTATGTGAACCCTGCTCTGAGCGCGGATCCTTCGGATGACACGACCGGCGCGGCCGATACCACGGACACTGCCGGTGCCGCACAGGATGAGACACAGCCGGAGCAGGGAAGTGCAGACTAACGTCGTTTTGCGGTGCACACTCTGAAAATTTAAGACAAAATTGAATATTCTGTATAAAAACTGGTTGTAAATGATTGGATTTTGTGATATCATTTTGTACAAAGGGAAATTTCCGCAAATGACACGACAGAGGAGAGATAACAGATGACGATTGCACTGATTGCGCATGACTCCAAAAAGGAGTTGATGGTTCAGTTTTGTACGGCGTACTGCCGCATCCTGAGCCAGCATAAGTTGGTGGCGACCGGCACAACCGGCAAGCTCATCGCCGAGGCGACGGGCCTGCAGGTGCAACGTTTTCTGGCTGGTGTGCAGGGCGGCGACCAGCAGATCGCGTCCCGCATTGCCTGCAATGAGATCGACCTGCTGTTGTTTTTCCGCGACCCCATCAATGCAAAGCCCAGCGAGCCCAACGAGATGACTCTGCTGCGCCTGTGCGATGTGCACAACATCCCCATGGCCACCAACATCGCCACCG
>OLPN01003354.1_pt1 | contig 11297 bp, 10 predicted proteins | sample 1672601 | NCBI WGS metagenome assembly OLPN01 (sample SAMEA3136704, study PRJEB25190) | human gut metagenome | reverse complement strand
CAGGGCCAGGCTGGCGCTGCTGCGAAAGAGCCCGCACACGCGGTAGATGTCTCCTTCTATCTCCAATTCCTGCCCCAGCACGTCCTCGCTGCCCCAGAGCTGCCACGCGGCAGCGGTTGAGACCGCGCATTTGCCATTCTCCTGCGCAGCGGGGAACCGCCCCTCCAGAAGCACGGCAGGATACACCGCGTCATACTCGCCGCAATATAGAATGGCAGTGATCCCGCAGGTTTCCCAGCGGCTTTCCGCCGATCCCTCTGCCTGGCTCCAAAAAGCGGGAACAAGCGCGCTCGCCCCATCCTCCTGCCGCAAAGCAGACCGCAGCGCTTCCAGCTGCCGCCCCGTGACCGGCACGTCGGAGCGCACCGAAACCAGCGGATAGGCTGCCCACAGCCTCCCCGCAAACCAAACAGCGATCCCCCAGGAAACCGCGCATGCCAAAAGCAGCACCGCCTTTCGAATCTTCATCCCGCTGTACGCACACGTGCGCCCTCCTGCAAGCTCTTCGTTGTGGCGGCCACCACCGGCGCACCGGTCGTATAATTCCGCAGGGCCGCCAGCTCGTTGTTGCGCTCCACGACCTCCACATAAACCTTGCGCACGATGTTTTGCAGCCCCAAAATAGTGTTGCGCTCCTCCACCGAATAGACGAAATCCCCGCCGTTATCACTGTGAAGGGCGCTGACCGGCAGGCAGCAGTCATATTCCGTCTCGGAAAGCCGGATTGTGAGTTCCGCTTTTCCCACCTGCCAATCCGACCCGGTCAGCGCAGCGGAAAGCACCACGCCTCCATCCTGCTGAGAAACGGACGAATTGATTTTCACGCTTTCGGACTTTGCTCCCTGCATGACCGTCACCGTAACGCCGGCGGTATCCTGCACCGCGTCCTCGGCCTCCAGCGCAAATCGGATCTGATACCCTCTTTCGGGGTCGGAAATGCTCCCGCCCACCTGGCCGCTGGTCTGCCCCTGCATAAGCTGCAGAGATTCCACGGTACCCGTCTGCGGCGCACAGAAGACGCCCTCCTGCTCGTCCAATTTTTTCAGCGTCTCCACGCTACTTTCCATTTCCCGGATCTGTTCCGCCAGAACCGTGGCACTGGCCGCATTGGCGGCGGCTGTTTCACTGGCGGCTTCCACGCTTTTCTCGTAGGCGTGCCGGGCGTCGTTTCGGGCCTGCTCCGCCTGTTCGGCGGCCTGCGCAGCCGTGCGAGCCGCTTCTTCCCGTTGGCTTTGGACGCTTTCCAGCGCTGCGTCCGCCTCGTTGAGCCGGGCTTCCGCTTCGGCCAGTGCCTCCCGGTTTTGCGTTTCCTCTGCCGTAAGCTGCGTCAGCTCCGCTTCGATCCGGCTGATGATTTCCTCATCCAGCGATTCTTCCTGCTGCAGCAACTCCCGCTGTGCCTGCTTCTCTGCGATCTCGCGGGCATATTGGGCGGCCTTTTCCTGCCGCTCGTTCAGTTCGCGCTGCAGGGCATCCCGCTCGCTGCCGGCATTCGCTTCTTTCTCCGCCCAGGCTGCCGCGCTGTTCTCCGCTGCCTGGTAGGCGGCCTGCAGGGCCTGCTGGGCTTTTTCCAGATCATAGCTGTCCGCCGCCACCGGTTTGGTAAGCCGGGCATATTCCGTCTGTTTCTGCGCAAGTTCTGCCTGAAGGCTCCGCAGTTTCTGTTCCACATCCTCCCGGCGGAGGGCCGCTATTTTGTCTCCTTCCTGTACAGCCTCCCCCTCCGAGACAAAAACCGCCTCCACCAGCAGCCCTTCGGGCAGATAGAACAGGCTGCCCGCCGCCCACTGAATGGTTCCTGTCGCCGTTAGGCTCTGGGTGATGGTATTGGGCGCCGGCGTGGAGAGCTGCACCTCTGGCAGCAGCGCGCCGGATGTTCCGCGGGCAAGCAGCGTAAAAGCCAGCATCCACAAAAAGAAAAGCGCGATCTGCCGGGGGCGAATCGAAAACCTGTTTTCCTCCGGCGATACGGCCTGCGGCTGCGCCGGTTCCTGACGAACGGCAGAATCCCTGACGATTTTCACAGAAAATGTCTCCTTCCTTATGCCTTGATGCCTCCGGCCTGGATGCCCAGTTCCAGATAGGTTTGCCCATACAGGAACACCAGCATCGCCGGAATCAGCGAGAGCAGGCTGGCCGCCATGGCGATCCCCAGGTTGTCTGTCACAATATCGTTCATATACATGGAAAGCGGCCAGTTGGATTGGGATTTCAGAAAGAGCAGCGGCTGCTCCACCGCGTTCCACCCTTCGATAAAATTCAGCACCAAGGCGGCAAAGATTCCGGCATATCCCAGCGGAACTCCGATCTTCCAAAAGATCTGCCAGGCCGTTGCGCCGTCCAGCTTGGCCGCCTCGAGGAGTTCATTGGGAACATCCTGAAAGCTGCGGGTCATGATAAAAACCGGGAACGCCGAAAACACCCCTGGCAGGATGACGGACAGCGGCGTATCGTAGATTCCAAGGCGTGTGGCGATCAGGTAGTTGGGTACCATCAGTACCTGAAAGGGCAGCACCATCAGCGCAATGTACCCGAGCAGCAGGAAACGCCTGCCCGCAAAGCGCAGCTTGGCAAACGCCCACGATGCGGGGGCGGCGACCACCAGCTGACCGGCGATCTGTGCAAAGGCCAGCAGGCAGGTGTTCCAGAAGACCGAAAAAAACTGCGGGGTGTCCAGCAGCAGCTCCGCCAGCGGTTGGAGCGTCGGCCAGGAAGGCAGAATCGTCCACACCGCATACCCGCCGTCTGCTGTGTCCAACAGGGCCGGCCCCAGGGCGGCTGTCAATTCGTCCGACGCCATCAGCGCACCGTCGACGGTAAACCACAGCGGCCAAAGGACGGTGAAGGCCAGCAGGCCAAGGATCAGCACCGGCAAAAGAGGCTCCTTTTTTCTCATTCCTGCCCACCACCCCAAAAGTGATACAGTAGATACACGACGCAGCCAAGCCCCAGCGCCAGCAGCACGGCGGCGGCAGACAGCTTGCCGATGTCCAGCGACAGGAACCAGTTGTTGAAGAGGTGCTGCAGCAGATATATGCTTTCCTGCGGGTAGTTGCCTGCCACCAAGTAGGCCTCCCGAAAGACCTTAAAGGAGTTGACCAGGCTCAGTATGGTGGTCAGCACCACCGTTGGCAGCAGATTGGGCAGCGTGATAAAGACAAAGGTCTGAAAAGGGGTGGCTCCATCCACCGCTGCCGCTTCATACAAGGGCCGGGGGATGGTCTCCAGACCCGCCAGCCACAGCAGCATATCGTACCCGTTGTTTCGCCAAAGGTAGGTGAAAATCAGCACCCAAAAGGCCGCGCTGCTGCCCATAAAGTCCACGGGCCGGCACCCCAGCCCCACCAGCAAGCCGTTGACCAGCCCCTTGCCGGAGAAAAGCGCCCTCCATAACACAACGATGCTGGCAACAGGGATCGCATAGGGGAGCAGGAGGACGCTTTTGAAAAAGCCCGCCCGCCGTTTTGCCGCGCCAAGCAGCACCGCACAGAGCAGGCTGACGGCCAGCAGCGCCGGGATGCAGATGCAGAGAAAGCGGCAGGTGTTGCGGACAGCCAGACGGAACGCAGTATTTTGAAAGAGCGCCCGGTAGTTCCCCCACCCGACGGCCCGGCTGCGCAGCGGGTCCATAAAGCTGGCCCGAACCGTTTCGGCCAGTGGGAACAGATAGAACAGGCACAGCCCCAACAGGCTGGGCAGCAGAAAAGGCAGTGCCTGCCAGCTCTCCCTCCGGCGCAGGCCAGTGACCTTTGGCCGTTTCATCGCCTTCACCTCCCTGCCTACACTGTAGCACAGGGAACCTGAAAAAAACCTGAATACCTTTCTGCCAAAACAGCTTTTAGGTCTCATCCAATTGCGCCAAATGGTCGATTGGTTCGATCTGCGCTTTGATTAATTCTGAATAATACTTCCCAGCTTTCTGCAGTTCCTGATGGGAACCGGATTCGACTAATTCGCCATCTTTTAATACCAGAATGAAATCCGCCAATCGAAGGCTGGAGTATCGATGTGTTATAAAAATGGTAATAGACATTTTTGTTTTCAAGTTAAGCCGCTTAATAATGTGCTGCTCTGAAATAGCATCTAACGCCGAAAAAGGTTCATCAAACAGGTACACATCCATTTAATCCCCGGCGCAGTGTAGGTTCATCAACGATAATGCGATTGTTGATTTTAACCAAGTCGTCAAAGATCGAATGGTAATATATGTTTCTGGCTTTGTAGGCGTCAAGCCCGTCGGTTTCTGCCTTGCGCTGTTGCCATATCATAAGGGGGTTGCACATACCATGAAGAGCATACTTGGGATTGCCGGTGATTTTGTCGTAATACTCATCCAAGCCAGGACAAGTTCCATACGATGGATAAGTAATATTTACATGGCAGGTTGCCGGAAGCCAGTCCAGCGATTCGAAGTATGCATTTACCTGCTCCAACTTTTCAAATCCAAATGGAGGTGTCAACACAGCGTTTATATTAACCGGCATGTGGGAACCTGCGTAGGCATCCGCCAAAATTCGAAGACCGCCAATGCTGTCTTCAAACGTGGGGGCATCATTTGCGTACACACGATATGCGTCGTGGACAGTGCGTGGGCCGTCGATACTGGCCATAATATATAAGTTCGGAACTTGAGCCAGATAGGTGGCGATTTCGCGTGTCATGAGCGACATATTGGAAGTAAAGCTATAAACAATCTCTTTGTTCCCTCTCTTGGCCTGAGACCTCTCAATCACAGCTTTCATCAGCTTAAAGTTGAGCAACGGCTCGCCGCCGTAGAAAGTAATTGCCAGTTTAGCGCCGCTGTTTTCCAACGCCCAATCAATTGCCTTAAAGGCAATTTCTGTCGGCATCCGCCGATTCCCAAAATCACGGTTCCCTGAGAAATTCTCTGAGTAGACGCAGTATTTGCAGCGGAAATTACATTGCTCCGTCACTTCAAGAATGATTTGTTCAACTTTCTGCTCCGTATCGGTTACCCCCGCCGCAATTTCTTTTCCCATGCTCAAAAGCGGCGGTCGCTGGAACAAGCGCTCTGCGTCAATTGTCTGTAGGAGGTTTTTCACTGCATTAGGATCGACTTTTGTCAGTGATATCAAAAATGTTTCGGCGCTCAACGTGGGGTCAAACAATACGCGGAAAATGTAGCTGGTATCATCGTCCAACACAATTACCTTTCCGGTGCCTGTATCATAGTAGTAGTTGTTTCTCTTGGTGGAAAACAGTACTCCTTCACGCAGAGCAGACTGCGTAGTTTTCATATCATAAAGTCGCTGCAATACCGGTCGAAGAGAAAGAGGAACCATTTCTAATTCTACTATCTGCATATTGGCGATTCACATCCTATTCCGTAAATTGCCCTTGTTATAGCACGGATTTCATATCAAAGTGCTCATTCGAGCGAAAACGCGCGTTTCTTTCATCGAAAATCGACGATGCCGACGAGTGATTTCTTGTTCGGTATGTACACAAAAAGTGCTGTGAGAAAACCAAAAGGCTCTCACAGCACTTTTTACAATGATGCGACAAACGGTTGTGGATTCTGCCAATATCACGCCTGTGGGATCGTGACCTGCAGCGTAGCGCCGCCGCCCGGCGTATCCCGGATCGTGATGCTGCCGTGATGCAGCGCCACAAGCTTCTGCGCGATGCTCAGGCCCAGACCCAGGCTGGCATCGCCGGTTTGCGGGTCTGCGCGATAAAACTTTTGGAAAGCCCGTTCCTTATCCGCAATGCCCGGCCCCGTATCGGCCACCGACAGGCAGACCGTTCGCCCCGCCGCCACGGCGGAAAGTTCGATCTGCGTACCGCTGGGGGTGTGCTGAACGGCGTTGGACAACAGAATGGCCATCACCTGCTTCAGCGCGTCCTCGTCTGCTCGAATGGGCGGCAGCGCGCCGTCCGGCAGGCGGAGGGTCAGCCGGTCACCGGCCTTTGCCGCCACCGGCTGCCATGTCTCGTAAACTTCCCAGAGAAAGGCCTCGGTGTCCAGCTTTGCCGGCATGATCTGACGGGCAGCGGTCTCCAGACGGGAAAGGGATAGAAGCTCCTGCACCAGCTGCGCCATCCGGTGCGCTTCTGACAGAATGTTGGCGCGGTATTTTGCCTCCTCGCCGCCGGAAGGCAGCAGTTCGGCGCTGGTGATGATCACTGCCAGCGGGCTTTTCAACTCGTGGCTGGCCGCCGCCAAAAACTCCCGCTCCATCCGCTCGGCCCGCCGGGCGGGCTGCATGGCCCAGCCGGTCAGCGCAAAGGCCAGCGCCCCCAAAGCCAGCACGCCGCCCGCCGCCACCGCTACGTACAACAGTTGCATCCTGCCCCATTCCTGCCGGAAGGTCGCGGCATCCTGAAACAGGTACATCTCGATCCAATTCCCACTGGCCGTGGGGATTGCACAGTATTCCGCAAACCAGAGGGCACTCCCGTCCCGCAGGGTGTATGCCTGCCGGACAACCGTTTTGGCCCACAGGCCGTTCTGCCCATCCACACTTTGCCGCGCCTCTTCCAGCATTGGTTCGCTGAGAGTGAGCAGCGGTGCGGCATCATCGCCCTGCAGGTAGGGATTCTCGATGGGGGCTCCCTTCTCGAATAAGGCGGGCACCAGGCGGTTTTCCACCGCGCTGCTGTAGATCGCCTTATGGTCGATGGTCTGTGTCTCCAGGATCGGCTGTTCCAGGGCGGAACAGAGGGAGGCGAAGGCCAGCCTATGCTTCTCCTCCAGGGCGTTCTTTCCCTGCCGGGCGGCCACGAAACAGAGGGTAGCCACCACCATGGCGGCAAACAGGATGTTCACCGCTACGATCTTCCACCGCAGAACGTCCAACGGCGCGGCCGGTTCAGCGGCCTTCTTTTTCTTCCACAAGGGCATACCCAACACCTCGAACGGTCCGCAAGCTCATCTTGGAGTGGATCTGGGCCAGCCGCCGGCGGAAAAAGCCGATGTAATTGTCCAGAATGGCCTCCTCCACGTCGGCGTCCGCGCCCCATACGCGGGCAAACAGGGTGGCTCGTGCCAGCGCCTGACCCTTGCTTTTCATAAACAGTTCAATCATAAGGCCCAGCTTTTTGGAGACCGCGATCTCCTCCCGGCCACAGGCCAGCAGCAGCGCCTTGGTGTCGTACACCAGATCCCCGTACCGCAGCACCACCAGCTCCTCGATGGGGGCCTGCCGCCGCAGGTTGGCCCGGACACGGGCCAACAGCTCCCGGCTGTCAAAGGGTTTACCCAGATAGTCGTCGGCGCCGGCTTGCAGAAGGGAGATTTTGTCGGCGGCGGTGATGCGCGCCGAGATGACGATGATGGGCAGCGCGCTATCGGCGCCGCGGATGGCGCGCACGATCTCCTCACCGGGCACGCCGGGCAGCATGAGATCGGTGATAACGACGTCCGGGCGCCGCTCGCGCAGAAGCAAGAGGCCCTCGGTGCCCGAGAAGGCCTGGCGGCAGCGGTAGCCGCGACGCTCCAGATGCGCGCAGACCACCTCGTTGATAGAGGGGTCGTCCTCGATGATGAGTATGTCGGCGACGGTTTCCATGGCAAGCAGGATAATACGCGCGGATGCGTTGGCGTCGGCATCTTCAAACAATCTTAACGCTTCGCCAGAACTTTCTTTAATTCCCGCGTTCACACTGAAAGCCGTAGGAAATGCGGTATAAGCGAGAAAGGACGAGGCGATGGTGCGAGAGCGGGAACGCGAACGCGAACGAGAACGAGAGCGCGAGGGCAGAGGTAAGCGAGAAAGGGGCGAGGCATGAACGTCATCGAGGCCCGCGGGCTGACCAAGGTCTATGGCGGCCGCGCGGTGGTGCGCAATTTCTCCATGACTGTGGCGGCGAGCGACATTTACGGCTTCGTCGGCAAAAACGGCGCCGGAAAAACCACAACTATAAAAATTGCCGTAGGTCATTTGAGATTTGACGAGGGAGACATCATAATCAACGGTAAAAGTGTTGTAAAAAAATATGAGGAAGCTATTTCCGATATCGGAGGAATTATTGAAAATCCGGAATTTTATAAGTACATGACCGGTATGCAGAATCTTCGTCAGTATGCACGAATGAGGGGTAATATTTCTGAAAAGAGAATAAATGAGGTCGTTGAAATTGTCGGATTAAAAAAGAGAATCAACGATAAGGTAGGAAAATACTCTCTGGGGATGCGTCAGCGTCTGGGTGTTGCACAGGCAATACTTCACAGACCAAAGCTTTTGATTCTTGATGAACCTACAAATGGTCTTGATCCGGCAGGTATTAAGGAACTTCGTGATATTCTTAAAAATTTAGCGCACAAGGAAAATATATGCGTTATTGTTTCAAGTCATCTTATGTCTGAAATGGAGCTTATGTGTGACAGAGTAGGAATTATTGTAAACGGTAAGCTTACAGGAGTTCATACTGTTGAAGAAATGATATCCGCAGCTTCAGGAGATAAAGAACAGTTTATTTTAAGAGTAAGCGATTGTCAGCGGGCAATTGAAGTGCTTGACTTTATTAGTGACAAATCAGTGCTTGATGACGGACATATTACAATATCTGTTGAAAAGGAAAATGCTGAGGAAGAATTATTTGAGATCACTTCAAGAATTATTTCAAGAGGAATCAAACTGGGTACAGTAGCTCCAAAGGAAAATAAAAAGCTTGAAGATGTATTTATTGAACTTACTAAGTCAGGGGGTAGTCAGATTGGGTAAACTTATCAATTTAATTAAAAATGAATATATAAAAATTTCACTGAAAAAAAGTACATGGATCATGCTGATAATATTGTTAATCGGCTGTATAGGTTATCCGTTTGCAGTGAAATTTGCAGAGTATCAGTTGGTGGGCGATAATTATTCTGATTCAGAGGAATACAGTATTGACGATTATAAAGAGCAGATTGCATATCTGAAAGATGTAAAAACAGAAGGTTGGGAAAATGAAGTAGAATGTATTCAGTATAAAATTGATAATAACATTACAAGCGGTTGGAAAATTGGAGCCGCAGACGAAATGTTCAACGTAAAGTACAATTCTGACGAAAGCTATAAATTTTCACAGGAACAGACTGATAATTATGTAAATAGTATGGCGTCAGATATCGAATCCGGCAACTGGAAGGGTTATTTTCAGACGGCAGTTGAATTGATGGACGCTAAAACAGTTCAGGATGCATATTCACAGGGAAGCAAGGAAATGTATCAGTATTGTCTTGACAACGATATAAGACCTGATGAAAGCAACTGGAAATATAAAACTGTTATGGAAATGAAAAATGCTGAAAGTGAAATAAAGAATCTTGATGAATCAAAAAAGTCAGGAGTTTATGTTGACAGTAATGAGTATAAGAATTATGAAGAAATAAAGGTTAAATCTGAGTATCGACTGCAAAATAATATAAAATTTGACATTTCTGAAAACACAAGTTGGATAAATTCAGGTGAATTTAATTTCTGGTCAGTATTTTGCACTACAACTATGATATGTTCGTTTATAGGACTTCTTGTAATTATAATCGCCGGCGGAATAGTTTCCAGTGAATTTTCAGGCGGTACTATCAAGTTCCTGCTGATCAATCCGGTAAAAAGATGGAAAATACTTGTTTCCAAGTATGTTACAACTATCACCTTCGGATATATTCTTATAATAATAACATATATCATTTCAGCAGTTATGTCTCTTACTGTGTTCGGAGCAGATGATCTTTCGGCTTCATTTATATCAGTCAGCGACGGTATTGTGAAGGAAATTCCAGGATTTCTTTATGTGTTCAAGAATTATATGCTGGGCAGTGTTGAAATTGTTGTAATGTCAAGTCTTGCTTTTGCAATTTCTTCAGTTGCAAGAAGCTCTGCATTGGCGATCGGCATAAGCGTTATGGCATATTTCGGAGGAAATACGGTAATGCTTATCTTGAGCCAGTTAAACATCAGCTGGGCAAGATACTTGATTTGGGCAAATGTTGATTTAAGCGGTATTATGGAAGGCTCAGGAATGTTTATGGGACAGACTCTTACTTCAGCGCTTGCTGTAATTGCAGTTCATATGGTGATATTCTTAATGATTGCATGGGACGGATTTACAAGAAGAGAAGTATAAATAATAATAAATTTGCAAAATATACAGGAAGTCTTAAATGAAAAACAAATATATGAAACTACTATCAGTGTTCATCATTATATTTTGTGTGGGAATCATGATAGTATTAGTGAAAGCTTATTTTGACGGAGAATTTGATTCAGTAGAGACATTACAAGCATATATTAAAAGATTTGGTTTATTCGGACCTGTTGTGCTGACTGTTATTCAAGCGGCACAGGTAGTAGTTCCTATACTGCCGGGCTTTTTAGGCTGTTCGGCAGGAGCGGTAATGTTCGGCTGCTGGGGAGGGTTCATCTGTAATTATATTGGCATAAGTATTGGATCTGTTGCTGCATTTTTTCTTGCAAGAAAATTCGGAATGCGTTTGGTGGGCAGTATTTTTCCGGAAAGTAAGTTTGAAAAATGGTCGGCACGGGCAGGGAACAGTAAATCTTTTACAGCATTTCTGTTTGTCGCAATGGTACTTCCTCTTTTTCCCGATGATTTCTTCTGTTATTTTACGGGATTAACTCAAATGAAAGTACGAAAATTTATTTGGATCATTATTTTAGGAAAACCCTGGTGTATTCTTGCTTACAGTATTGCTTTTTCGTTAATTAAATAATGTGTAGAAAAAATTAATATATAAAAAAGTCTGCGGAATAGATATAAATCCGCAGACTTTTTACATTGGAGCCAGAAATGAAAATGCAGGAATATTTCTTAAAACTCCGAAAATAATCAGTATTGTTAAGGAGGTTATTTCAATTACAGTCATCCATTTTTCATGCTTAGCTGTTCCGTATTTTAAGTAGCTGTATGCCCTTACGGTAAAAATGACCGCTAAAAACGGTACGATAACAAACACAGCCGGATTACTCCTGAACGCACTATAAAAATTCAGTTTTATTATATTGATACACATTCTTGTAACGCCGCAGCCTGGACAGTAAAAACCCGTTATACGGTGAAATATACATGGGATCACAAATCCCAGCTGTGTAAGAAGAAAATAAATAACGCCTGCTGTCAGACCGACAGCAAGCATTATCAAATACTTTTTTAATCGTTTACGCATGCGGTGTTGCCATTTTATTCAATTCATTCTGGATCAGACAGTATGAAACGATTGAAAATCCAACAAGAGAAAGAACTAAATAAAGTATTCCGCTGTTGGAATCCGAAGGCAGACCTCTCTTTGCCTGAGCAGCCTGTACCTTTTCGCCAGCCTTATACATCCA
>OLPN01003352.1_pt1 | contig 11300 bp, 7 predicted proteins | sample 1672601 | NCBI WGS metagenome assembly OLPN01 (sample SAMEA3136704, study PRJEB25190) | human gut metagenome | reverse complement strand
CACCAGCTTATGGCGAAAACCATAGGTCGGTGGGTATCTGATTTACGAAAAGAATTAAATGCTGTTCGCTGATTTTCCCATTGCAAACCGTTGTAAAATATGATTCGGATTAGGATTGCTTTACTGCACCAAGAGCAGCACCTTATGGAGTGCTGCTCTTGGTGTTTTGCATGGATTTTACGGGGCAGTAAAAGAAGTGATTCGGACAGCCCTTGCCCCGCGGCCTGGCGAATCCCTTCGGGCACACTTAAAAAGCGCATTGCAATGTACTTTTGCAATGTGCTTTTTGGTTTGATGTTATTTTGGCTTCAGAATCACTTCCCGCTTTCGGGGAAGATGATTTTGTTGACAAAGAAGAAAATCACCATAGACACGCCGCCGTTCAAAACCGTCGTGCCGATGTTATAGATGAAGTCCGGCACCAGCAGCCCGGCTACGGCGACCCACACGCAGTTGATGGAGTTGACAATGCAGGTAATGACGCAGAATGCCAACACATACCACGCGATCTGCTTGCCCAGATTGCCCTTGCTGCGGAACACGAAATTGCGCTGGATCGGGAAGTTGATGCATTCACCAATCACCATAGCAATCATGTAAGCGCAAAAGTACGGCAGACCGCCGTGGGCGGCATCGTAGCCAAGGATGTTCCACTTGAAGGTTTCCCCAAACAGGGTCACATCCACGCCGGGCCAGCCGAAATCCACAACAGGCAGACTGCTGAACGCAGCAGGCAGAAATTGCAGCAGCAGATACTTGAAAACGGTAATCAGGTTCGACACGATGACAAACAAGCCGCCCTCGCGCACCCATTTGGCAACGGCCGGGTGCTTGGCCGCAAAATCATTCCAGAATTTCATGAAGTGCCCTCCGCTCAGGCATCGCGCAGACGCTTTTCCAACTGCGCGTTGAGAATTGCGTTCTTGACAGCCTCGACAAGCACCTTGCACAGTCCAATACCCCAGAAGCCTTTTGCCTCCAGCACAATGCCATCCACCATGCCCATACTGATGGCGCCGCTGGTCATTTTAGCCAGTGCACGCAGCGGCATATTGTACTGAAACATCACATTCAGGTTCGGCTTTCCTTGCTTGTAGCTGTTCGTCAGCATGGTATGCAGCACCAGCCAGACCAGCCAGCACAAGGGGCTGCGACTGTGCTTGAGTTCTCCCAGCGTCATATTGCAGTCGATTTTCACAGTATCGTCCGGGATGGGGCGGTCCAGCAAAACCTCCCATTCGGCGTCCGGCACATTCATCACCTTGCCGCTTTCATAATGCGGTAGACTGATGCCTGCATAGGGGTTTGGTGCGCCGGTTCCGGCCACCTCTACCGTAGCCGTCAGGCGAATATCCTCGCAGGAAGCACCCACGCGGATTTCATAGTGGCCGCCCTCAATCTCCCAAGCGTTCGTCATTGTGTTCCAGTAGCGGAAGGCTTTATCATCGAGAGGAATTGCTACGCACTTGCTCTCCCCCGCAGCCAGTTTCACTTTTTCAAAGCCTTTCAGTTCCTGCACCGGGCGGAAAACTTTGGCATCGGGCTTTGCTACATAAATCTGTACGATCTCCGCACCATCACAGCTGCCGGTGTTTGTCACTGTCAGTGTCACACTGTCCGAGGTCGCTTTCAGGTCAGAGTAGGCAAAGCTGGTATAGCTTAGACCGAAACCGAACGGAAATGCCGGAGCCACGTCGGCAGTCTGGTAGTAGCGGTAGCCCACATACAGTCCCTCGCGGTACTGCACAGTACGACCCTTCCCTGCAAAATGCTCCTTGGCGGGGGTGTCCTCATACGACATAGCCCATGTCTCGGCCAGCTTGCCGCTGGGGTTGACCTTGCCGGTCAGCACGTCCAGAATGGCACCGGCGCCGGCCTGCCCGCCCAACGCACCATAGACTAACGCCTTGCAGTGCTTGAGCCACGGCGTTTCGATGGACGCACCGGCATTGACCACCACCACGGTGTTCGGGTTGACCGCCTGTACCGCCCGCAGCAGCTCAATCTGGTTATCGGCAATCTTCATGTCGCCGCGGTCTAGGCCTTCGCTTTCCTTGATTTCATCCAGCCCCAAGAACAGCACGGCAACATCCGCCTGCTTGGCCAGCGCGACAGCCTCTGCCTCTTTGACGGCGTCTGCCCTGCCGCGGCGGTCAAAGCCGGGGGCAAAGCCCAGTACCTGCAAGCCACTCTGGGCAAGGTTATCCAGCACAGTATCGACCTTGAGGGAGTTCACGGCGCTGGAGCCTGCGCCCTGATAGCGCGGGGTTTCGGCAAAATCACCAATGACAGCCACCCTTGTGCCGGTTGCCAGCGGCAACAGGTTCTCCTCGTTTTTCAGCAGTACAATGCTTTCGGCGGCGGCACGGCGCACCAGTGCGTGGTGAGCCTCTGCGTCAAAACTGCGGCTGTGTTTTTCCACGGCGGTATGGGTGTCAAACACCAGCGTCAATAGTTCGCTCAGACGGGCATTTACATCAGACTCGGTGATTTTGCCGGTTTCCACAGCCCTCATCAGTTCCCGCACGGCGTCCCCGCCGGGGGCGGGCATTTCCAGTGTAGAGCCGTTCTTCACGCCCAAGGCATGGTCGTTGGAACCGCCCCAGTCCGTCACGACCGCCCCGTTAAAGCCCCAATCCCTGCGCAGAATATCCTGCAGCAGATGGGCGTTTTCGTTGGCGTAGGTGCCGTTGATGAGGTTATAGCTGGACATAACCGTCTTGGGGGCGGCTTCCTTGACCACGATTTCAAAGCCGGTCAGGTAGAGTTCACGCAGGGTGCGCTCGTCCACTACCGAGTCTGACGCCATGCGGCGCAGCTCCTGATTGTTGACGGCAAAATGCTTGGGGCAGGCAGAGATACCGTTGGACTGGATGCCCCGCACATAGCCCGCGGCCATCTTGCCGGAGAGATACGGGTCCTCCGAGAAATACTCGAAGTTGCGCCCACAAAGCGGGCTGCGCTTGGTGTTCAGGCCGGGGCCCAGCAGCACGGACACCTCCTGCGCGGCGGCTTCCTCCCCCATGGCTTTGCCGATTTCCTCGCCCAAGGCCGGATTCCAACTGCAGGCTATCGTAACTGCCGGAGGAAAGCAGGTGGCCGGTACGCTGGGGTTCAGACCCAGATGGTCTGCTGCCCCGGCCTGCTTGCGCACCCCGTTAGGACCGTCCGACAAGGTAATGGCAGGGATACCGTGCTTAGAATAGGCTCGCGTGGTAAAGACCGTATCACCGCTGAGCAGTGCGCACTTTTCTAAAAGTGTCATTTGTTGTATCAATTCTTTGTGTTGCATAGCACAAATCCTTCCCTGTTCACACAAAACACAATACCGCGCAGTTCCGAGGGCCGCAGCCATCGAAACAAGGCGCAGACCGTAATTCGGAATTGTGCGGTATTGCTTTATACATTTTTTTGCGTATTACTTGATAACAAGTGTGCTGGGATCATAGCTGAGAGTCGCGGTGCCGTTACCGTTATCGATCCAACTTCCGCTATACTCACTGGAGTTGACAGGGCCCCAACCTTCCAGTTCGGCGGTAAAGGTGCCGTCTGCTTTCAGTTCCAATTTTCCGCTGCGTGTATAGAGTCCGGCAATAAGGTCATAAGTATAGTTGCCATCGCCGGAGGAAACCGGTGTTGCGACAAAGTCGCATGTGCCGCCGCCCACCTCCGGAGCAGCGACGACTACGCCGGCTACGCCGCCGTTCTCCAAGTCAAAGCTCTCGCAGACGCGGGGCCAGTTGAAGATGTTGTTGGCAAAGCCATCGCTGTAACTGTAACCGGCCGTCATAACGCTGCTCTCGCCCAGATGCAGCCCCTCGGCCACTTTGGTGGTGTCGGACGTCTGGTTCAGCACATATTCGCTATTGCTGGTAGATACAGCGGTCACATCATAGGTTGCACCGGCTGTCAAAGCATCGGTATCCAACTGATTGTTGTCCGGGGTGACATTTTCCATCGTCAGCGTTACAACATCGGCGCTGTTCTCGGTGTTGGTGAAAGTAATATCCACCTTGTCCGGGTATGCTTCAAATTCATAAACATCCAAATTGGCAACCTGAATCCCCATCGTGCCGTCAAAGGTATTCCAGTAATAGTTCAGTTCAGGGGCGCTCTGATTTCCGCTGCAAGAATATTCCGCCGTGGCGGCCTTAGACATACTGTGCTCTTTATCGGTCAGATCAGGGAAAGCGTAGACCTTAGCCAGATAGGAACCGAACGCATAATCAAATTCATCCGAGCACTTGCCGCTGTAGGTGTTGCTCTCGGTGGCGTCAATGGGTTCGCTGGTGTAGATGAAGCTGTCGTTGTCACCGGTGGCATCCGGGGCGCAGAAGTACAGCAGATAATACTTTGCGTTTTCTACACCGGTAAAGCTGTAGTTTCCGCTTTCGTCCACGGTGAAATCCGTTGGGGTCGCCAACTGACTGCCATCATTGGAGACAGTGGAGGAAGAAGCCGCCTGCTGCTTGCCGTTTGTCTGCAGGGTGTGCAGGATGGAGGAAACATTGGTGAAGTAATTGTTGGTGTTAGCAGCCAACGAGCTGCCGCAGCCGGTCAGCCCGGCCGCCATAGCGACTGCCAGCACAGCAGTCAGCGTCTTGCGGGGCGCAGTATTGTTTTTCATTTCGCTTTGCCCTCCTTCTGCGTAAAGCAGGATACAATGCCGACCACAATGGCGGCAACCATCAGCACCAGCAGGGTAATGACCGGCAGGAGCGTACCGCGGGAACCATACATCGAGATGTTGTTCAGCCGGTCAGCCCAGACAGGATAGCTGTTGAGAAAGAACAGGCCCATGCCAAAGGTGATGCAGGCCACGGCGGCGAGGTTGAGCAACTCGCTCCATGCGCGGTCAACCAATGCGTAGGCGGCCATGCCGACCATTCCCAGTGCCAAAGTCAGGAAAACGACCGTGTCAAAATAGTCATAGACCATGCCGTACACGGTAAAGCCAATCAGAGCTGCCGCAGATAAAACGACACCGACCAGCGAAGATTTTGCGCTGAAACTTTTTACTTTACTCATGGAATCAGCCCTCCACTTTCTTGTTTTTTTTGCCGTAGGTCATCACAACACAGGCTGCGGTACAGCCGATGAAAGTAATGCCGCAGATGGCGGTGACCACCAGCAAAACCATCTCCCACCACGGGACAATGTTGACAACGATGGAGTTACTGCTCAGACCGTTGGCAGAAATCGAACGGCTGGCAGCGTACACATTGGCTTTGGTGGCACGGCGCAACTGCTGCATAATGTAGCCATCGCCACCATCAATGGCAGCGGTAACGGCAGCGGCCGTTTCGCCGGGATCCAAGCAGAGGAAGTCAACACCGGCAGTAATCATTTCCATATAGTGGGTCTTGTACGTGGAGGTCTTAGCGAAACCGTCGGTAGTGATGTGACCCTTGAAGCCCCACTCACCGCGCAGGACATTCTTCAGCAGAGGCACATTGACAGCGGCATAGACAACGCCGATACGGTTGAACGCGGTCATTACGCTCTGAGCGCCGCCCTCAACAAAGGCACCCTCAAAGGCACGCAGATACGTTTCGCGGACAGTTTGTTCGTTGGCAAAGGTGCTCAGGCTCTCACGGCCGGACTCCTGATCGTTCATGGCAAAGTGCTTGACACAATAGTTGACACCGTTGGCCTGCATGGCGGCAGCCTCAACAGCGCCGACCATGTAACCGTAGTTGGAATCCTCACTGTAATACTGCTGGTTACGGCCGCTGAACGGGGTACGGTGCGTGTTGCCGCCGCCGTACCAGACTTCGTTGACGCCGGCGTAAGCGGCCTGAATTGCCATCAGACTGCCCTTGCGCTCCATGCGGTCGCGGTTCCATGTGCGGGCGGTCATCACCTCAGACACCCAGCTCAGGCAATTATCACCGGTGGCAATCATCGTAGAACCGACACCAAGACAGTCGTCTGCACGCTTCTGGGCAGGCATACCGACCTTGTCAAGTCCGGCCACACCAAAGGTATCGGGCATCAGGGCGGTCATATCCGCCACGGTCAGCTGATCGAGGAAAGCATCCCACTGCTCATCATCGTTCCATTCCACCAGACGCATATCGATGAACTTGAGGCCGTTGTCGGCACCCTGCGTAAAGTCCGAAACCGCAGGGGCGTCGGCAGGAGTCTCATACCAGTCAAGGTTCAGGTCGTCGATCATCTCATCGGTGGCATCAATGCTGACAATGCTGGCGGGGTAAGTGCCGGACCAATCGCTGCGGGAAAGGTAGGTAAAGTCCACACCGTAGTAGTTCAGGTCGGCGTTATCAAACTGGTTGGTGACCTCCACGGTGTCATCTGCGCGGGACATTTTATAGGTGGTGGTGTCCTGTTCGGCCTGATTCCAGCTGTAAACCTTGGCGGCATCGCCGTCTGCGGTCATACCATTGGCGGTGGTGTAGCCCTTGGCGGCCAGAATGTTGTTCAGTGCATCATGGGAATCATCGCCCACGGACAGGTAGTAGTCACCGGCACTCAGGATATAACCCTTCGCACCCTTGGCGTCATAGCTGGCCAGCATATAGCGTTCACACTCGACTGTGACGGTCTGGCTCTGACCGGGCTCCAGCGTATCGGTTTTTTCGAAACCGACAACCTGTACGGCGGATTTTTCGATGCTGTTCTGCTTCTCGTAATCGCCGTAGGGCGTCTGGGCATACACTTCGACTACGCTCTTACCGGCCACATCGCCGGTGTTGGTTACTTCCACCTCAACCTCATAATTGTCGGTATCGGCGTTGAAAGTCACACCCTTGAGCGTCTGGGTGAAATCGGTATAGGACAGACCATAACCGAAGGGATAGACAACCTCATCGGCGTAATTCCAACCGTTTCCGGTGGAAGAGCCGACGGAGGAGGAAGCATCCCCGCTGCCCATGACCGCATCTTCATAGCGGGTTTCGTAGTATTTGTATCCCACATAGATACCCTCGGCGCAGATGGTGTAGTAATCTACGTTGATTCCATCGTTGGAAAGGTCAGTGGCCTTGCTGTTGACGTAATCCACATTGCCCCACAACTGCATATTCTCGCAGGCATAGGTGGTGGCAGGGGCAGACAGCGAGTTGGCAGCGTAGGTATCTACCAGATGACCGCTGGGGGAAACCTTACCGGCCAGCACATTGGCAACGCCCTCGTAGCCGATAACACCGGGCACGCCGGCCAGCACGCAGGCATCAACATCATAATCGTCCAGCCAATCCAGTTCCATCATCTGGTCAGCATTGATGATGACAACGATCTTTTTGAACACACCGGCGGCTTTCTGGGCTTTCAGATAGGACATCAGGTCTTTTTCGTTGGCCTGCAGACCCAGAAAGTGAGAGCCGTCCTTGCCAAACATGGCGGTATCGTTGCTCTCGCCGCCCAGACGGGTAAATACGGCAATGGCGGCATCGTTGTAATCGCCGGACCAGCTGCTGGCATATTTTTCTACGTCAGAAATGGGAGCTTCCACAACCTCGGTGGCAGTGGTGGCACCCAGAGATGCGTAAGCATTGTCCAGCAGCGTAGTGTTGACATTATCCGCGCCAAAAACTTTCTGCATAGCAGCGCCGAAGGTCATAGTAGGAATCGACGCCACGCTGGAAGTCGTGCTTTTGCCCATGGTGGAATGAGCCGCACCGTTACCGAAAATGGTCACACGGCTTGTGTCGGCAAGCGGCAGGGCTGCGTTTTCGTTGCGAAGCAGAACCGTGCCCTCCTCGGCTTGGGCTACGTTTTCTGTAGCCACTTCCATTTCTACCTTCAGGGCGGCCTGTTTGTTGGTGTAGTCGGTGCCGAACTCGCTGTCATAATAGGCAGTGTTCACGGCACTGGCGTCGTCGGTCTCTACGATCTTGCTTGTGTTGATATTCAGCGCTTTGTTGATGGCACCGGAATAGGTAAACATCAGGGTTGATGCAGATACAGTTGTCAGCGTAAAAAACGCCATTACTGCTGCAGTTCCCCGTACTACAGGCATTCTTCTCATATGTACCTCCTAAATAATCGTTTTCTCCTTCAAATCTCGTAGGGTAGGATTTATTCATCAGATCTTGCCTGGCGTAACCATTCCGGACTGGTTCTGCCATGAAAATCTTTCCGATAAAATAATTATACGAAAGCGTCCTTTTTTTTAAATATCTTTTTCATAACTGGTCGTTCCACATACATAACTCACATTATTTTGCAAAACAGCCGCAATTTCTTTGTGTAACAAGTACAAATATGTGCCGATGTGTTTGTGCATCTTGTTGACATACGAGTATTTCTTTATTAAGCAAAAATACTGCTGTCGATGTAGCTTGACATCGCATCAAGAAAACCGTGCCGCTTGGTACGGCTGACCGGCAACTGGTAAGGACCGACCTTTACCGTATCCTGTGCAATGCCTGAAACGTGCGCCAAATTGACAAGGTAGCAATTGCTGCACCGCGCAAACGAATGCCCGGCCAGCTTTTCCTCATAACTTTTTAATAAACCGCTGGCGGTAATTGACCCTTCCTGTGTATAAAAATGAACCGTATGACCGTCGCTTTCTATATAGTAGATTGTTGCAGTGTTCAGGCGGTGCATTCCGCCCTCTGCCAAAAGTGTCAGATTGAATGTTTTTCTTTTCTGCAGCTGCAACTCGGCTTTTCGAAGTTGCTGAGAAAAAGAAAAGTACGGTATTGGTTTCAATATGTAATCCAGTGCGCCTACCTCATATCCCTTAATGGCATACTGTGCCGTGTTGGTAATAAAGACAATCAGCACTTCTTCATCGAACTTGCGAATCCGTCTGGCTGTCTCCATTCCGTTGAGCTGCGCCATCTCGATATCCATCAGCAGAATATCATAAACAGGGCGGTAGTTTTCGGCGAGTTGTATTCCATCGGAAAATTGCTGAATCTGAAACTCTGTCTCATACTGCCGGGTATAACGCTGAAGATAATTTACCAACTGGCAGCGAGTGGCTTCATCGTCTTCAATGATTGCAACACGCATAGCTTTCCCCTTTTGCATCGTGCATTTTTTCTCCTAAAATCATATTTAGCAAAAAAAAGAGCAGGAGTCAACGACTCCTGCATAATGTGTTGCCTGCAATTCGTAAGTTGTCATGTTTCTGCCGGGGCAAGGGGCAGCAGCATATAGGTATTCACTACGTCGCCTTCCTGCCGGAAAGTCAGCTCTCCACCGTATTTCTCTGCAAGCAGCTGCATGCTGCGGATGCCGAAACCGTGGTTTGCCTTATCCGACTTTCCGGTAACAGGCAGGCCGTTTTCCAACCGCAAGGGTTCCTTTGTGTAGTTTTGCAGATGTACCGAACAGAAACCTTCCGTTGACCGAACGGTAAGTGCAATCTGTTTCTGATCGGGGTTGCTGAGCTGTTCGGTTGCCTCGACTGCATTTTCCAGCGCATTGCCAAACAATGCATATAAATCTGCCGGTTCCATATGAAGCAGTCCACGACCATCTGCCATGCAGGTAAATCCGATCTGCTTGCTGCGGCACATCTGGCTCTTTTCGGTCAGCAGCACATCCAGCGCGGGATTTCCGGTTCTAATGATCGTATCATAGGCGTCCACGGCCTTTTGCATGTCTTTCAGCACGGACTCGTCAATACGCCCCTCGCTGCGGAAAACCCGGATCTGGTGCCGCAGATCATGGCATTTTATATTGACTTGTTCCATATTCTGCTTGGATATCTGGTATTGCTTGCCGCTTTGCTCCAACAACAGGTGGATTGCCTCATTTTCACGCTCCAGGCCCAGCGTCCGGTAAATGCTGTACTGATAAAACAGCACAACCGTATCAATCAGCAACAAGGCAAAATAATAGGCGCCGCCGGTGTTGCCGCAATAGCTGGCATAGCTGTTCAGCAACAGGCAGGCCAGCAGCATCAGGACCCAGCTTGGGAAAACCGTCCGGCTGTGGATGCGCTCCAGAACAGAGGCATCCACCTTGCGGATCAGCAGCCCGTACAGCAATAGGGCAACAGCAAGCAAAGTTCCTATGCTGGTAGCGATCCCCTGATAGGTAGAGAAGTTTTCCCCGGTAAGGATGCAGGTCAGGCTGCAGGAGGCCTGCTGGGTAAACCAGAAAAGGGTGCCCATATACAGACAGGTCCAAAGGTGCATCTGCACACAAAGATAAACACAGAACAGTGCAATCAGAAATTGCCCCAAAAAGCCTGCGGCTTGATACAGCAGATACAGGAGCAGCGGCTGCGGGCTGCCGCCAAACAGTGCTGCCCAGAAAGAGGATACCAGTATGCCGAAAGCGGTGGTTGCAATAACGCGGGGCAGATAATGGGACCGTTTGGGAAAAATCGAGGTATACAGCAGCCCCGTAAACAAAATCATCTGGAAAAACAAGCATCGGAACAGATACGCTACCATGGTTATCGCCCTCCTTTGCCGTAAAATCCGGTCATCTGCTGCAGAAAATCCTTGCGGCGATTGCGGCTGATCTGCAGCGGATGTCCGCCAACCATTACGGTATTGCCGTCCAAAAAATCCACATGGCGCAGATTGACAAGATAGCAGTAATTGCAGCGAAAGAATCCTTCTTCTGCCAGCTGATTCTCTACCCGCTTCAAAGTGCCTGTGGCGGTCAGATCGCTGTATTGTGTGTGGTAAATCAGGCTGTGATTCTGCACCTCAATATACAGTACATCTGTGCTGCGTACATATTGCGGCCCGTGCTCGCCGGAAATGGTAAGCATGATACCGTGCAAGTGGTGTACGGCCTCCAGAGCTTTTTGTATCTTCAGCTTAAAGGAATAATAATTAATAGGCTTTAAGATATAGTCCAGGGCATCTACCTCATAACCGGCTATGGCATACTGCGCCAGATTGGTTACAAACAAAAGCACAATCGTCTTGTTCGTCTTCCGCAACACCCTGCTTGCCTCAATTCCATTGCGGCCGGGCATATCCACATCCATAAAGACAATATCAAAAGTGTGGGTATCTGTCTGCAGAAAGGTGTCTGCATCAGGAAAAAAGTGCAGCTGGAACACAATGTGGTTATCCTGCCGATATTGCTCCAGACAGCCTTGCAGCAAATCAGCTTCAGCCTTTACATCCTCCACAATGGCGATATGAATCACAGCATACACCCCTTTCATTTTTTACTTTTATGATACCATTTTTGTCCTGCAAAAGCAAATAATCGTTTGGGATTCTTGCGCGTTATTATGACGTTATTAAAGAGACTAACTATTAAAAGTCAAGCCCCAAAATGAAAAAATTCGTCAACGATTCGCTTCCCCTGACAAACAGCATTCAAATGCTGGTCTTGGAACAGCGAGAGTGACG
>OLPN01003339.1_pt1 | contig 11332 bp, 10 predicted proteins | sample 1672601 | NCBI WGS metagenome assembly OLPN01 (sample SAMEA3136704, study PRJEB25190) | human gut metagenome | reverse complement strand
CTTCCGATCTAGAATCTGGCAAAGAATTTGCTGGGGCTGGGCTTTTCTCAGGTGCTCGCCATTGATATTCCCAAGAGCAGGAGCTTTATGCATCTGGACACGGTGTTCACCATGGTGGATCGGGACAAATTTACCGTCCATCCCAACATTCAGGGGGACATGGAGGTATTTGTATTGGAGCAGGGCGGCGAACATCTGAGCATTCGCCAGGAGCGGGCGCCCTTGGAGCATATTCTCATGGATCACCTGGGCCTTCAAAAGGTAACTCTGATTCCTTGTGGCGGCGGCAGCGTGATTGATGCGGCCCGGGAGCAGTGGAACGACGGCTCCAATACCTTTGCCATTGCGCCGGGGCGGGTGATCGCCTATGACCGGAACCAGGTGACCAACGACCTGCTCCGGGAAAACGGCGTGGAGGTTTTGACCATTCCCAGCTCGGAGCTGGCGCGGGGACGGGGCGGCCCGAGATGCATGACCATGCCCCTGGTAAGAGAATAATAATTAGGAGGATGACACTATGCCGGTGAATTTGAAAGGCAGATCGTTTTTAACACTGATGGATTTTACCCCCGGGGAGATTCGCTATCTTCTAGATTTGGGGCACAATTTGAAGGCGAAAAAGCGCAGCGGCGTATTGGGCAGCTGCCTTCGGGGAAAGAACATTGCCCTGCTGTTTGAGAAAACGTCCACCCGCACCCGCTGCGCCTTTGAGGTGGCGGTACACGATGAGGGTGGCAACGTAACGTTCCTGGAGCCCGGCAGCTCCCAAATGGGCAAAAAGGAATCCATGGAGGACACCGCCAAGGTGCTGGGCCGGTTCTTTGACGGCATCGAGTACCGGGGCTATGACCAGAAGGTGGTGGAAACGCTGGCGAAATTCAGCGGTGTGCCGGTGTACAACGGGCTCACCGATGACGACCATCCCACCCAGATCATCGCTGATTTCATGACCCTGGAGGAGCACGTGGCAAAACCCCTGAATCGGCAGAAGCTGGTATTTGTAGGCGATGTGCGGAACAATATGTGCTATGCGCTGATGTTTGGCTGCTGCAAAATGGGCGTGGACTTTGTGGGCTATGGACCCAGGGAGCTCATTGACGGCGTGGATCAGAACGTTATGGAGCGGGTTCGGCGGCAGGCGGAGCAGTCCGGTGCGAAGATCCTTCTGACCACCGATCGGCAGGAGCTTCACGGTGCCGACGCCGTATATTCCGACATTTGGGCGTCCATGGGCGAGGAGGACAAGATTCCGGCCCGAACCCAGCTGCTGACCCCCTATCGGGTGGACGAACAGCTGCTGGCCGACACCCACAATCCCGGCGTGATCTTTATGCACTGCCTGCCCTCGTTCCACGATACCGGAACAGTCATGGCGCAGACCTGGCTGGAGCAGGGCGTGGATATCCGGGAGGTCAGCGACAGCGTATTCCGGAGCTCCAAATCCGTGGTGTTTGACCAGGCGGAGAACCGGATGCACGCCATTAAGGCAATTCTGGTGGCGACACTATGAGCAGGCCGGTGAGAATTGTGGTTGCGCTGGGCGGCAACGCATTGGAGGATAAGGGGCTGCCTCCGACGGCGGAATCCCAGGCAATCGTAGTAGAACGAACCGCCAAAACCCTGTCTGACCTCAGCTGCGGAGGCTATGAGATGGCGGTGGTGCACGGAAACGGCCCTCAGGTTGGGCGGATCATCCTGGCCTCGGAGGCGGCGGCGGAACAGACCCCGGCCATGCCCTTTGACGTCTGCGATGCCATGAGCCAGGGCTATATCGGCTATCATTTGCAGCAGAAGCTCCGGGCGGAACTGCTGCGCCGGGGGCGGGATATTCCCGTGGTCACAGTGGTGACGCAGATGGTGGTGGATGCAGGCGATCCCGCGTTTGAGAATCCCACCAAGCCCATCGGCGCGTTTTATGACGAGAAAACGGCACGAGAGCTGCAAGCGGAGAAGGGCTACACCATGCGGGAAGATGCCGGACGGGGCTGGCGGCGGGTGGTGGCCTCGCCGAAGCCCAAGAAAATTGTGGAGATCGGCACCCTGAAAACCCTATGGGATACCACCATTGCCATTGCCTGCGGCGGTGGCGGAATCCCCGTGGTGGAGGAAGAAAACCATGGACTTCGAGGTGTTCCGGCGGTCATCGACAAGGATTTAGCCGCGCAGCTGCTCGCGGTGGAGATGGAAGCGGATGTGCTGCTAATCCTCACCGAGGTGGATGCGGTGTCCATCCGGTTCCGCCAGCCCGACGAGAAGAAGCTGGGGCAGGTGACCGTGGACGAAATGGAGCGGTATTGTCAGGAAGGCCATTTTGCCGCCGGTTCCATGCTTCCAAAGGTGCAGGCCGCCATGGAGTTTGTCCGGAAGAATCCCCGGGGAAAGGCGATTATCACATCTCTTACTCGGGGCCTGGATGCCCTGGAGGGTAAATGCGGAACAACAGTGATAGGTGGGATCTGATTGCGTAAACTGAGAATGCCCAGCGCGGAAACCATTTTGCTGCTGCTGATTTTAATTGTAGCGGCGCTGACCTGGATCCTGCCTGCGGGACAATATCACTATCTGGATGACGGCGCACCCATTGCGGGCAGCTATACCCAGGTGAGCCGCAGCGGACAAAGCATCTGGGCGGTGACAAGAGCACCCCTGGAGGGCTTTTATGAGGCCATCGAGGTGGCGGTATTCATCTTAATGGTGGGCGGCTTTCTGGGCGTCATGGGAAAAACCGGTGCAGTGGATGCGGGAATTGCCGCCATTGTGGGTAAGCTGGGGCACCGGGGCGGTGTATTGATTCCTATTTTAATGTGTGCTTTTGCCCTGGGCGGTACCACCTTCGGCATGTCCGAGGAAACCATTGCGTTTTATCCGCTGCTGCTGCCGGTGATGGTGGCGGCGGGCTATGATACCGTCACGGCGGTGAGTGTGATTTTACTGGGAGCAGGAGCCGGTGTGCTGGGCTCCACGGTGAACCCCTTTGCCACGGGCATTGCGGCGGGCTTTGCCGGGGTCAGCATGGGGCAGGGCATCGGCCTAAGGCTCCTGCTGCTGGGGATTTGCCTGGCGCTGTCCATCGGCTATGTGCTTTTCTATGGACAGCGGGTGCACAAGGATCCGAGCCTGAGTCTGGTGGCGGCCCAGCGGGAGGAAAACCTCCGGCATTTTGCCCTGAAAAAACAGGAGAAAACGGTGCTGACCAAATCGCAGAAGCTGGCGCTTTGGCTGTTCGGCGGAACGTTCTTGGTGATGATCTATGGTGTGATCCCGTTTTCCGACATGGGGCTCACCGCCATTCCAACGCTGGGTTGGTGGTTCCCGGAATTGTCGGCGCTGTTCTGGGTGTCGGCGGTGCTCACGGGACTACTCTGCGGCGTGGGTGAGAAGGACATTGTCAGCGGATTTGTAGCCGGTGCGGCAGATCTTTTGGGCGTTGCGTTTATCATCGGCATTTCCCGGGGCATTACGGTGATTATGAATCAGGGCAAAATCACCGACACCATATTATATTGGGGCGAGCAGGCACTGTCCGAAGCGGGCGGCGTGGGATTTATTCTTCTGTCCTTCGGTATCTTTGTGCTGCTGTCGTTCCTGATTCCGTCGTCCTCGGGATTGGCAACCTTGTCCATGCCCATTATGGCCCCCTTGGCCGAGATGACCGGGGTAAGCCGCGCACTGCTGGTGACGGCCTATCAATCCGCATCGGGGCTTGTAAATTTGATTACCCCTACGTCAGCAGTGGTGATGGGGGCGCTGGCCATCGGTCGGGTGTCCTACGGAACCTGGATTCGATTTGTGTGGAAGCTGCTGGCGGCATTGACGGTAGTGTGCCTTTTGTGCCTAGGGCTTGGGGCATGGCTGGGGAGCTGAATGCAAGAATAGAGGCCGGAACATGGGGACAGTACGGAGCGTGCAGCAATCCGTGCTGTCCCCCTTGGGCGGTTCTATGGACATTGCAGAGAATTCCAATGGCGTTTTTGTATATTATGCAGTAGAATGTGTGGAATCTGTGAAAATTATGATTGCAAATTAAGGAATGTATGATAGAATAAAGAGTGACAAACTTTCTGGCAGGCGTAGACAGAAATGCGGAAAACGCAGTGACAGAAGAAGTCCGAAATTTAGGAGGCCTCTGTCCCATGAAAACACTGCGCGGACATCTGAAAAGCTGGGCTGCGGGACTGGCTGCAGTGATGCTCACCAGCCTGTACCCCTGCATTTTTATCTTTGCCCAAAACGCTGGAGAGGCTAAGCTGGGGGATACCCGGCTGTTTGCCTGCATTTTTCTTTTGACGGCATTGGCCATGCTGTTGGTTACCGGCGTGATTTTTCGGAATATGAGCCGGGCGGCGTTTATGACCTGCCTTGGTATGCTTGTGGTCATCAATTTCACCATGGTGTCTCAGGCCATCAAAGGAAAGCTACCATGGCTGCGGGATCGCTATCAGCTGCTGCTCATTGGACTGATTTTTCTGCTGATTCTGATTTTGATGCTGAAAAAGAAGCCCAATATGACCGCAGGCTGCGGGATCATTGCCCTGACCTTCGGCGCACTGTGCTTTATCAGTGGGATCATTGCAGCGCCAAAGCTGATTTCCGGCGCCACCCAAGCTCCGCCGCCGGATGCCCCGGAGGAAATCCGATCGGCGCATTTTTCCGGTGAAAAGCGGGACGTCTATTATCTCCTGTTTGACGAATACGGCGGCACGGAGAATCTTGAGGCCTATTTCGGCTTTGACAACAGCGCGTTTTATGATGCGCTGAAGGAGCGGGGGTTTTCCGTTTCCGAGACCAGCCGGAATACCGAATCCTGCTGGACGGAGGACATTGTGCCAAATCTCATGAACCTCGACTATGTGGTAAATGACGACATGACCGCCCGGGCGCGCCGGACGTATCTGGAGAATCCTGTGTTGGTGCAGCTGTTCTGGCAAAACGGCTATCAGGTCAACCTGATAAACCACTGGCGCTATCTCCGCTTTCCGGCCAAGGAGCTGACCCGGGGCCAGCACGAGGATACCGTCTCCTCCTATTTGCTGGAACATAGCCTGTTCCAGCAGATTCCGCCCCTTCGGGATCGGATCAATCTGAAAATCTTTATGAACTACCGGGATAACTATGTGGGCCCGGTGGAAAATGCGGTAGAAGCGCTGGAGGGCTGCGCCGATCAGGTGGACGGTCCGACCCTGACCGTCAGCTATATCCAGTGCCCCCATGCACCGTTTGTGTTTCATAAGGACGGCAGCATTCAGTCGGACAAGAGCAAGTATTGGTATTGGAAGGAGCCCCAGCTCTATACCGATCAGCTCCAGTACATCAACTCTGTGATTCTAAAGACCATCGACAGCATTCAGTCGAAAGACCCGGATGCAGTGATTCTGCTTCTGTCGGATCATGGCGCAAGAGTGCCCCTTCATATGGTGGAGCAGTTTGGCGGCCCGTGGTTTGATGCGGAGAAGGAAACTCCGGTAATGCAAAATGCACTGGTGTCGGCCTATATTCCCGGTCAGCAGCTGAATTTAGAGGGGCAAACGGGTATCAATGCCACAAGAATGGTGCTCAATGGGGCCTTTGGCTTGAACCTTTCCTTGGTGCCCCCGGCGGAGGGCTATGTATTGCCGGACTACTTTAATTCCAAGGATCGCCCGGAACCGAAGGAATCGGAGGAAGAACCGGAAGAATCCACGATAGAAGACAGCACCGAAAAATGGGACAAACCGGACAAGCACCACGAAAAAGGTCCAGGAAAACCGGATCACAAACCCAGAAAAGACGCATCGGGGCCCAAGCCCCCGAAGCGTTGAATATAATTCGCTAGAAACGAGGAAGTAAGTTCATGTCACTGATTAACACTTGCATTGGCATTCCACTGGGATGGCTGATGTGGCTCTGCTACAAGCTGGTAAAGAGCTATGGCATTGCGATTCTGCTGTTTACCCTGCTGAGCAAAATCATTCTGCTGCCCCTGTCCGTGGTGGTGCAGAAGAACTCCATTAAAATGATCCGCCTCCAGCCGGAGATCAACCGAATCACCGCCAAGCACTACGGGGATAAGGATACCATCTCCGACGAGACCATCGCCCTGTACAAGCGGGAAAAGTACAGCCCGCTGCTGGGTATGGTGCCCATGATTATTCAGATCATTCTGGTGCTGGGCCTCATCAATGTGATTTACAATCCCATGCAGCACCTCCTGCGGATTGACGCGGCCACCTGCAAAACCTTTGTGGCGGCGACGGCGCAGCTCCTTGGTGTGGACGAACTGGGCAGTGGCGCACAGCTCAAGGTCATCGAGGCCATGCGCAACGGTGCAAACTATGATTACTTCATGGGCCTTGCCGGTCAGCTCCCCGGGGTGGACATTGCGGGGATCATTTCCGCAGCCAACAGCCTGGATACCATGTTCCTGGGCATCAACCTGTCTCAGGTGCCGCCCATCTGGCCCATTGCACTCATTACCCTGGTTCCGGTGCTGTCCTGCGGCTCTACGTTCCTGCTGTGCTGGGCCCAGAACCGGGACAACGTCCTCCAGAAGGAGCAGGGCTTCCTGAGCCGCTGGGGTGTGACGATCTTCACCGTGGCGTTCTCCACCTACTTTACGTATCTGGTTCCCGCAGGCGTGGGCCTTTACTGGATCGCCAGCAACCTGTTCGCCATTGCCAACCTCTACTTTATGAACTTCCTCTATAAGCCCTCCAAGTACATCGACTACGAGGCTCTGGAGGAGAGCAAAAAGGAGCTGGAGGAGCTCAAGGCAAAGGATGTCCAGAAGAAAAAAGAACTGGAGCCCTATAAAAAGCAGGAGAGCGACGACTATCATCGCTTCCTGTCCGATAAGGAACATAAGCAGCTGGTATTCTACAGCGAGGGCAGCGGCTTCTATAAGTACTTCGCAGGCATGATCGACTATGTGCTGAAGCATTCCGACATTGTGATCCACTACATCACCTCCGATCCCAAGGATGCGGTGTTCTCCATGAATGAGCCCAAGCTCAAGCCCTATTACATTGGCGAAATGAAGCTCATTACCCTGATGATGAAGATGGACGCGGACATGGTGATTATGACCATGCCGGATCTGGAGACCTATCACATCAAGCGCAGCCTGGTGCGGAAGGACATTGAATACATCTACACCGACCACGGCGTCAGCTCCGATAACATGACCCTGAGAACCCATGCGCTGGATCATTTCGATACCCTGTTCTGTGTGGGCCCCCACCAGATGGAGGAAGCCCGGGCCATTGAGAAGCTCTACGACCTCAAGCCCCGCCGCCTGGTTCAGGTAGGCTACGGCCTGCTGGACGAGATGACCGAAGCCTGGGAGAACACTCCCAAGGCGCCCCATGAGAAGAAGACCATTCTGGTGGCGCCCTCCTGGCAGAAGGACAACATCATGGACTCCTGCATCGACCAGCTGATCGAGCAGTTCCTGCGGCCCGGTGTTCGGCTGATTATCCGTCCCCATCCCCAGTATGTGCGGCTGTACGGCGAGAAAATCGAGGGACTCCAGAGTCGGTATAAGGACAAGCTGGGTGAGGACTTCATCCTACAGACGGACTTCAGCTCCACGGATACGGTCTACAGTGCCGACCTGCTGGTAACCGACTGGTCCAACGTTGGCTTTGAGTTTGCGCTGTCTACGCTGAAACCGGTGCTTTATATCAACACACCCATGAAGATCATGAACCCCGAATACGATAAGATCGACGTGGTGCCCTTTGATATCCGGATCCGCGGTCAGCTGGGCGGCGAGCTGGAGCTCAGCGAGCTGGATCGGGCCGGAGATGTGGCCCAGGATCTTTTGTCCCGGCCGGAGGAATTCCGGGAGACCATTCAGGCGGTGAAGGAAAAGGAAATCTACAATCTTGGCCATGGCGCCGAGGCAGCCGGACGGTATATCGTCAAGCGCCTGGGCAGCCGCAAGACACAGTAATTTTAGGAGGAACATTTACCATGAAAAACGCAAAAAAACTGCTGAGCTACACCTATTTCGGATTTTTTACGGCGCTGCTCATGAGCGCACCGGCCTTTGCTTATCTGGATCCCGGCACTGTGACCTATGTGGTTTCCATGATTGCCGGTCTGTTTATCGCAGGCGGCGCTGCACTGGCCATTTTCCGCCGGAAGATCAAGCTGTTTTTCCAGAACCTCGGCAAGAAGAAGGATACCGCCGCTACCGATGTGAAGGAAGACGTGGGCGGCGAGTTTAATCCCATGGAGGATGTAGTCGATCCCATGGACGACGAGAAGAAGTAAGCACTATGGATGCTTGTCTTGAAAAGCGATTTCTCACCGATTCTGCCCTGACGTTCCTGGAGAAGGCCCTGGGCATCGGCAGAGAACAGATCACTGACGTCCAGCCGACTTCGGCAGGCATGACCAACCGCTCCTTCCGCTTTCAAAGCGGCGGTATCCAGTATATTCTCCGGGTGCCGGGGGAGGGGACGGACAAGCTCATCAACCGTCGTCAGGAAGCGGAGAACTACCGGGCCCTGTCCGGTGACACCATCTCCGACCATGTGATTGCCATCGACCCGGAGACGGGCTATAAGCTGGCAACCTATTGGACGGAAACCAGAAACTGCGACCCGAAGAATCCTCAGGAGGTTCAGGCCTGCATGGCCCTGCTGCGGCAGTTCCATGAAAAGGCCCTGACGGTGCCCCATGATTTCGATATCTATCAGGAGATTGATTTCTATGAGAGCCTGATGGGGTCTTCCGTCTACCCGGATTATGACGAGGTCCGGCTGCGCTGCCGTGCCATGCGCCCGTTCCTGAATAGTCTGGAGCGGAAATGCATTCTGACCCATGTGGATGCGGTGCCGGACAACTTCCTGTTTGTCCGGGAAAACGGCAAAGAGACGCTGCATCTCATCGACTGGGAGTATGCGGGCATGAATGACCCCCACCTGGATATCGCCATGTTTGCCATCTATGCGGGCTACGACCGGCAGGAGATCGACCGGCTGATAGACTGGTACTTTGAGGGGCAGTGCGACGGAAATACCCGGCTGAAAATCTACTGCTATGTGGCCCTGGGCGGACTGCTCTGGAGCAACTGGTGCGAGTATAAGAAGGAGCTGGGGGTGGACTTCGGTGGTTATGCGCTGATGCAGTACCGCTATGCCTCGGAGTATTCGGCGCTGTTTCAGGAACTGATGAAGAAACGCAATGGAGGAATCTAAACCTTGAATCAGGCAAAACGGGCGATTATTATGGCGGCCGGACTTGGCAACCGTATGCGCCCTATTACAAATACCATTCCCAAGCCCCTGGTACAGGTACAGGGACACCGGATGATCGACACCATTCTCTCTGCCCTTCATCAAAACGGAATTTGGGAGATTTACGTGGTGGTGGGCCATCTCAAAGAGGCGTTTGCGTCCCTTCCGGCGGAGAACCCGGGCCTAACACTCATTGAGAATCCGGACTACCTGACCTGCAACAATATTTCTTCCCTCTACTATGCCCGGGAGCATTTGGAGGATGTGGTGATTCTGGACGGCGACCAGCTGATCCGGAACCCGGCGATCCTGAATCCGGAGTTTGAACATTCCGGCTACTGCTGCATCTGGCGGGACGGCCCCACGGAGGAATGGGTGCTGACGCTGGACCGGGATGAGATTGTGACGGATTGCAGCCGTACCGGCGCAGAACACGGCTGGGAGCTGCACAGTGTTTCCTTCTGGTCGAAGGAGGACGGGAACCGCCTCCGCCGCCAGTTGGAGGAAGAATACATCGAAAAAAAGAATACGGATATTTACTGGGATGATGTGGCGTTGTTCTGTCACCCTGAGGACTACCGGCTGGGCATTCGGCCCATTTCGGAGGAAAGCCTCCAGGAGATTGACAGCGTAGAGGAGCTCCGCGCGATAGACCCAACCTACCGCTAGAACAGGAGAATGACAAATGAAAAATACCACCTCGGAAACAAAACGAATTGACTGGATGATCACCCTGGTTCCGCTGCTGCTGATTGTGGGTCTGTGCGTGATCTTTATGATCCTACCGGAACAGGCGGGAGCAGTGCTGAGCCAGATTCGGTTCTTCTTCGGCGATACCTTTGGCGTATACTATCTGATCATCGGACTGGGAATGCTGATTGTCTCTATCTATATTGCTGCGTCCAAGTACGGAAATATCGTCCTGGGCAAGCCCGATGAGAAGCCCAAGTATTCCTTCTTCGTGTGGGGCTCCATGATGTTCACTGCGGGCCTTGCGGCGGATATCCTGTTCTACTCCTTCTCGGAGTGGGTCATGTATGCGGCCGACCCCCATCTGGCGGAGATGGGCAGCATTCAGGACTGGGCTGGGGTATTCCCAATTTTCCACTGGAGCCTGGTGCCCTGGGCGTTTTACCTGGTGCTGGCTGCGGCATTTGGCTATATGCTCCATGTGCGCGGCGTCAATCGTCAGAAGTATTCCGAGGCGTGCCGTCCGGTGCTGGGCAAGCACACCGATGGGCTGGCAGGACGGCTCATTGACCTTCTGGCGGTGTTTGCGCTGCTGGCAGGCACGGCAACCACGTTCTCCGTGGCAACGCCCCTGATGGCCAGCGTCATTAACGCGCTGTTCGGCGTTCAGCTCAATGAGACGGTGGTAACCATTGTCATTCTGGTGATTACCTGTGTGATTTATACCACGTTCCTGCTCCGGGGCTTTTCCGGCATCAGCCTGCTGGCCAAAGCGTGCATCTATCTGTTCTTTGGCATTCTGGCCTATGTGCTGCTGTTCACCGGCTCCGCCAAGTACATCGTCGAGACGGGCCTGACTTCCCTGGGCACCATGATCGGAAACTTTATCCCGCTGGCAACCTATACCGACCCTCTGCGCACCTCTTATTTCCCCCAGAACTGGACCATTTACTATTGGGCCTACTGGATGGTATGGTGTGTGGCGGCGCCCTTCTTCATTGGCAGCATTTCCAGAGGCCGCACCATTCGGCAGACCATTCTGGGCGGTTATGTGTTCGGTGTGGGCTCCACCATTATGAGCTTCATTATTCTGGGCAACTACTCCATGCATCTCCAGGTCACCGGCGCCATGGATTTTGTGGCCTCCTATCTGGAAAGCGGCGACCCCTATGGTCTGATTATTTCCATCATCGAGACCATGCCCTGCGCCAAGCTGGTGATGGTGGTGCTGCTGCTGACCATGATCGCGTTCTATGCCACGTCCTTTGACTCCATCGCTCTGACGGCCTCCTGCTACAGCTATCATCGGCTGGGGGAGAACGAGATGCCCAGCAAGCTCATTCAGCTCATGTGGTGCATCCTGCTGATCCTGCTGCCCATTGCGCTGATCTTTGCGGAGAGCTCCATGAACAGCTTGCAGA
>OLPN01003337.1_pt1 | contig 11334 bp, 8 predicted proteins | sample 1672601 | NCBI WGS metagenome assembly OLPN01 (sample SAMEA3136704, study PRJEB25190) | human gut metagenome | reverse complement strand
ACACTGAACAGTACCCAGAACCACCCGCCCGCGGCCCCGGGCAGGAGGGCCGCCGCAAAGAACCCGCCGCAGAGCAGAGCCGTGCCCCAGAGCGCCGCGTGGCGCGGGCCGTTCCGGTCTTGCAGAAAGCCGCCGATCACACACCCCACCCCGAATGCCGCGATCAGGATGCCGAACGCCAGCCCGGCCCCCTGTTCCGAAAGGCCGTACTCCTCCATGACCGGCTGCTGGAACACGCCCCAGGCCGCGGGCAGGCCTGTTAATATTTGAATGGCCGCCCCCGCCGCCAGAATGGCCCATGGTCTTGTTTTCTGCATTTTGCGCATCACCTCACAGGATAGTGTGCCCTTTTTGATTGACAAACCCGCATATTTCTTTATAATTGAGGGGTAAGAATTACGATGAAACCTCTCAGTCTCGCTCCGCTCGACAGCTCCCCTACTGAGGGGAGCCTCTGGCGAAGAGGGAAAGCTTCTCGTTTTTGCCAAGGCCTCCCCTATTAGGGGAGGTGGCACGCCGCAGGCGTGACGGAGAGGTTTTACTTCTTTAAAAAGAGAGGAATTACCAACCATGAAGACCCAAGCGTTGAAAGGTATGCGGGACCTGCTGCCCGCGGAGCAGACCCTGCGCGATTATATCCAGGGCAAAATTCTGGAGACCTACCGTGCCTCCGGTTTCGAGCGCATCTCCACCCCCATGCTGGAGGATATGGAAAACCTCGATAAATCCGATGGCGGCGACAACCTGAACCTCATTTTCAAGGTGCTCAAGCGGGGCGATAAGCTCACCGCCGCCCTGAACAGCGGTGACCCCAAGGCCCTCTCCGATATGGGCCTGCGCTATGACCTCACCCTGCCCCTGAGTCGCTTCTATGCCGCCAACAAGGACAAGCTCCCCCACCCGTTCAAGGTCATCCAGACCGACCGCGTCTTCCGCGCCGAGCGCCCCCAGAAAGGCCGCCTGCGCGAGTTTGTCCAGTGCGACATTGACATCCTGGGCGATGAGAGCCCCAACGCCGAGGTGGAGCTCATCGACGTGACCACCCGCGCCCTGCTGAGCATCGGCTTCACCGGCTTTACCGTCAACATCAATGACCGCCGCATCCTGCGCGGGATGCTGGAAAGCATGGGCTTTGCGGCCGACACGCTGGACTCCGTCTGCATCACCTTTGATAAGATGGACAAGATCGGTGCCGAGGGCGTCAAGGCCGAGCTGACCGAGAAACAGCTGCCGGAAAACGCCATCCACGCACTGGCTGAGTTCATCGCCGCCGGGGAAGTCACGCTGGACGCCGTGGCCGCCCGCTGTGCGGACCCCGCCATTGCCGACGACCTGAAATATGTCCTGGCCACCGCCAAAGCCATGGCTGGAGACCGCTTCAGCGTGGCTTACTGCCCCAGCCTGGTCCGCGGCCAGGGCTACTACACCGGCATGGTATTTGAGATCACCTGCCCGCAGTTCAGCGGGGCCGTGGCCGGCGGCGGCCGCTACGACAACATGGTGGGCAAGTTCCTGGGCACCCAGGTGCCTGCCGTGGGCTTCTCCATCGGTTTCGAGCGCGTGTGCGGCATCCTGCTGGAACAGGGGTATCAGATCCCCGGTGCCAAGCAGAAGATCGCCCTGCTGTACGGCAAGGACGCCGACTTCCCCGCCGTGCTGAGCAAGGCCGCCGCCCTGCGTGACACCTACAACGTCACCGTGCTGCAGCAGGCCAAGAAGCTGGGCAAGCAGCTGGGCCAGCTGGAGGCCGCCGGGTTTGCCGGTGCCGCCTTCATGGACAAGGACGAAGTCAAAATTTTTGCACAGCAGTAACCACAAAACGCAGACAGGCCCCCGCACAAAACCGTGCGGGGGCCTGTTTTTTACTTCGTCATCAAATGGTGAACTGCACCACGCAGAAAGCAGCGTAGATGCACAGCAGCGCAATGCCCTGCGGGCGGCTGAGCTTGCCCTTGAGCAGGGCGGGCACCGTCAGCAGCAGCATGACCGCAAACATCACCGGAATATCCATCACCAGCGAGGCGTTCATGCCAGCAATGGTGGAGTTCTGCGGGATGGTAAAGGGAGCCAGCGCGACCGACACGCCGCTCACCAGCACCAGATTGAACACGTTGGCACCGATGACGTTGCCCAGCGACAGCGCCCCGTGGCCCTTGGCCAGCGAGGTGATGGCCGTGACCAGCTCCGGCAGCGAGGTACCCAGTGCCACAAAGGTCAGAGCAATGACCGACTCCGGCACGCCCAGTGCCTGTGCAATGAGGGTGCCGTTGTCCACCAGCAGGTCCGCGCCCACCGCGATGAGCACCGCGCCCACCGCCAGCAGGCCCAGTTCCTTGGCAAAGGAAGCGTTTTCTTCCGGCTCTTCCTCTTCTTCCGGGGCAGGGGCATTCTTCATGGCCATCACGTTGCAGACGATGTAGGCCACGAACATGGCCAGCAGGATGATGCCCACCGGCCGGGTGAAGGAACCGGTGGTGTAGGCCACACCGGCGTAGAAGGCTGCCGCCACAAAGAAGAACAGCACCGGGGTGCGCAGGGTCTTGGGGTCCACCTTGCCCGGCTTGGCCACAATGGGAATGGCCGCAATGAGGGCGGAATTGCAGATGACCGAACCAATGGCGTTGCCGTAGGCGATCTCGCCGTGACCGGTGAGAGCCGAGGTGGTAGACACCATCACCTCCGGCAGGGTGGTGCCGATGGACACCACCGTAGCACCGATGAGCAGCTCCGGCACATGGAAGCGGCGGGCAATGCCGGTGGCACCGTCCACAAACCAGTCACCGCCCTTGATCAGGCACAACAGGCCCACGATAAACAGCAAAACAGGTATAAGCATGTTTTTTCTCCTTTTTGATCGTTCCTTGGCCCGGCTCTGGGAACGGGAGTCTCTCAGCCGGGCAAAAAAGAAAAGACTCCTATTACAGGGTACGCATACTACGTCCTTGTAATAAAAGTCTCAAGCATCCGGTACTGCATCGGGCATTTCTGCCGGGTTGTCGCTGCAGCACAGCGCATGGCCCTACCGGGTCTGCGCCCTTTACTCCCTTTTATCCTGTTTATTATACTGTCTGCCGGACATAAAAGCAAGCGGAATCCGGAAGTTTCACCCGGCCTTTTCCACTTTTTTCGCGTTGGGATAGATGCGTTCCATGCGGGCATTGTCGAAATGGGCGTCCAGATAGGCCTCCACGGCATTGGCAGCTGGCACCCCGCTGGTGCGGGCGTCGTAACGGGCCAGCGCCAGCGAGCTGGTGACCATGTTCACCGCCATGAACACCGCCAGCAGCACGGTCATCCACGGCCGCACCCGGCTGCGCAGACGGGTCATGCACTTCATGACCACCGGGTAGCCGTAGCGCATCCACACCACGGCCGCCATGCCCCAGAAGAAGCAGTACAGCAGGTTGATGCGCCCGCCCAGATTGAATTTGAATTTGCTGTAATCCCAGAACACCGTGCCAAACAACAGCTCGGTCACGGCGCTGCACACATACTCGTACACGCCGCCCATCACCGTGCCGAACACAAACAGGTAGCGGTCGCTCTTGTCCTGATTCTGGCGCAGCAGCACGGTGGTCAGGGCCAGAGCCAGGCCCCACACCACGCTGAACGGCCCCCACACCAGACTGGAACGGCTCATCCAGACGCCTGCCGTCAGGCGGCAGAACACTGTTTCCACCAGGTCACCCAGAAACGCGCCCACCACGAACAGCCACAGCAGGTCGGCGGCGCTCAGGGGCCTTTCGCCGTTCTGGGCAATGGTCGGTTCTTGCCGGGCCGCCGCCGGGTAGGCCCGCTGGATGCGCTTTTCCACATACAGGGCAATGCGGCGGCGCAGGCCGTCGGAGCTTTCACCCAGCCGCTGGTTCAGCTGTTCCAGCACCGGGTGCTTGGCCGCATAGCGCCCCACCAGCACGGCCGAACCGATCTGGTCCAGCGCTGCCACGATGACCGCCGCCCACACCAGCGGGTGCAGCAGCCAGCTCGGGATGACCTGGCACAGCCGCAGCAGCAGGCCATTGAGCCACAGCACGCTGGCAGTGCCCAGCACGCCCCACAGCAGCGAATACTGCAGGCAGACATAGCCGTTCAGGTTGAAGCGCTTACCGGAATAGTCCCACCATTTGCGGCGGTGCAGCCGTTCCAGCAGCTTAGCCGTCAGCCACTCCATGACCGTGGAGGCCAGCGTACAGGCAAAGAAGAGGTACACCGGGTCGCTGCGCAGGTCCGTGAAGCCCACGGCCAGCAGTACCGCCGTGGAGCCGTACACAAAGCAGAAGGGCCCGGCTGCTGCGCCGCGGTTGGCAAAATGCTTGCCCCGCACCGTAGCTACTACCGTCTCCCCTACCCAGCCCGCAAACGAGTAGACCAGGTAAAGGACGCCCAGCGTATAAAAATCGTATTCCATAGCAATCCTTTCTGCCAAAAGCGTTGGTTTTCCAGCAGTTGTATTGTACCCTTTTTGCCTGCAGAACGCAAGCATGGCAAAGGGGCCGCCCGCAGTGGGTGGTCCCTTTTAGATTTCGTTGTACGATCAGAATTTGCGCCAGGTGTCGGGCAGGAACAGCACCAGCATGGGGAAGATCTCCAGGCGGCCTGCCAGCATATCAAAGATCAGCACCAGCTTGGCCGGGTCTGCAAAACCACCAAAGTTCTGCATGGGGCCCACCAGCTCCAGGCCCGGGCCGATGTTGTTCATGGTAGCCGCCACAGCGGTAAAGTTTGTCACCATGTCAAAACCGTTGAGGCTGATGAGCAGGAAGGACCCCACAAAGATGAAGCTGTAGGCCGCCATGAACACGTTGGTGGTACGGATGGTCTCATGGTTCAGCAGCTTGCCGTCCATCCGGGCCGGAGCCACCACCTGCGGGTGCAGAGCCTGCTTGAGCTCCTTGCCCAGCGTCTTGCCCAAAATGAGGATGCGGCTCACCTTGATGCCGCCGCCGGTGCTTCCGGCACAGGCACCAATGAACATCAGCACCACCAGCACTTCCTTGGACAGGGTGGGCCACAGGTCAAAATCGCAGCTGGAAAAGCCCGTGGTGGTGATAATGGAACCCACCTGGAACGCCGCTTGCCGCAGTGCCTCGCCAAAGCTGTTGTAGAGGCTGTAGATGTTGGCCGTGATGATGGCAATGGCGGCTGCAATGACCACAAAGTAGCCGCGCACCTCTTCGCTGGCTGCAGCACGGCGGAACTTCCGCATCAGCAGCAGGAAGTAGGCGTTGAAGTTGACGCCGAACAGGATCATAAAGATGGTGACCACCCACTGGATGTAGGGGGAAAAGCTGCCAAAGCTGTCGTTGCGGAAGCCGAAGCCGCCGGTGCCTGCGGTGCCAAAGGACGTAAGCATGGCCTCGAACAGGGGCATCCCACCTGCCAGCAGGAACACCAGCTCCAGCAGGGTCAAGGCCAGGTAGATGCCGTAAAGGATCTTGGCGGTGGACTGCACCTTGGGCACCAGTTTGTCCACCTGGGGGCCGGGGCTCTCGGCCTTCATCAGGTTCACATGAGAGCCGCCGGTCAGCGGCAGCAGCGACAGCAGGAACACCAGCACGCCCATGCCGCCGATCCAGTGGGTAAAGCTGCGCCAGAACAAAATGCCCTTGGGCAGGCCCTCCACGGCGGGCAGGATGCTGGCACCGGTGGTGGTAAAGCCGGATACCGTCTCAAACAGGGCATCCACCGGGTTGGGGATGCAGCCGGTGAGCACGAAAGGCGCGGCGCCCACCACCGAGATGACGATCCAGCTCAGTGCGGTGGCAGTAAAGCCCTCCCGCATATAGAATACCTTGCTGCGGGGCTTGATGGCCCGCAGCGCAAAGCCGATGCCTGCGCTCATGGCAGCCGTGAGCAGGAACACTGCCAGTACCATCCACTCGCCGTAGATCAGGCTGGCAGCGGCGGGCAGAAGCAGCAGGGCGCCCTCGATCATCAGGATATAGCCCAGCAGACGGAAAACGATTGCATAATTCATAGCCCGCCTCCGTCAGCTCTCCACGATGTCCCGCAGGTCATGCAGGCCATGCTCCAGCGTGACCACGATCACGTTGTCGCCCACCTGGATCTGGTCGCCGCCGCGGGGGATCAGGATGCGGTCGCCGCGGGTGATGTAGCACAGCAGCAGGTTCTTTTTCAGATGCAACTGGCTCAGGGGCACACCGGTGGCCCGGCTCTCCTCGTGCACCGTGAATTCCAACGCTTCCACGCGGTCGTCCAGGATGCGGTACAGGGTCTTGATGTTGCTGCCCGCCTCATTCTGCAGGGCACGCACATACTGCACAATGTAATCGCAGGTCATGTACTTGGGGTACACCACGCTACCCAGGTCCAGCCCGGCCAGAATGTCATCGAACTCCAGACGGTTCACCTTGGTCACCAGCTTGCCGTGGGAATGCTTTTTGGCAAACAGGGTCAGCAGCACGTTTTCCTCGTCGATGTTGGTCAGGGCCACAAAGGACTCTGCGGACTCCAGCCCCTCCGACAGCAGGAAGTCCCGGTTGGAGCCGTCCTCATTGAGGATCTGGGCACCGGGCAGCTGCTCGGCCAGCTCCTGGGCGCGGGCGGCATCCCGCTCCACGATGCGCACCCGCACATGGTTGTCCAGCAGCTCCTGGCTCAGGTAGAACGCGATGGCGCCGCCGCCCACGATCAGGGCGTTGCGCACCGGCCGCACCGGCATGTGGATCTGCCGGAAGAAGGCATGCGCGTTTTCCTGGGTGGCCAGGAAGGTGACCTGATCGCCGTTCTGCAGCACAAAGTTGCCGTTGGGGATGATCACCCCGCCGTCACGCTCCACGGCACACACCAGAATGTCGCTCTTGAGCCGACTGGGGATCTCGCGGATGGCTACGCCGTCCAAACCCTGTGCCTCGGTGAGCGCAAACTTGATCAGCCGCACGCGGCCGCCCGCAAAGGTGTCGATCTTGCTGGCCCCCGGGAACCGCAGCAGATGGGAGATCTCCTTGGCTGCCGCCATTTCCGGGTTGATGATGGCCGAAATGCCGATCTGTTTTTTGATAAAGTCCAGCTCGTGGCTGTAGGACGGGTTGCGCACGCGGGCAATGGCGTGGCAGTGGCCCGCCTTTTTGGCAAACATACAGCACAGCAGGTTCAGTTCGTCCGAACCGGTCACGGCAATGAACACGTCCGCATCCTCAATGCCGGCTTCGGACAGGGTGGTGATGGAGGAGCCGTTGCCCACGATGCCCAGCACGTCGTACGTCTCGATCAGGTGCTCCACCCGCGCCTTGTTCGTGTCCACAACGGTCACGTTGTGGCCCTCCTCGCTGAGCTGCCGCGCAAGGGCGGTACCGACCTTGCCGCTGCCCACCAGAATGATCTTCATAACAAGTCCTTTCTCCTTTGGCAGCCCCTTTCCCGGGGCATACAAATATAGTTTAATATATCATATCCAGCCGCAAAGTTCCACTGTTTGCCCCACAAATACATCGAATTGCTTAAAAAGCGACGGTTCTTTTGTGCAGGATTACCTGTTTTCAGCGTGAAAGCGCAAAAAAGGGGCTGCCGCACAGCTTTTGTGCAGCAGCCTCCTTGGGTCAAAATGATTCAGAATGCCCTCCGCGTGCGCTTTGGGCGTCATCAGCGGAAAAGTATCGTTATAAGAGCAAGGTCTCCCCTGCTGTCAGGTCTCAGTACCGCTCTACGCCGTCCTTGGTGACAAGGGCGTATACCAGCGGGGCTTCCTCCGGCTTTTCCGCGCCGTACACAAGGCCGCTGCGGTACTCGGCGGCAGCGGCTTCAAACTTGTCCGCTGCACCGTAGAAGGTGGCCAGGCTCTCGCCCTTGTGGACGTAGTCGCCGCGCTTTTTGTGCAGGGTGATGCCGGCGGCAAAGTCCAGCGGGTCGCCCTTTTTCTGGCGGCCGGCACCCAGCAGCACACTGGCCGAGCCGATCTTTTCGGCATCATTGGCCACGATGTACCCATCCTGCTCGGCCAGCAGCTCATAGCGGGCAGCAGGCTGCTCAAACAGGCTGTAGTCATCCAGCACGCGGGTATCACCGCCCTGGGCGGCAAACATCTCCTTGCACTTGGCAAAGGCAGAGCCGTCCGCGATCACCGCCTGTGCCATGGCACGGCATTCGGCGGGGGTGCCCTTCCCTGCCAGCACCAGCATATTGGCGGCCAGCTGCAGGCACACCTCCGTCAGGTCCGCCGGGCCACGGCCCTTCAGCACATCCATGCTCTCCATGACCTCCAGGCTGTTGCCGATGTTGTGGCCCAGCGGGGTGTCCATGTCGGTGATCATGGCGGCCACCCGGCGGCCATGGTGGGTACCGATGGACACCATGAGCTTTGCCAGCTCAATGCTCTGGTCCACGGTTTTCATAAAGGCACCGGTGCCGGTGGTCACGTCCAGCAGAATGGCGTCCGAGCCGGAAGCCAGCTTCTTGGACATGATGCTGGAGGCGATGAGCGGGATGCAGCTCACGGTGGCGGTCACATCCCGCAGGGCGTACATCTTTTTGTCTGCCACGGCGATGCCCTCGCTCTGGCCGATGACCGACAGACCGATGCGGTTGACCTGTGCAAAGAACTCTTCCTGCGTCAGGGCCGTCCTGGTGCCAGGCACGCTCTCCATCTTGTCGATGGTGCCGCCGGTGTGGCCCAGACCGCGGCCGCTCATCTTGGCGATCTTGACCCCGCAGGCTGCCACGATGGGGGCGATCACCAGCGTGGTCTTGTCGCCCACGCCGCCGGTGGAGTGCTTGTCCACCTTGATGCCCGGAATGGGCGAAAGGTCCACCATGACGCCGCTGTGGGCCATCACGTCGGTAAGCTCTGCCGTCTCTTCGTCGGTCATGCCGCGCAGGTACACAGCCATCATCCAGGCAGCCATCTGATAATCGGCCACCTCACCGGACACATAACCGTTGACGATACTCTCCAGCTCTTCACGGCTGTGGGTGCCGCCGTCGCGTTTTTTGGCGATCAGATCATAAATGCGCATAACTTCACGCTCCTGTCGAAATAGTATGACATTGTAGTCTCAGTATAGCAAAATTCCAGTCAAAAGCAAGGTTTTTTCTGTAACTTTTGCCCATTTTTTAAACAAAAGGGCGCAGCTGCCCGAAAAAGCAGCTGCGCCTGTGAGGTTTGCGGAGAAACGCCCCGGATCAGCGGGAACCCTTGTCGTAGGGGATGCCCTCTGCCTTGGGGGCCATGCTGTTCTTGGACGTGAAGGCCAGGATGACCATGGACGCCACGAACGGCATCATGTTGTAGATGTTGCTGGACCAGTGCAGCTGTGCCAGGAAGGTGGAGTCCGCAATGTTGGCCAGGCTCTTGAACACGGCAAAGAACATGGCCGCGCCAAAGATGTGGAAGGGCTTCCACTGGCCGAAGATCATAACGGCCAAGGCCAGGAAGCCTGCACCGGCCACACCCACCTCAAAGTTCCAGGTCTGCACCGGGGGCACGATGTAAGCCATGCCGCCAATGGCACCCAGGGCACCGGAGAGCAGCACACCAGCGTAGCGCATCTTGTAGACATTGATGCCCACCGAGTCGGCTGCCTGGGGATGCTCGCCGCAGGCCCGCAGACGCAGGCCGAAGCGGGTCTTGTACAGCACCACATAGCTGATGATCAGCAGGATGATGCCCAGCGGAACAAAGACACTGAGCTCCAGCCCGCCGATGCTGAACAGGAAGGGCTTGTTGGTATAGTTCAGCTTGGCGCTGCCGCTGTCGCTGAAGTATTTGGCGATGACCACGGCAATGGCGGTGGCCAGCAGGTTCAGGGCTGTGCCGCCGATGGTCTGGTCCGCCTTCAGGTTGATGGAGGCAAAGGCCAGCAGCAGGCTGTACACCATGCCAGCCAGGGCCGCCGCCAGAATGGTGAGCAGCACCACCAGGAAGGGAGACATGTCGGCGGGCAGCAGGGTCAGGGTAAGCACACCTGCCACACCGCCGATGACCATGATGCCTTCCAGCGCAATGTTGATGATGCCGGAGTGCTCACTGAACATACCGCCCAGAGCCACCAGCATCAGCACGATGCCATACAGCAGCGTATATTTGATCAGAAGCAGCATATCACTTGCCCTCCTTCTTGGTTTCGGTCTTGGCCGGAGCAGGCTCTGCGTTCACATTGGTCTTGTCGGCATTCTTGAACAGCAGGCCGTGGATCTTGCCGCGGAACAGCATGGAGAATGCGCACAGATAGATGATGATACCGCTGATCAGGTCCGAGATCTCCGTGGGGTAATACTTGGTGGACAGGAACGAGCCGCCCACCGAGATGTGCGAGATGAACAGTGCCGAGAAGATGGTGCCGATGGGGTTGGAGCTTGCCAGCAGAGCAACGGAAATGCCGTTGAAGCCCATGGCCGGCAGGCTGGTGGAGTTCAGCGGGTTCCACTGGGACACGTTGGACAGGAAGTACAGGCCGGCACCAAAGCCTGCCAGCGCACCGGCAATGGCCATGGAGAGGATGATGTTCTTCTTCTCGTTGATGCCGGCATAGCGGGCAGCGCTCTTGTTCAGGCCGACGGCCTTGAGCTCATAGCCGAAGGTGGTCTTGTTCAGCACCACCCAGATCAGGATGGCCACCGCCGCTGCCAGGAAGATGGCAATGGTGGTGCTGTTGGTCTGGAACATCTTGTTCAGGCCGAAATCCGGGATGATGGACTGGGCAAAGGCCGGGTTCTTGCTCAGGTTCAGGGTACGGGTGTTCCGCACGTCGTACATGGGGCCGGTGCCGTTCTGGTAGACCAGTTCGTTTACCAGATACAGGCCGATCCAGTTGAACATAATGGAGGTGATGACCTCGTTGATGTTGAAGTAGGCCTTGAAGAAGCCGGGGATCGCGCCCCAGATGCCGCCCAGCAGGGTGGCTGCCAGCAGGCAGACGAACCAGGGCATCTTGAGCATAATGGCGCAGTACAGGGCACCGTAGGCACCCAGCGTGTACTGACCGGCGGCACCGATGTTGAACAGGCCGGTCTTGAAGGCAAATGCCACCGACAGGCCGGTCATGACCAGAGGTGCTGCGTTGGCCAGCTCCTTGCCGACGCCGTAGGGAGCGTCGTGGAAGCCGCCTTTCAGGATGCGCACAAAGCCGTCGCCCCAGGCGTGTGCCGGGTTGATGGCCAGCAGCACCAGAAAGCCCACGATCAGACCGATGAGGATGCACAGCAGAGCCGCCAGCACACTGGTGACCGAGCTTTGCAGACTGCTGTGGGAAAGTTTTTTCTTGTCCATTTGTTACTTAGTCTCCTTTCCCTGCTTGCGTGCACCGGCCATATACAGGCCCAGTTCCTGCACGGTGGTGGTCTTGGGGTCAAACTCGCCCACGATCTCGCCCTCGTACA
>OLPN01003332.1_pt1 | contig 11351 bp, 8 predicted proteins | sample 1672601 | NCBI WGS metagenome assembly OLPN01 (sample SAMEA3136704, study PRJEB25190) | human gut metagenome | reverse complement strand
TTTTGCTGAGAAAGTAGTACACGACGTATGAAATCCCATCAGCATAAATCCTGAAAACTGTGGCTATATTTCAGTCTATAGGGCTGGATGACGCTACAAGAATCTAAGGAATCCCACGGTTAAAACCGTGGGAGTATGTCAATGTAAAATCAAACCCTGTGCTGCCCATTCTCTCAGTAAGTCTGTCATCCACAAAATACCATCCCCTGGTTCCTCTATTTCAATCGGTTCTTCTGCTGGCTCAATGCTTACTACAAAACTAAATAATGCATTCTTTATATCTGGCTCATCTGTCTGTGTCAAAAGCCCTTCCGTCTCACCGACAACTGGAGAAAGCTCTTCAATTCCCCATTTCTCTTGAAGTTTGTCTGAAATCTCTGCTTCAATTGTCACTTCAAATGCATATGTGCCTGCTGCGCCATCTTTTCCCGCACAGATTGATGCATTAACTTCAAGACCTTTTGAAACTGCATTCTCAAACTGCACAGCTAATGGTTCTTTCTCATCATCTTCATGCGGACAAAATGTAGTCTGAAGAGTATCAAATATCTGCTTTTTCTTTTTATCCTGATCAAAAGCATTTTCTGGATCAGCTTCTTTCATTCCTTCTATTGCTGCATCCACATATGGTGTAAGAAGTGGCTCCCAGTCAACGACAAATGTTTTATCTAACTGTCCCTGCTCAATCTGCATATCGATGCGCTCCAAAAGCTGCCCTATCTGATCATTTTTCAGATTAATCGTGTAAGAGCCTGCATCATGTGCCGCCGCAAGACCTGAAAACACCCCTATAAAATCATCATATTTAAACTCATCCAGACCTATTGAAGAACCTACCAGACCAATCCAGTCTTCTGTAATTGAATCTGCTGCCTGCAGCACATTCTCATTCTCTTCCTCGTCAATGCGGTTCTCCTCTGTCAATTCCGATATCATCTCTTTAACCGATTCTGTATTTAAATATGCCTTAGTACCAAATACACGAAGTACATCCTCTGATACAAAATCAAAAAAAGTTCCATCACCATTTGGTGCACTTAAATACAGCATGTCCACAGATGCACTGTCTGGCGTCATACGGATCGTCATTCCGGCCGATACTTCCATATCACCAAGCGTCATTGAGGCTGAAAACATTTCAGTTCCCTCTTTTATCCGCCGTGCTTCTGTGACCATATCTGCAATCTTTCTTATTCCACCCGTTTCCTCTTCTGCAAAAGTATTCTGTGCCGCGCTGACAAAAATCACTGTCCCTGCCGCAAACAGCATCATTCTTTTTCTCATGAAACGTTCCCTCCATACACTATATGTTGCCACTTCCATTTCCAACATTACTCTCCTGCATTACACAGCTTTATCATACCCATACTACCATACTACGCCCTTTTTTGCAAAGATATTACGCTTACAAATATCTTACATTTTACAACACGCGTTACTGTTGACTGGTTTCTTTTGATATGGTATACTATATACAACTAGATGGACATATTTTTGTATGTTCCGTCAAAAAATTCAAGGAGGTTTTTTTACCATGGATATGTCTTCTTTTTCTCTGGAAGGTAAGATTGCGCTGATTACTGGCGCTTCCTATGGTATCGGTATGGCTATCGCTAAGGGTATGGCTGCTGCCGGTGCTACAATCGTATTTAACGATATTAAGCAGGAGTTAGTTGATAAGGGTCTTGCTGCATACGAAGAAGCTGGAATCAAGGCTCATGGCTATGTTTGTGACGTTACTAATGAGGACGCTGTAAACGAGCTTGTTGCAAAGATCGAGGCTGAGGTTGGTGTAATCGACATTCTCGTAAACAATGCCGGAATCATCAAGAGAATCCCGATGTGTGAGATGACCGCTGCTCAGTTCAGACAGGTTATCGATGTTGACTTAAATGCTCCGTTTATCGTAGCAAAGGCTGTTATTCCGAGCATGATCAAGAAGGGTCATGGAAAGATCATCAACATCTGCTCCATGATGTCTGAGCTTGGACGTGAGACCGTATCTGCTTATGCAGCAGCTAAGGGTGGCTTAAAGATGCTGACCAGAAACATCTGCTCTGAGTACGGTGAATACAACATTCAGTGTAACGGTATTGGACCTGGCTACATTGCTACTCCGCAGACCGCTCCGCTTCGTGAAATTCAGCCAGACGGTTCCCGTCATCCGTTTGATCAGTTCATCATTGCCAAGACTCCGGCAGCTCGCTGGGGAGAGGCTGAGGACCTGGCAGGCCCGGCAGTATTCCTTGCTTCTGATGCTTCCAACTTCGTAAACGGACATGTTCTGTACGTAGATGGTGGTATCTTAGCTTACATTGGAAAGCAGCCACAGTAATTTATCTGATGAATCGTACTTAAATAGTACATAAAAAGAAAGCTTCGCGTTGTTTGACACATATGCGGAGCTTTCTTTAAGCATAAAAAGCTTTGCTAAATATAATAGAAAGGTGTGGATAAATCGTTATGCGCATTGCACTGGTAGATGATTCTGAAATTGAACGTGGGATACTTCTGTCTTTGATTACTGACTATGGATGCGAAAAGCAGATTTTATTTGAATCTGATTGTTTTGACAGCGGAGATGCTTTTTTGTCTTCCTTTTCGTCTGATAAATACGATATTGTTTTTATGGACATTTTTATGAATGGTATGAGCGGTGTTGAGACGGCAAGCAAAATGCGTCAGATTGACAGCCATGTTATTTTAATTTTTCTGACTGCCTCTGCTGATTACATGCCAGATGCCTTTCGTGTCCATGCATTTCACTATATTCTAAAACCATATCAGAAAGATGCGATTTTTGCATGTCTGAATGATGCCTCTTTGCACCTTCCAGCTTCTGAAACCTTCATTTCATTCTCAGTAAATGCAATTGAGGTTCGCATTTTTGCTTCGCAAATTGTATGCATCGTGGCTGACTCTCACTATACATGGATCACTGACCGAAACGGTCAGAAATACCATCCTTGTGCTGCCTTTGGTACATTCTCAAAACAGCTTTTATCTGACCGTCATTTTCTTCTTGTCAGCAGAGGTGTCCTGTGCAACATGGATGATATTAAATGCTTTTCTTCTGGCAGCTGTCTTCTTTCAAACGGACAGACTCTTCCAGTTACACTGCGCAATGCCAAGCGTCTTGAACAAACCTGGCGTGACTACTGTTTTTCAAAGACACGAGATCAAACTTTGGAAATTTGATTTTTGCTTTTCATTCATAAATTTTGCTTTTCGTTCATACTATATTGACTTTTTTGCATAAAAGCGTTAAATTTTTTGTACTACATCAACATTGCTTCACACACATTAGTTGGTTAGTTTCTTATTTTACACACTTTCTTTGTACAAAAAAAGACCGGCTCCCACACACCGGTCCTTTTTTGTTGTCTTTTATTTTGATCCAACTTTCTTAAAGATTACAACAACAGTTTTTAAGATAATTTGAATATCAAGCTGAATGCTCCAGTTATCAATATATTCACAATCCAAACGAACTACTTCCTCAAAATCTTCAATGTTGCTTCGTCCGCTGACCTGCCATAATCCTGTCAGACCAGGCTTCATGCTAAGACGTCTCTTATGACGCGCCTCATATTGTTTGAACTCATCTACTGTAGGTGGTCTTGTTCCAACAAGACTCATATCACCCTTTAGTACATTCCAAAACTGTGGAAGCTCATCAATACTAGTTGAACGAATAAATTTGCCGACCTTTGTGATTCTAGGATCATCAGTCATCTTAAACATAAAGCCCTTCATTTCATTCTTTTCCATCAGCTCGGCCTTGCGCGCCTCTGCATCCTGATACATAGAGCGCACCTTATAGATATAGAAATAACGGCCATTTTTTCCCACACGCTTTTGCTTAAATATGAGTGGTCCAGGAGACTCTAGCTTTACAGCTGGTGCGATAAAAAGCATCACAACTGCTGTAATCATCAGTCCTACTATCGCTCCTACAATGTCTATTATACGCTTCATTACAAGCTTGTTAAAATCAAAAAATCTTGGTGCCACGCTGAGCGCATAGTGATTTCCAATCTGAGTAACTTCTCTTTGATAACCTGCGCCAAGATGATCAAGAAGGTCAATATTTACATGAACAATTACACCCATCTGAGCAAACTGCTCAGCATACTCAATGATTTCGTTTTTTCTTTGATCATCAAGCACTAAAAATACTTCATCAACAATTTCCCTGCTTGCTACCTCAATCACATTGTCGCCATTTGCCACAACACGATAGCCTTCTATATCTTCTCCAACATAATCACCATCTGTAATCGCAAGCGTAATCAGATAATTCTCGTAAGTATTATATCGTCTTAAGTCCTCTGCAAGCGTTTTTACACGATCAGATGTCGTCAATACAAGGAGATGATCTGCTTTTTTATTTTTAAAAATAGTACGAAGCATTCTCTTACAGATTAAATGTGTCACAGCCATCAGCACTATATTGATCAGTACTGTTAATGCCCATACACTTCTGCTGATCAGCTCTGTATTTTTAGTAACATAAAATACAGCAATAAGCACAGCTCCCATAATAATATTTAACTTGATCGTATATGTAATTTCTTCATATTTGTTTCGCTTCATGAAATAGCGATTCATGTTGAACGACAGAAATACCAAAAAATAGCTGATCAAAATCATCCAAAGAGATGATAATACGGAAGAAAAATCAAATATAAACTTCCGAAAAACGGATGCAAGAAAACAAGCTGCAATATAGCTTATCACGAGACAAACCGCATCAATCCAAATCAGCAGATAATCCTGCATGTTTTTCCTTTGTTGACTCATGTTCAGAAATTCCTTTCCCTTTTTTTCTTTTGTTTATTGTATCATAATTCTTTTCTTTAAACAACTTGATTTTTCAATTCACGCGTCCTGCTAGATGTCTCAGTAAACTGAGACGATAAATTTCATGCTTACATAGAAATTTGACAGATCAACATGATAACATGCCCGAAGGTGAATGGTAATGTTTTTTTCTTTTCCTGTTTACTTTTACTTTAAAAAAAGGTATAGTATCAGCGAAGTAAACGAATATGGAAAGGCATGGTATTTATCGTGAATCTTACAAAACCTGTTATTTTAGCATCTGGCTCCCCACGCCGAAAAGAATTGTTAACTCTTGCCGGCTTCAATTTTACTGTCTGCCCGGCAAAGGGCGAGGAAGTCACCACAAAAACGCTTCCATGTGATATTGTATGTGAACTGGCTCATCAAAAGGCATTTGAAATTGCAAAGGCACAAAAAGCTCCTTGCTATGTAATTGGCGCTGATACTATCGTTGCATTTGAAAATCGCATATTGGGAAAACCAAAGGACAGCGCAGATGCCGTGCGAATGGTTTCCATGCTTCAGGGCAGCACACATCAGGTCTATACCGGTGTGACACTAATTGAAGTCTGCGCTGATGGCAGTCTTCGCGAAAAAAGCTTCTACGAGGAGACAAATGTACATGTCTGCCAAATGACAAAGGATGAAATTGCCTCTTACGTTGCAACAGGAGAACCACTTGATAAGGCTGGAGCCTATGGAATTCAGGGTACTTTTTCAATCTATGTCTCAGGCATTGAAGGCGACTATTTTAACGTTGTTGGCCTTCCTGTTTCTCGTCTTTATCATGAATTTGCTGCTTTTCAAAATGCAGCTCACAAATAAGTGTTCAGCTCTCTTAGGCAAATTAAGGCGGTACCCTTACGGATACCGCCTTGTTTATTTTGGGCTAATCATTTTTATTTACTTTTTGCTGCGCTTTGTAAGAATGATCATTGCCACTACCGCTGCCGCAAGAATAATTCCAATCACAACCAGAATAATTCCGATTATTCCGCTGGCATCCTCAATACCAAGAATCTGGTTGATTTGACCAGACTGTGTGGTTGGCATTGGAAGTGTTGTGCTGGCTTCTGATGCAGCTGATGACGGTGCCGTGCTCGGCGCTGTACTCGGTGCTGTGCTTGGTGCCGTACTTGGCGCTGTACTCGGTGCTGTGCTTGGTGCTGTACTTGGCGCTGTACTCGGTGCTGTGCTTGGCGCTGTAGTCGCCTGTGCCTGCGTAGTTGCCTCTGGCGTTGTAGTCTCCTGTGTCTGTGTAGTTGCCTCTGGTGTCGTTACCATCGGAATCTCTTCTGTCTTTGTTGCACCACATACTGTACAAGTATAAAGCTTTTCTCCAACTGCAGTTGTTGTTGCTTCTTTCTGTACAACACCATCATTCCATGTATGATTCTCATTCACAGTAAATCTTACACTTGCCAAATTGCCGGCGGCATCGGCTGCTGTAAATACATACGTGCCTGCCTTTGTAATTTCATAGGTAAAGGTATCATTTGTATTTAAGCTGCTTTCTGATGCAATCTCCTGATTATTTAACTTAACAGAATATAGATTTTCATCTTTTACCGTAAGTGTAATCTTTTGATCTAAACAATATGTCTTATTAGATTCAGCTCCGCTAATCACTGGTGGTGTCTTGTCAAGCTTAATGCTTATCTGCTTTTCCTGACTAATTGCTCCACTTGAAATATTCATAAGATAATATTTCATTGTGTAGCTTCCCTCTTCGGTGATTACGATTTGTTTGTTTGTTCCAAATGATCCTCTGTCATTCGTAAATGCAATATAGAATCCATCTGGTGCTTTCAGCGTAGCATTTGCACGATACCAGCCATTACTTCCAAGACCCTGCGTTAAGAATTGTGCATCTACATTTACAGTGTACTGCGGATCATATTGTTCACATACAGTACAGATACCATTTGCATAGCTGTGACCGTTGTGCACCGTAATGGTAATGCTTGCTTCATTTCCTGCTGCATCAACTGCCTTAATAGTCTGTTCTGTCTCTGCTGGAGAAACTGTAAGCGTTCCTTCTGCAGTCAGCGATACTGGAGTTCCATTTACTGTAACCTGTACAAGATTTGCATCACTAATTGTAAGTGTCGGAGCCTCACAATATGTCTTTTTGCCTTCTACGCCGCTAATTACAGGCGCTGTCTGATCGAAATTCGCTGTTAATGTCTTCTCTGTACTGATAACCTTGCCGTCTGTGCTTAGCAGATAGTAGGTAATCTTGTTTTCGCCTTCATTTAATGTAAGATCAAGACTAGTTGCTGTGCCAAATGATGACTCATCACTTGTCTGGCTGATATAGTAGCCTGTAGGTGCTGTCAGTTTAATGGTATTTTTGCGGTACCAGTTTCCTGCTGCATCTGGTGTTGTCGGCACTGCATCTGGTACATCATTTGACTGTACTGCCGGTGCCTTATAATTAGGATCAGATGCTCCACAGTGAACGCAAACACCATCTTCAAATGTATGAGTTCCATTTACCGTGATATGAACTGATGTCTCATTTCCTGCCTTATCACGTAATACAATTTCCTGAACACCTGCCTCCGGTGATGCAGTAAAGCTTCCATCTGAATTTTGACTTACTGACTCTGGAATGCTGCTTGATTCAAGATCAAGGTTTTCTTCCACAACACTAAAGGTTACTGCTTCACAATAAACTTTTCCTTCTTCAAGACCATTGATCTGTGGGGCTTTTGTATCAAGATATAAAATCTTTGTACGCTGCTCACTGACTGTTGTATTATCTTCTTTTATCAGATAATATACGATATGGTTCTCGCCTTCCTCTAATTCAATATCAAGAGTTGGCATTCTTCCTGATCTGTCATACAGATTTTCAATAATGTTATAGCCTTCTGGTGCAGTGAGAGTAATATTTTTTGTGCGATACCAGTCATCTGTACCCTGTCCGTCTGCCGCAGTACCATCCTCATTTAATGCTTTGAGCGTGATATCAGGAATATTTGTATCTTCTGTAGGTTCTGGCACATAATCAGGATCACTGGCATCACAGATGAGACATTTTCCCTCTGAGAATGTATGACCATTATTCACGATTACATTTACAGTAGTCATGTTTCCTGCCTCATCTACTGCTGAAACACTTAACTGATTTTCTCCTGGCTCTAACGTAAAACTTCCATTTTCATCAAGTGAAACTGGCTGTCCGTTTACTGTAACTGTAACAGCATTTTCATCTGTCACCGTTACTCTCTGTGCCTCACAATATGTTTTTCCATCTTCAATTCCTGCGATAACAGGCGGTTCTGTATCAGCTGGCTTTGTCGGATTTACAGTCACATTTACTGATGCATTAATCGTATTATAGATGGACGTGTCTTTTGGTGTATAAACTGCCGTATAAGCACCATTTTCCGGGATAATGCTTGCTTCAAGCCAGCTCCATCCTTCAGGCAATTCAACAGTTTCAAGTGACTGTCCCTCATCAATACTGATACTGTCCGGACACTGCGTCTGCGGTGTCGGATCTAATTTATTGATCTTGATTGTAATGACAATATTTTCTACTATATTGTAGTTTTCAGTGTCATTTGGAACATAACGAACTGCTGCTGGTGCTTCCTCTTGTGCTGGAAGTGTCGTTGCCGGATCAGTCTGCCACTCAAAATGACCATTAGAATCACTCGGAAGCTCAATCTCTGACAATGGTCTTGTCACATATCCTTCCAGTCCAACTGGAGGTGTATAAACTGGATCCATCTTCTGAACTGGTTCTGGGGTTGGTTCTGGTGTTGGCTCCGGTGTAGGTTCAGGCGTTGGCTCTGGCGTTGGTTCTGGTGTCGGCTCCGGAGTTGATTCTGGCGTTGATTCGACTGACTTTTCAATTAACGTTACATCATTTTCAATTGCCATACCTGATACAACATCAGTCAGCGTGCCATCTGCTCCTGCCATCTGCCACTGACATCCATCTTTAAAAATGCTGTCTGGCACAATACCATTTGTATAGACAACAGAATCCTCTCTTGCATCATCTTCATAATCAAGTATCCACTTATAGACACGTGAGTAACTCTCGTCTGTCTTTTTAATCAATACAGGCATCTGATCCGTTCCCATAAGCTGTGAAAACTTTGGATCTGTAAAACCTGAATTTAATGACCATGCTGCCGCTCCATCTGCAAACTGTGATGTGTCAAGTACTGTTACACCTGCAGGCGCTTCTGTCACAAAAAGACTGTTTTCTACACTTTCCTTACGCTCTGTAAATGCAGCTGATACGCTTCCATTTCCTGTTGTGCTTGAATATCCTGGTGCATAATTTAACAGAATCGGCGTAACTGCATCTTCTCCCAACATATTTGTAATGCTGAAATTACTTGAGTAAACAGATTCAATCCTGTTTTCATTATCAGCAGCAAACTCACTTACAAACGCATCACTTTTTGAAGAAGTCACTGATGCGCCTGATGTGACGCAGGCACTAATGCTTCCTTCATTTCGTCCTGTTAACACACCTGCATCTGCATTTGACGTGATAGATGTGTTTTCCAGTTTAAGCTCTGTAACATGGCCTGCACTTCCAATATAGCCAAATACACCTGCAAGCGCATTTTGCGCAATATTTTCAATAGGCTGTGTTCCAAGCACTGCTGCCTGTTCTTCTGATACCTTGCTGACTAAGTCCACACCGTTTATCTGGTTCAGAATGATATTACTGATACTGTAACCATTTCCATCAAATACACCGTCATAGCTTTTTCCTGTCTGTGTCTCGACATTATAATATCCAAGCGGTGTCCATGAATACGCTGCTAACGCGCTCATGTCAATGTTGTCGGCTAAACTTACATTCTGTGTCTCTAAATCTCCTGCATAAAAATGCTGAACAAACCATGCCAGTTCTCCTGCATTCTCAATCTCATATGCACGAATATCGCTGTAGCCAAGCTGTGCCATATCCTGATTTTCGATCACCTGCGGTTGCTCAAATTCTGTATATCCATTTATCTGAGTAACTCCATTTATATATTGGCTTTGTTCCTCTGCCGATACTGGAATATTAATCATTAGCATAGCGGCTGATGTCAACACGGCACTCCATTTTGCTTTTTGTCGTTTCATCTTTATCATATCGGACCTCCTGTCCGGTCAGGGTCATTCTCCCTCACCTTTTCTTTACTTTCAGTATAACAGCCGTTCTCTGCAATGTCACCTTAATAAAACACGTTATTTTTTACAAATTCCTTACGAAAACTAATAGCGCTCTTTTAAAAACTCTGATACATTCGTATGTCCATAGTGCACAAGCTTGGCATCAAACTCTGCCATCTTTTTCTGAATCATATCCTTATCTTTTTGTTTTAACAGACTACTTTTCTCATACCGCTCAACCACTTCTTTTGCATCCTTATATGACTGTAGCGTAAGATCCTTATAATTATTTTCCAAATACATTTGAACTGTATTTAATTTTTCTTCGATTTCCTTTAATGCCTTTTTTCGTTCAAACATTGATATTCTCCCTTCTCATCTGCACAAATTTATATTGGCATACCATTAAATTTATGTTATACTAAATCTAGTATAACACTTTTTCAGAAAAGACAGGAGGTTTTTTTATGCCAACACCACATAATAATGCACAAAAAGGTCAGATCGCAAAAACTGTTTTAATGCCTGGCGATCCGCTGCGCGCAAAATTTATCGCTGATACCTTTTTACAGAATGCCGTTCTTGTAAATGAAGTACGTGGTATGCTTGCTTATACCGGAACTTATAATGGAAAACCAGTTACCGTTATGGGCAGCGGAATGGGTATGCCAAGTATCGGTATCTACTCCTACGAGTTATTTAAGGAATATGATGTAGACCGTATCATTCGTATCGGAAGCGCTGGAAGCTACAGCTCTGACGCAAAGATTTATGATGTCGTTCTTGCTACTTCCGCAGTCAGTGAGTCCACCTATGCAAAGGTTCAGTCTGGCTACGACAAGGATGAGAGCTATCCATCCAAAGCACTCAATGATTCCCTTCGCGCTGCCGCAAAGCGTCTTGGAATTAATATGATTGAGGGTGCAATTCACTCTAGTGACGTCTTCTACCGTCAGCCGTCTGATGAAAAGCCAACTTATTGGGAAAAGCTTCGCGACGAGCGCGGCTGTCTGGCTGTTGAAATGGAAAGCTTTGCACTGTTTGCAAATGCTTCGGTACTAGGCAAAGAAGCAGCCTGCCTTTTAACAATCTCTGACAGCTTTATAAGCCCAGAGATCACTACTGCCGAAGAACGTCAGACTTGCTTCACTAACATGATGAAGATTGCTCTTGAAAATTTATAAAACATTATGAAAAAGGTGCGCCGATTACTTTCCTCGGCGCACCTTTTTTATACATTTAAATATCATACTCCTCGTAGCAATTACCCAATACTTCACAGTCACACTGACTTAACCCAGCGGCAAGCCACTGGGGTTCCATTGACGGAGTTCTAGTGTCTGCGTACATCGCAAGGACTTTGGCAGACA
>OLPN01003319.1_pt1 | contig 11386 bp, 6 predicted proteins | sample 1672601 | NCBI WGS metagenome assembly OLPN01 (sample SAMEA3136704, study PRJEB25190) | human gut metagenome | reverse complement strand
TATCTGAATTCAAATTTTCTTTATTCATATCAACACCTGTAATTTGATGATTTTCATAAGTGGTGTAATAATATATTCCCTTGTCACCGTTGCAACAAGAAGTGTAAATAGTGTATTCGAACTTACCGTCTGTAACTTCACAACAGCCTTTTTGTTGTTCAACCGCACCAAGAATATGAAAAAACTGACTTACACTTTCCGATTCAGTTTCTCCCGACAATGAATTTGTTTTCACGAATGCCGCTCTTACGAATCTTGACTGTGACGATAAATCACCTGGCAAGCCGATTGCTCCCATACCACGACTGTACATATTCAAATTCAACTTATCCGAAAAATTGTTTTTAGGTGATTTCGGTGACAAATTCATATAGTTGTTAAGATTAAACATCTGCTTGTCAAAAGGCGGATTGTTCGTAAGCACACCGACAGGATTGTCATAAATTTTTATACCGTCTTTAATAGATTCAACGGTTATTGCCTCGTTTTTATCGGCGATTATCCAATGTAACTGTGCCAAAGGCATTTTTTCGTTAAAAGGAATGTTCGTTATATTAATTTTTCCAATCAACTCCCTTGCCTCTTTTACACTTGCACATTTACCTAAAATATACGGTATAAATTCAAATTGCGTGATATTATCCTTACCGTCAATCACTTCTTTATAATCCGCATTGCCGACAAAGTTAAGTCCTGCCATACCAAGACCTTTTTCATTAATTGCGTCATAATAAAGCGGATAATTTTCGGCAATATGAGCCATCCCTATCATCGCGTAATGGGTTTCCATTATGCCCATATTTTTTAGATTTAATTTATAATTTCGAGGTGTTATCGTAATTTCTTCACCATATGAAAATTCATAATCAAGCGTTCTTCCGAAATAAAAATCTTTTGTTTTATACGTTGCTGCAGTACACATAAAATATTACCTCCGATAAATTATTTACTTATATTATAACACAAGACAACCCAAAAATTTCAGGTTGTCTTGTGAATTTTTTGTTAATTTGCTTTTATGCCGACTTTCATATTGTCAATGTCGGTTGCCCAAGTAAAGTTCTTTTCAACTCTTACCGCCAAGACTTCCATTGCATTAAAATCTGTTGCATTTTCAAAAGGCATATCTGTTATTTTAGCTGTTTTACTGCCGTCAGAGATAGTGGCGTTGCATACTTTTTTATCAAAGTCAGCCTCAATAACCACGTTATAAACAGTGTCTTTATTAAAACCTGTACCTACGTCCTTCCAATCTGTTTCAAGAAGTCCGTTTGCTATTCCGCCGTTTGCCGAATATTGCAATTCTGCACCTTTTTGGGTTTTTAATACAAAGAATGTATTTTTTGATGAATCGGCAAATCTCAATTCACCGTATGACTGTCCGCCTGTACACTCGCCGACTTTCCAATCAAGCTCAATTCTTACTGTACCGTTCATTTTATACGGAAGATTATAAATTGCATTTCTGTTTCCTTTTGTACTGTCCTCAAAATGCATTACTTTGCCGTTTGTTCCTTGTGCTACCGCGATATTTGCCAGTTCACCGGGCTTTTTCGTACCTGCCCATTCAAGTTTATCGCCTATATTATACTTTTCATAATCTTCGTTTATATACATTTTCCACGCTACGTTATTAGAATCTGTATATTCCGTATAGTCCGCCGTTGCCAATAGGTCAGGTTCTTCTGTCGGAACCGGTGTTTCAATTATTTCCTGATCTTCCTCTTTGCCGTTTTTTAATGCAGCAGCATACTTTGCGGCATTTGCTTTATCATAGAATTGTACAGATCCGATATATATTAATCTGTTGTCTGCGTCCCACTCAACCTTTTTACCGATAGATTCAGCAATAACTCTAAGAGGTATCAACGTTCTGTCGTTTACTACTTGTGCCGGAACGTCCATTTCAAAAGGAATATCATTAATCGTATATTCGCTCTTATCCAAAGTCATATTTACTTTATATCCGTTTCCCGAAAGTGTAACAGTCCTTGTCGAGTCATTATATCCAACGTCCATACCCAAGCTTTCAGCGATAAATCTAACCGGTACTAATGTTCTGTCATCAACAATTATCGGTGTAACGTCACTGTTTTCTGTATCAATTTGTACAATATTATTGCCGACATAGGCATTTGCACAGTCAACTGCCAATTTTACACTTAATGCACCTGTTTTTGCGTTAATGTCATAGGTACCGTGCGAACCTGTCAAATCAGGGTTTGTGATTTTTTTGCCGTCTTTTATAACATATCCCTCAAACATAGGTACTTTTGTTGTTTCAGCACCAAGATAATAGCTTAAATTCGGCGGTTGATTGTAGTGGTTATTTTGTACCGCAACAGACGCTCTGTAATATGAATCATGCATTAATGTATTCAATTTATATGATGTAGGAATTGAAGTCGAGTATATTCTTATTTCCTTTTCATCTGCGGTTTTCCATACAATTTCTTCACGCCAGTCACCGAACAAATCCGCACTGATACAAGGTACTGCCTTTGTACCGCTGTTTGACGCGCAATCATCTGCAGTCATAAGCACGTCAACAGACTTGTCCTCCCAGTTATATTTTGATACGGTTGTACCGTCAAGCAATTCGCTAAGTAAATCACCGTCCCAATAAACCTTGAAATTCATCGGAATAGTTGCGTCGCTGTCAACAGTACCGTCAATTTTTCTGAACTTAAAACCATTCCATGTATCAGCTATATTTTCACCGCTGATATTGGCAGGAATTGTTGCAGTTGAGCCCCATACTTCAAAGCCTTTGTGTGTAGGGTCTATATCCGCCGAACGACTTCTGCCTGTATCTTTATTTTTGCTGTAACCCCATTGAACTTCACCTGTTCTTGCATCGTGATACTCGATATTTGCCATAAGCTGTGATGTTTCGTGACAAGCCCACGTCATATAGCCGTTAAAATCGGGATCTGTTTTTGCAACATCAAACGCATCTCCATGAGCCAATTTTTGAGCATTGCCGTCATTATCATATACCTTTACGGCATACATTTCACTTCCGTCATGGTCAATAGCCATAGGTCCGGACAATATTTCGTCTTTTCCGTCAAAATCAACGTCTACCGTTACAAGATTATGGCTGCACGCACCCCATATACTGTTTACATCATCTTTGTTTTCGGTATTGTGTACCCAATCTTCTTTAAACTTTCCGTCCTCAATATGCCATGCTGCCGCTCTTACGTTATCCCACGCACCACGCACCATAACAACACTCGGTGTTACACCGTCAAGATATGCCAAGCCGAAAAGATAGTGGCTTGCTCTCTTTGTAAGACGTCCTGTATCACTGTATCTGTATGACCAGTCCGAAAGCGGTTCTTTTGACGGTTTTAGGTCTGTTCTATCTGTTTCCTCACCTGTTTCGCCGTCATATATCGAAAGAAATTCAGGTGTTGAAACTATGTATTGTCTGTCCTTAAATATTGCCAAATTGCTCTCCGATTTTGAATAATCGGTTATTCCGTCACCATTCGTATCGCCTGTTGTATTTCCTTTTCCGTCTGTTGTACCCTCGAACGAACGCATTATAACTTCTGCTTTTCCATCGCCGTCCATATCATATGCAAGGAAGTTTATATCTACTTCATTAATTTCGTTAGGACCTATATCGATTGTCCACATATGTGTACCGTCTGTTTTGTATGCTTCGATAACAGGATATGATGTTCTTGTGTTAACGTCCATACTCGGCACTCGTCTTAACAAAATTTCGTATTCTCCGTCACCGTCAAGGTCTGCAACCGCACCGTCATCAATGTTGTATCCTTCACGCTCCGTTACTTTAAAGCCAATATAATTTTTATCCCATGCCGTAGTCGTATACTCTACTCCTGTTTCTTCACCGTTCTCTACTTCTTTTAAAGTATACTCTGCATTTGTACTCGCTCCGGTATGGAAAAAGTTTGTCGTAGTTATCGGCTTGTCATTCAGCTTTTCACCGCTACAATAAAGATTGTATGTCAAGCTGTTTGAATCCGTACCTAAAAAACGCCAGCTTACAAGCGTTCCGTTTTCTCCCGGTACTGCCACCAAACCTCTTGAAAGATTTTCAAACTGTCTTTCATTTTTTGGTCTTTGCTCATACAATTTTTCTGTATCGGCACGTTGTTCCTGATTTACTTCCACCTCATAATGACCAAGCGTAAAGCCATCGGGATCATTATATGCGTCAAATTTTGCAAACGCACTTGCACTGCTTGCAAGCATTATCGCAGAAACCACCGCTGAAATCACACGAATTTTGTTCTTCGTCATCTTCATAACACTTCCTTCATAATTTATTTATATTTAGAATTATATCACAAATTTTTCATGTTGTACAGACTTTTTTTGTGCAAATTCATTATTATTAAAGTAATTATAAGTGTTATAGGAAAAACAGTGGCGGCCAAAATGCCCATTTTCAAATTGTCACCAAGCATGCCTGCTATTTTACCTGCAAATGTAGGACCTCCTGCACAACCTACATCTCCGGCTAGCGCAAGAAATGCGAACATAGCCGTACCGCCTCCTTTTATAGAGGTTGACGCATCGCTGTATGTTCCGGGCCAAAGTATGCCTACCGAAAACCCTGATACCGCAATCCCGATTAAGCCGACAATCGCCGATGATGAAAACGATACCGTTAAATATGAAAGCACACATAAACAACCGCTGAAAACCATCATTTTATACAGATTGATTTTTTCGCCGAATTTACCGTAAATCGCTCTTGAAATACCCATAAGTACAGAAAATACCGTAGGTCCTACCAAGTCACCTATTGATTTTGATATTCCGAGTGCCTTTTCAACAAATGCCGACGCCCACTGGCTCACAGACTGTTCACTTGCTCCGGCACAACACATAATAAGCAAAAATCCCCAAAATGCCTTTTGCTTTATAAGTTCTTTTAAAGAAAGTCCGTTTTCTTCTTCGTTAATAAGCGGTGCAATAGGCACTTTTAGAAATGTCAATCCGTTTATAACAGGTACTGCCGCCCAAATAAGTGCAAGTATCTTCCAATTATCAATACCAAATACATTAAAGAATATTGTTGATATTACTACTACTCCCGCCGTACCCCAACAGTAAAATGAATGTAGCATACTCATAGTTTTGTCTTTATGTTCATTCGGACAAGCCTCAACTATCGGACTTACAACAACTTCAAGCAATCCTCCGCCGACTGCATAAAGCAACACCGAAATAAATATTCCCATAAAAGAATCATTCATCATATCGGGCAATATTGCTATCGAAATCAATCCCAATGCCGCGAATAAGTGTGCTATAAGTACAGATAGCCTGTATCCGATTTTATCGATAAAAAATGCCGACGCAAAATCTATTATAAGCTGTAAACCAAAGTTGATTGTAATTAATAATGTTATCTTCGACAGCGGTATACTGTATTGCGATTGAAACGTAATAAACAACAGCGGTACGAAATTGTTTACTATCGCTTGAACTATGTACCCAATAAAGCACGACCGTATTGTACTGTTATAATTAACTTTCATACTTTCACCTCTTAATTTTTTATAATTATAACATAAATTATCATAGACTTTATATGTCACCGTGACAGTTTGCGGTCCGACTTTCATATTATCAAAGCCCGATATTTCATATCCGCAGACTTCTTTTTCAGTGTTATCTTCATATAGCATCTTTACAGACAAACTGTTTTTATCAAATTCTTCACCGATTTTATAATTCGTCTTTTCTGTTGTCGTATATACTCTAAGTGCATTTTCAGCCACAATACATCAGCCCCCATATTTATCGCTTTTGTTATTCCCTCCTCATCATCACCGAATACCCAATCAATGTTGTTCTTTTCGTTGGGATTCTCCACGGGGGTTATCAAATTATATCCGTTTTTATTTAATTCATACGCAAGGTCTGAACCGCTGTCACTGTATCCGACCTCTTTCATAGGCTTTCTGATATTACCTACCTGTGGCGGCTCTTTTACATGATATAAAATTGCTATATTCATAATATTCATCCCTTTATCGTTTGATAATTTTATTATAATCTTCTTACAATACACTGTCAACATAAAAAAACTGCCGATTTTATGTCGGCAGTTTTTCTGTTTTAACCCAATATATTTTTTAAATCTTCTTCAGGTGTTGTAATTTTTGCAATATTGTAGTTTTCTACCAAGCATCCCAATACATTCGGTGATATAAATGCTGGGAGTGTAGGACCAAGACGGATATTTTTAATACCGAGATGAAGAAGTGTAAGCAGAATACATACAGCTTTCTGTTCGTACCATGAAAGTATCATTGAAAGCGGAAGTTCATTTACTTCACATTCAAATGCCTCCGCAAGTGCAAGGGCTACTTTAATCGCACCGTATGCGTCATTACACTGTCCCATGTCCATAATTCTCGGCAAAACGCCTATTGTACCTAAATCAAGGTCGTTAAAACGATATTTACCGCAAGCAAGCGTTAATATAATGGTATCGTCAGGCGTTTGCTTTACGAAATCGGTATAATAGTTTCTTCCTGCACGTGCTCCGTCACAGCCACCTACCAAGAAGAAATGCTTTATAGCGCCGCTCTTAACTGCGTCAATAACTTTATCCGCAACGCTCAATATTGTTCCGTGTCCGAAACCTGTTGTCACGCTTGTTCCGCCGTTTATACCTGTAAATTGTTTATCCTCGTCATATCCGCCAAGTTCAAGTGCCTTTTCGATAATCGGCGTAAAATCTTTATCATCACCGATATGTGTGATTTCAGGATATGATACAACTTCTGTTGTAAACACTCTGTCCGAATAGCTGTCCTTTGGTGGCATTAAACAGTTTGTTGTAAACAATATCGGTGCAGGTACATTAGCAAATTCTTTTTGTTGATTTTGCCATGCCGTACCGAAGTTACCCTTTAAATGCTTATACTTCTTTAATTCAGGATAACCGTGTGCCGGTAACATTTCTCCGTGAGTATATATATTAATACCCTTATCCTTTGTCTGCTCCAAAAGCAACTTCAAATCAAGCAAATCGTGTCCAGAAATTATAATGAACGGTCCTTTTTCAACCTTTAAATCAATAGTTGTCGGTGTCGGTGTTCCGTAAGTTTCCGTATTCGCTTTATCAAGCATTTCCATACATACAAGATTAACTTTTCCCAATTCCATAACTATCGGTAAAAGCTTATCCATTTCCCAATCTTCGCCAAGTGCAAACAATGCTTTCACAAAGAAATGGCTAACTTCATCATTTGTATAGCCGAGTACCATAGCGTGATAAGCATACGCCGCCATACCTCTGATGCCGAAAAGTATAAGTGATTTCAAACTGCGAATATCTTCATTATCTGTCCAAATATGCGACAAATCATATTCGTTATTTGTTCCGCACGGTGATGCACAAGCAAAACATTGCGGAACAAGCCTTTCTCTTTCTGTGCGAACTTTTTCAATCAATTCATTAAGTGTCTGTTCGTTAAAGCTGACATTTGTAAGAGTTGTAAAAAGTCCTTCTATTATAAGTTTTAAAACGTTTCCTGTCGGTACAACATCACCTGTTGCACGAACAAGTCCGATAAGTTCACCTGTTAATTTATCTTGCAGAGCGGCAACATCTGCGTTTTTACCGCATACGCCTACCTTACCTGTACAACCGGAACATCCTGCTGTCTGTTCACATTGAAAGCAAAACATTTTATTTTCCATATATAAATCCTCCTTGTTAATACTTCATGTATTGACTTTGTGAATTCAGTATAATATAATCTTATAAAAAAATATGTTGTTGCAACAACAAAATAAGAGGAATTTATGAATTATTTATTTTTAACAAAAACAGCATTTTTTAACGGACTTTCAGAAAATGAAATTAAGACGATATTAAATTGTCTTGGCGCATATCAAAAGAGTTTTAAAAAATCGGAAATTATTTATTACAGCGGTGATACTGTCAGTGATATGGGACTTGTTTTGTCGGGGAGTGTAAATATTGTCGTCAACTATTATTGGGGTAGCAGTAATATATTCAACCACATAGGTCAGGGTGAAATTTTCGCCGAAACTTATGCGACCATTCCGAATAAAGAAATGCTCTGTGATGTGGTTGCGGCAGAGAAAACGGAAGTTCTGTTTATTAATGTAGAGAAAGTTCTTTCCGTATGTGAAAATCAATGTTCTTTTCATAACCGACTTTTACGAAATCTTCTTAAAAATTCGGCACAGAAAAATATATCCCTCGCCACAAGAATGATGCACACTGCGTCAAAGTTCATTCGTGACAGATTATTGTCGTATTTTTCAGAACAGGCGATTTTAAACGGCGGTAATACATTTACTGTCCCATTTTCACGTCAACAGCTTGCCGACTACCTCGGAGTTGACCGCAGTGCAATGTCAAACGAGCTTTCAAAAATGAAACATGACGGATTAATTGACTACCAAAAAAATGATTTTATACTTATAAATAATGATTTTTAATTTTTGTGTTGACACCTATGGTAAAATATTATAAAATATTAGATATGTAGTAAAATAAGGAGTTTTAATTATGTTTGATAAATTAGAAGCGCTTGAAGAGCGCTTTCAGCTTGTATCAGAGAAGATAAGTGACCCTGATATTATCGCCGACCAAGAGTCGTGGCGTAAATACTGTAAGGAACATTCGGACCTTACACCGATTATTGATAAGTACAGAGAATTGAAGTCAGCAAAGCAGACTGTTGCAGATGATAAGGAAATGCTTGAAGCAGGACAAGACAAAGAATTTGAAGAAATGATACGTCTTGAAATGGCAGAGGCAGAAGAAACAATCGAAAGAGCAAGTGAAGAATTAAAAATTCTTCTTCTTCCGAAAGACCCTAACGACGAAAAGAACGTTATTATGGAAATCCGCGGCGGTACAGGCGGTGATGAAGCCGCACTTTTTGCCGCAGACCTTATGAGAATGTATTCAATGTATGCCGAGTCAAAGAATTGGAAAATCGATATTCTAAGCTCTAACCCTACCGACATTGGCGGTTACAAAGAAGTCAGCTTTTCAATCGAAGGTCAAGGCGCATACAGCAGACTTAAATTTGAAAGCGGTGTACACCGTGTTCAGAGAGTTCCGGAAACAGAATCAAGCGGAAGAATTCATACTTCTGCCGTTACGGTAGCTGTTTTACCGGAAGTTGAAGAAGTTGAAGTCGAAATTAATCAGAATGATCTTAGAATTGACGTATTCCGTGCAGGCGGACCGGGCGGACAGTGTGTAAACACAACTGACTCCGCGGTAAGAATTACACATATTCCAACAGGAATCGTTGTTTCGTGTCAGGACGAAAAATCACAGCACAAGAATAAAGATAAGGCTATGAAAATTCTTCGTTCGAGAATTTATGATGTTATGGAAGAACAACGTCACAAAGAAATTGCAGACGAAAGAAAATCGCAAGTCGGCAGCGGTGACAGAAGTGAACGTATCAGAACATACAACTTTCCTCAAAGCCGAGTTACCGACCACAGAATTAATCTTACATTATATAAACTTGAACAAATACTTGACGGTAATCTTGATGAAATTATTGATGCACTTGTTACGGCTGACCAAGCCGCAAAACTTGCAGGTCAGAATGATTAAGGAGATATAAAAATGGATTTACACGAAAATTTAAAAGGTAAAACAGTTGTTATAACAGGCGGAAGCGGTATTTTATGCCGTGAATTTGCTTACGCATATGCTAAACAAGGTATGAATGTCGCCGTTTTGGGACGTACACTTTCAAAACTTGAAGAAGTTCGTGATAAGATAAACGAACTTGGCGGTAACGGTCTTGCTGTTGTATGCGACGTTGTTGATAAGGACAGTGTTATCAACGCAAAAAAAGTTGTAAACGATACTTTCGGAAAAGTTGATATACTTGTAAACGGTGCAGGCGGCAATCACCCAAAAGGTACTACAACAAAAGAATATTTTGAAAAAGGCGATATTGAAAATCCCGATGTTGTTTCATTTTTTGACTTGTCAAAGGAAAACTTCAATTATGTATTTGACCTAAATATTGTAGGTACTCTTATTCCTACACAAGTATTTATAGTTGATATGCTTGATAATCCTGGTGCTAATGTGCTTAATATCGCGTCAATGAGTTCGTACCACGCAATTACAAAAGTAAGCGCATATTGTGCCGCAAAAGCCGCTATTTCCAACTTTACAGAATGGCTTGCAGTACATTTTGCAAAAAGCGGTATCAGAGTCAACGCTCTTGCACCGGGCTGGTTTGAAACAGTGCAGAATAAAACACTTTTGAGAAATCCGGACGGCTCACTTTCGGAACGTTCAAAGAAAGTTCTTGCTCATACTCCTATGGGACGTTTCGGTGTTCCTGAGGATTTGACAGGTACATTGCTATGGCTTACCGACAGTGCTCAATCAGGTTTTGTTACAGGGGCAACAATTCCTGTTGACGGCGGTTTCCAAGCATATTTTGGAGTTTAATAAAAAAGAGAAAAGCTTAAAACCGAAAGGTTTTAAGCTTTTTATTATTGGAGGAAGGGATGGGATTCGAACCCACGAACGGCGTAAGCCGTTACAGCATTTCCAATGCTGCGTCTTCAACCACTCGGCCACCCCTCCATACTTGCAGTATTCTATCATAAATTTCGATAATTGTCAATATTAAATAAAAGCAAGCAGTAAATATTTACCCAAGTGCCACATCAAGAATCATCATAATTGTAAAACCTACTGCAAACATTACAGTACCGATATTTGAGTGGTCACCATGTGACATTTCGGGAATTAATTCTTCTATTACAACGTACATCATCGCCCCTGCGGCAAAGCTAAGGAAATACGGCAACACAGGTATTATAAAACCGGACGCAAAAACTGTAAGTACCGCTCCAATCGGTTCAACAACACCCGAAAGCACGCCGTATAAAAACGCTTTTCCTTTACTCATTCCCTCGGCTTTAAGTGGCATTGATATAATTGCACCCTCCGGGAAATTCTGAATTGCAATACCGATTGCCAAAGCCAAAGCGCCCATAGCCGATATTTGCATATTTCCTGCAAGATAACCTGCATATACAACGCCCACAGCCATTCCCTCTGGAATATTGTGAAGTGTAACAGCAAATACAAGCATTGTTGTCTTTTTCAATTTACTTTTCGGGCCTTCAGCTTTATCGGTATCCATATGCAAATGCGGTATTATATGGTCCATTGCCAGCAAAAACAATATACCTATCCAAAATCCCACAACCGCCGGTACAAATGCAAACTTTCCCATTTCCGCCGCATAATCCATTGACGGTATAAGCAAGCTCCACACAGACGCGGAGACCATAATCCCTGCCGCAAATCCTGTTAAGGCACGCTGTACCATCTTATTCATCATTTTCTTCA
>OLPN01003311.1_pt1 | contig 11424 bp, 6 predicted proteins | sample 1672601 | NCBI WGS metagenome assembly OLPN01 (sample SAMEA3136704, study PRJEB25190) | human gut metagenome | reverse complement strand
ACCCCACGAACTTCATTTATAACTCTGCTCATCACCTTATTCAGAACTTCATACGGAATCTCCGCTGCCTCTGCAGTCATGAAATCAATCGTATTAACGGCTCTAAGAGCTACAGCATAATCATAAGTTCTCTCATCACCCATAACACCAACGCTTCTCATATTCGTAAGTGCTGCAAAATACTGACCAATTGTCTTATCAAGTCCGGCATTTTCAATCTCTTCACGATAAATAGCATCTGCATCCTGAACGATACGAACTTTCTCAGCTGTTACTTCGCCGATGATACGTACTCCAAGTCCCGGTCCTGGGAATGGCTGACGGAATACAAGTCTTTCAGGAAGTCCAAGCTCAAGTCCTGCTTTACGAACTTCATCTTTGAAAAGATCACGAAGCGGCTCAATGATTTCTTTGAAATCTACAAAATCCGGAAGTCCTCCTACATTGTGGTGAGATTTGATCACAGCGGATTCTCCGCCAAGACCACTTTCTACCACATCCGGATAAATTGTTCCCTGTGCAAGGAATTCAACAGTACCGATCTTCTTTGCTTCTTCTTCGAAGATACGGATGAATTCTTCACCGATAATCTTACGTTTTGCTTCTGGCTCTGTAACGCCTGCAAGTTTGTTATAATATCTTTCCTGCGCATTTACGCGGATAAAGTTCAGGTCAAACTGTCCTTCTGGTCCGAAGATTGCCTCAACTTCATCTCCTTCATTTTTACGAAGAAGTCCGTGATCTACGAATACACAAGTAAGCTGTTTTCCAATGGCTTTGGAAAGAAGTCCTGCTGCCACTGAAGAGTCAACCCCACCTGACAGTGCGAGCAATACTCTTCCGTTTCCAACCTTCTCGCGGATCTCTGCAATTGTATTCTCAACAAAAGCATCCATCTTCCAGTCACCCGCACATTCACATACATTTTTTACAAAGTTGTTGATCATCTTTGTTCCTTCTACTGTATGAAGTACTTCTGGATGGAACTGGATTGCATACAGTTTCTCAGCTGCGTTCTCAGCTGCTGCAACCGGACAGTCAGCAGTGTGTGCTGTAATTTCAAATCCCGGAGCAATCTTTGAAATATAATCAAAATGGCTCATCCAACATGTTGTTGTCTCTGAAACACCCTCAAATACTTTGGAGTCTTTTTTATCAATAATAACTTCTGTCTTACCATATTCTCTTACATCTGCACGCTCAACTTTTCCACCAAGTACATGAGACATCAGCTGTGCGCCATAGCAAAGTCCGAGAACCGGAATTCCAAGCTTGAACAGTTCTTCTGAATAAGTCGGTGAATCCGGCTCATAACAGCTGTTCGGTCCGCCTGTGAGAATGATTCCTTTTGGATTCATCTCTTTGATTTTTTCAATATCTGTCTTATAAGAATAAATTTCGCAATATACATTACATTCCCTGACACGTCTGGCAACCAGCTGATTATACTGTCCACCAAAGTCAAGGACAATCACTAATTCTTTCTTCAAATCTTTCCTCCTGTAAAATCCAATCAAAACTATTTACTTTATTTATATATCTTTTTCTGTTTTTCATTATAGTAGAGGAAGCATTGATTTACAAGTATTTGTTTATGTAAAATAAAATCTTATCCACAATTTCTATTACTATACACGGTAATTATTCCCCTTCTGATCTATCCTGAACAAAGAATGTGCCTCGGCATCCTCTTACGCCTGCGGTGGTCGCTTGCGACACCTACATCGTACACCGCAGTGCGCATTCTATGTATCCACTGTTATGGGTATAATATATCAAAAAAGATGCCGAACAAATGTCCGACATCCCATTTTTATGTTCCATTTTATGCTGCAAATCTTTCTAGCTGTCTTTCAAGTTCTGTGCAATCGTCTGCATACATCTGCAGTTCAATCACGTTATTCAATCCCAGATTCATGATTCCAAGTAATGACTTCGCATCTACTACTGCCCGTCCTCTTCTCATGTCCATGTTAAAGTCAAATTTACATACTGTTTTCAAGAAATCAATGATCTCATCCGGGTGTTTGAAAGTAATGTTCATTGTGCTCATTCTTTTCACCTCTTTCTGCCTCAACGGCTATGAAATCCTTTTCACTTTTCACATATATCATAGCACATTTTTTATATTTAAAAGGGCGAAATTTTTTATAAAAGTGTATTTTTTTAATTAAATATGCCTCTTATTCTCTACTTTTTTCTATAAGCAATATGAAATTACTCCTAATTATGAAATCCCATTGGAGTTACGTCTGTATTCCGTCGGTAAAATTCCTTCCTCCTCTTTAAACACCTTACTCATATATTTGGGATCAGAGTAACCGACAAGCCCCGCAATCTGATTCATCTTATATTTTGTTGTCCTGAGAAGCTCCTTTATTTTTTCTATCCTGTATTTCCTCACAGTTTCTGTAAAATTATATCCTGTCTCCTTCTTAAACTGAGAACTCAGGTATTCTTCCGATACATAAAGTTGACTCGCTGCTTCTTCCAATGTAATACCACTGTCATATTCTTTTCTTATAATTTCCATTGCTTTTTGGATAAGCGTACTGTACTGCTCAAATTTATGCTCATATGATATCATCCGTTCCAAGCCTTGAATCGCTTTCTCTATCTGTTTCCAGCTGATGGCATAGGTAATCTGCTGCATAAGACTCAGGATTTTTGTTTCGTCAATCTCCCCGCCATAATTTCTATAATTCAATCCAGCTGCCATGCAAAAACGAATGATACTGTATTTTATTTCTTTTGGAAAATATTTTTCTCTTTTCATTTCCTCACAAACAAGTTGAAATTGTCTGGCAATTCCTTTCTTGTTTTCATCGAAAATCATTTCTCGCATTCGTTGTTCTAATTCTACCGGATAACGCACCGGAACAGCTTCAAATTTCTCAACTGTCTGCTGACAGATTAAGACTCCTCGCGGCTGAAGAAGATTCCATTCCATGAGACTTCCTGCCTGAATCATTGCATCTGCCAGCTTTATCAGCTGTTTTGTCTCTATCCATACACAAATAATTGTCCCCGGAAAATTCCTACATAACCCAGTAACCACATTTTTTTGAAAATATTCTTTCCAGTTCCTTGCTTCACGTACCCGGTAAATGATCAGATACACCTGTTTCCATCGATCCGAACATATAACAGATGCCGAAAATCCACACTCACGTCTACAGATTTCTTCGAGAAATCCACGTATATTTTCCTTCTGCTCCTCGTATTCGTCTGCCATTGAAACCGTAAATAAATATCCCGGATCATCCACTGTAAAACCATATTTCCGGATAGTCATTTCATTTAACTTCTGATTCGATATAATTTCTCCATATCTACAGCTTAACAGAACATTTTCAACAGTAAAAGAAGCCTGCATCCAATATTCATTTCTGATTTTTTCATGAATACGGCTTAATGCCTTCTTAAGCTCCATCGGCCGGAACGGCTGTACTAAATATCCGTCCACCCCCAGATCGATTGCCTGCTTTGCCTGTTGAAAATCTTCATCCTTTGTTATAATAATCACACGGAACTCACGTCCTTCCGTGCGTAATTTTCTCAAAAGATTTAACCCATTCATCCGCGGAAGCCCAATGTCCATAATAACAAGATTTGGCTGCATAACTGTTATCATCTCATATGCAGACTGTCCATTCCCTGCAATCCCCGCCAACTCGTAATTCGGATCTACGCGTTTTAAACCTTTTTTCAGTTCTTCTAATACTTTTTCATCCCTTTCAACGATTGCCACCCGCATTTGAACAGTCTCCTCTCAATGTTCGTGTTTCTGATTGAATATCCACTTTTATTGTAACATTAACTTCAATAATTGGAAGCATGCAAGTGTAAATATTTTTCTCTGGTAGCAAGCCCTCCCCGGATGTGACGTTCTGATTTGTTGGTGTCTAAAACCTTACGCGTTTCATGAGCCAGTGATGGATTGATCTGAAGCAAGCGTTCTGTAACATCCTTATGCACCGTACTCTTACTAATCCGAAACTGTTTTGCTGTCTGTCTCACTGTCGCATTATTTTCTATAATATAATTTGCAATTTCCACTGCACGCTCCTCAATATATTCTCTCATAGAAAAGCCCCTGCATAGTTTGTTTTTTACAATCTATGCAGGGGCAAATTAATGTATGTCTAATTCCTGTTCCATCTATTCGTGGAAAACATTATACTATACAACTTAATACTCAAATACTGCCACACCATATCCCGGAAGAGGATATGCAAAGGAATATTTCTGACCATCACATTCCTGCTTCTCTGGTTTGTAAACCAATGGGCGTTCCTCTCCTGATCCGCCGTATTTTATCTCATCACTGTTAAGAACAAGCTTAAACTGCTTTCTTCTCGGAACACCAACACGATAATCTGGTCTGTCTACCGGTGTAAAATTGCATACAAAGAGCAGATTTTTCTTACCATCTTTTGAATGTCTTGTGAAACTGAAAATACTCCGGAAGATATCATCCTTATTGATCCAGTCAAATCCCTTCGGATCATTATCCAACTCATACAATGCCTTATTCTTCTTATAAAGATGAAGCAAATCTTTATACCAGTTCTGAATCTGCTGATGTGGTTCTTCTGCAAGAAGGAACCAATCCAGTTCTCTCTCTTCACTCCACTCACGAAGCTGTGCGAACTCCTGTCCCATAAAGAGAAGCTTCTTTCCAGGATGTCCCATCATAAATGCATATGCCACCTTCAAGTTGCGGAACTTATCCCATCCTTCTCCCGGCATCTTATTCAACATGGAGCATTTCAGATGAACAACCTCATCATGAGAAAGTACAAGAATATAGTTCTCTGAATATGCATATTCCATAGAAAATGTCATCATATGATGTGCATTTTTTCTGAAATAAGGATCCAGTTTCATATATTCTGTAAAGTCATGCATCCATCCCATATTCCACTTCAAAGTAAATCCAAGTCCGTCATCCTCAGGAGATCCTGTCACCTTCGGCCATGCTGTAGACTCTTCTGCAATCATCATAACGCCTTTATTTCTTCCGCAAACTACAGAATTCAAATGTTTAAAGAATGCAATCGCCTCAAGATTCTCATTTCCACCAAATTTATTCGGAATCCACTGTCCATCTTCTCTTCCGTAGTCCAGATACAGCATAGATGCCACTGCATCTACACGAAGTCCGTCTACATGATAATGTTCAACCCAGAACAATGCATTCGCCAGAAGGAAGTTAGAAACTTCCGGTTTTTCATAATTGAAAACCTTCGTTCCCCAATCAGGATGCTCACCTTTTCTCGGATCTGGATATTCGAATGTCGGTGTTCCGTCAAAATCTGCCAGACCATGTGCATCTTTCGGGAAATGCGCCGGTACCCAGTCAAGAATAACACCGATATTATTCTTATGAAGATAATTTACCATATATGCAAAATCTTCCGGTGTTCCATAGCGTGAAGTGGGTGCATAATATCCGGTTACCTGATATCCCCAGGAACCGTCAAACGGATGCTCTGCGATTCCCATCAACTCAACATGAGTATATCCCATCTCTTTTACATACTTTGTAATTGCTTCTGCAAACTCACGATATGTATAGAATCCTTCATCTTCTCTTCCAGGATGTCTCATCCAGGAACCCATATGCACTTCGTAAATAGACACTGGTTCTTCTTTGTTATTCCACTTCTCACGAGCTGTCATCCACTTACTGTCTGACCAGTTCAGATTAGAAATGTCTGTAATTCTGGATGCTGTTCCCGGTCGGAGCTCTGCATAATTAGCAAATGGATCTGCTTTATAGATCTTCTCACCCGCCTGTGTCTCTATACAGAACTTATACAAATCCCCTTTCTTCGCCTCCGGAACGAAGCATGTGTATATTCCGAGAGGCTCTCCTCTCTTCATCTTATCTTTCGTCTCATCCCAGTCATTAAACTCTCCGATTACAGAAACGTTTACTGCATGAGGAGCCCATACCGCAAAATATACTCCTCTTTTTCCGTTCTTTGTCACCTCATGGGCACCCATCTTTTTATAAATCTCATAATGATTTCCCTGCCCAAAAAGATAATGGTCAAGTTCTCCGATCTCATAAGGCTGCACTTTCGTCTTCGTGCTGTTTTTCTTAACCATAATAAAGCCACCTCACTGCTCAAATATATTCCTGATTGTAATGATTTAAAAACCATACAATTTCTTATAGATCAAGGCACATTACCGAATCTTTCAATTGGTAACAAAGTTTCATTCTCCCCTTGAACACTATAGTTTTATTATACTTGATACTGTATAAAAAAGAAAGAGAAAATGTATTATTGCACAAAAATAGACAGTCGTTTTACTGACTGTCTATTAATTCTTAACAAATATATGTCATTAAATGTTGAAATCTTTCTCTGAAAGCAGAATTCTGTCGGAAGAATCTGTATTCTTTCCAAATACTCTCTTCACAAGCTTCTTTGCGGAAGCTTTCTGTGAATGAGCGATCGCATCATCCATCACTTCTTTCACTTCTGCTACTGTTACTGCATGATCTTCTCTCTGTAAAGAATCAATCTTACTGTACAGTGCAAGAATTCCCATCTCATCGATTCTGTAACCATTCTCCTGAGCATAAGTCTGTCCAAATGTTACAAGCTCATCATTAATAAAGATCGGCACTTCAAGTCTGGAAGTAAATTTTCTTCTGAATTCTCTGTTGGAAGAAAGAAGTCTGTCCAGTGGTTTTCTCTGCTCTTCAAGAACTACCAAAAGTTCTCCTGTATCCTGCTCCATTGCTTTGTTCAGCTTGGCGAGTGTTTTTTCGTTCATCTGTCCGGCTTTTTCAATGATCAGTGCACCGCCGTACAATTTACGGAAAATGTCTCCGATTCTCTTCTTATTCAGTGACTCACCTGTCACAATTGCAACCTTACCCTGACGGATATCACGCTGCTTCTGAATTGCCTTTACAACATCAACAGCAAGAACTGTCTTTCCATTTCCTTTATTTCCAATAATCAGAAGGTTTCCTGTTCTGGAAGTTCCTTTGCGGTTTGTACAGTTCTTATCCTGCTCAAGTACATCTACCAGCTGCTCACTCATACCACGTACAGGTACGAAATAAGAGAAGAGTTTCTTCTGTTCATCTGTAAGTCCTGCTCTTGTACCAATTCCGCTCTGTGTTTCAAGATCATAACGACCATGCACGATAAATCCTGTATCAGACATTGCATCTGCAATCTCATCTAACGGTAATGGTGATGTCTTACCTGTTGCGATCAATTTTGCAGTCTCTTTACGGCTCAATGGTGTCGTCGCAGACATGATATCAATTCCATCATCTTCATCCGGAATCTCTCTGTCATCCGGTTCCTCACTATGCGCTGGATTCACGCTGAATTCATCTTCAAAATTTGGCACTTCTTCATAAGAATTCAGACCAAGAAGATCATCATCTGAAATCTTATCTTCTGCTGTGAAAAGATCTCTTGGATTAATTACTTCATCATCCTCATCGTCTTCTTCATAACCATAGGCATCCAGATCATCATATCCTTCTTCCTCACCGAACAGATCATCATCAGCGTCTTCATAATCATCCAACAAATCGTCATCAGACTCTTCATAATCATCTAAAATATCGTCTTCGTCAAACTCTTCTGCATCATCCCAGTCATACGCATCATAATCTTCGTACTCATCCTCACCGAGTCTGAGATCATCCGCAAGCTCTCCCATATTTTCATGTGGTTCTTCTTCTACCTCAAGAACTTCTTCTGAACTTACTGTTGCATCTACTTCTTCCTCTTCCGGAATAACACCTTCAATCTCATCAATCAGCTTCTGTATCTCTGGTGATAAAATTGGTTCTTCATTATTTTTATTGTCCATAGTCTCTCTTACTGCTGCTCCTTCTGAATCATCTTCATCATTGACAACTTCAGTTTCTGAGATCAGTTCCTCCACCTCAGACAAATCTTCTGATTCATCTGTCAGATCTTCTGACTCAGCTGCATCTATTTCAAGAATTTCTTCCTCTTCCGGTTCTGCCTCTTCTACTTCAAGAACTTCTTCCGGTTCTGCTTCCCCTGCTTCTATAGCAACTGCATCTTCTGGGACATCTTCTGAAGTCTCCTCCACTGCCTGTTCTATAAGCTCTTCTTCTGTCTCCGGTTCCGGTATCAGTTCTTTCATCCCTGATGGAACTACTCGTTCTTTACTGGCTTCCTCAGCTTTCTTCTCTTCTGTCAGTTGATTCACGATCTCAAGATCTTCTACATCCTCAATTGCTGCAATATCCTCTTCCAGATCTGTCATATCCGGTTCGACTTCTTCTCCCGGTTCTGCCTGAACTTCCGGTTTCGGATTGAGTAATTGCTGCAGAGCTTCATCTAACCGCATCGTATCTCCAAGTTTCTTCTTGACTGGTTTTACCGGATTCTTACCGACAATCGGTATGGAAGCAGTATCTTTGCTAAGTGTTCTCTTATCTCCACTTGTCTCTACCGTTGCCGGCTGAACTTCTGACTCATCCTCGGAAGCTTCTATAACTTCTGCTGTTTCTACTCCTGCTTCTTCCGGATTTTCTACTTCGGCATCCGTCTCTTCTGCCGCTTCCAAAGTAACCGCATCCGTGTCAATCACATCGGAAGTACTGTCGTTCTCCATCACCGGCTGTTCTGTCAGCCCGATTGATCTTGTATCTCCAAGTGCTTCGGCTCCTTCTGACGCAGAATCTTTTTCCTCGTCTTCTCCTAAATAGGAAGTCAGATCCGGTATTTCTTCTGTCTCTGAAGAAAGCTTCTCATATCTGTGATCATATTTCTGCTGCTGCGATGGTGACAATGGCTTATACTGCATCTTCAGTTCCATTGCCTTATAAACATACTTACCCTCGCTGAACCAGAGGATCAGATCATCACACTCTTCCAGACATTCTGTCATCATACCTGCTTCGCGATAAAGCTTCGCCAGTTCATAAGCCCACTCTTCAATATATTCTGCCTTCTTAAATTCCTCCAGAGCCTCAATCTGCTGTTCGATCGGCGCTCTCTGCGCTCTTAAGATCTGATATCTAAGGATATGCCTGTTCGGATCTTTCGGTGCAATCTGGATAAATTCGTCATAATAGTCGATTGCTTCATCTATATTCTTTGTCTTAATTGCAAGAGAACATAACTTATAGATCACCTTGCGGCTTCCTTCAGAACGGCGATATGCAAGATTCATCACATCATAGCTCTTCTGATACTCTTTTGTTTTTTCATAAATATCACTGACATTCATCAGCATCCCTGCGTTACGGACACGCTTCCAGTCAATCAGATCTGCTGCTGCCGCTGCTTTTCTGTATTCTCCATCTTCCATAAGTTCCAGCATCTCTTCTGTCTTTAACTTATATTCATACTTATCCACTGTACTCACCTCATTGTCATTGAAATATTAGTTTTGGTCTGAATGTGTCCATTAGGCACTAGCCGATACTCTTTCATTATTCTACCATATGAGGTCTGTAATGTCAAAAAAATGCACCTTCAATTCCTTTTGAAAGTGCATTTTTAGTGTTATTTAATTGTATTATTATTATAATTTTATATTTTGTATCGGAGATTATTCGCGATTCTACGTTCCTGTGAGACCTTTGTCGTCTGTTATTTTATCACTTGAATGATTTTCATATCCATTCAATACTTTATGTATTAAATCTTCTGTCAAGTCATTCCTGCTTTTATAACAAATCTGAGATTATAACATGTCCTTTCAATGTTTCTTTACACATTTTTCATTCTATGTTATATGCGGTATTTTTATTCAATACATCTATGAGTGATTCATCTTTTTCTCTTTGCTTCCAGTTTCCGTACTCTCCGATCTTTGATCTTCTTTTCTTTCTACTGGACTTTTACGCTTGGCAAAGGTCTCTTTCTTCACAGGAACCTTCACTCATCATACCACTGACATATTGATAAAAATCTGAAACTATACTGTCCATGGGACTGACCTCCTGTTGAACTTGTATTTTTAATCTAATCAGGCATCTGTTACTTTTGCCTTCTTAGTTAAATATCTTTGGGAGATTTCTTTCTCTCTTTGATGGTTATATAATAACATTCGGCGTCTAATTTGTCAATATATTCATTTGATTTTTTTATATTTTTTATTTATTATCTGCTTTGGTTATAATTGTCTGAATTTTCAAACATTTCAATTAACAGATTTCTGCTCCAGCCGGCATTTCTTTTTCAGGTGTCATCAGTGCAAGGTTACCTTCTGCATCTTCTGCACAAAGCAGCATCCCCTCTGAAAGTACGCCTGCCAGCTTCGCAGGTTTCAGGTTTACAAGAACCATAACTTTCTTACCAACCATTTCTTCCGGTGTGTAATGTGCTTTGATTCCGGATACGATCTGTTTTACCTGGCTTCCAACTTTTACCTGAGAGCAGAGAAGCTTTTTGGATTTCTTTACAGCCTCACATGCAATGATCTCTCCAACCTGGAACTGCATTGCTCCGAACTGCTCAAATGTGATCTCATCTTTCGGCTCAATGTCGATAACAGCTTCTTCCTCTTTCTTTTCTTCTACCTTCGGATGAAGTTCTTCAACTTTCTTCATAACCTCTTCGAGATCCATTCGCTGGAACAGGATCTCCGGTTTCTCTGTTACATGTCCGTTACCAAGCTGCTCAAGGATCTTCTTACTTGTAGAAGGCATAAAGGATTCAAGAAGTCTTGCACCTTCAGAAATGCTCTGGATCAGATTCCAAAGTACTGTAGAAAGGCGATCCTTCTTGGATTCATCTTTTCCGAGTACCCAAGGAGTTGTCTCATCAATATATTTATTGCAGCGTTTGAACAGATTGAAGATTTCTGTAATCGCATCGGCAACGCGGAGGTCTGCCATCTTAGCATCAACTGCTTTAGAAGCATTCTCTACAACTGCTTTCAGTTCTGCATCTACATCTTCTACAACACCCTTATCTTCTACTGTTCCGCCGAAGTATTTGTTTGTCATAGAAACAGTTCTGTTTACAAGGTTTCCAAGTGTATTTGCAAGATCAGAGTTCAAACGCTCTACCATCAGCTCCCAGGAAATAACACCGTCATTCTCGAATGGCATTTCATGCAGTACAAAGTAACGAACTGCATCTACGCCAAAGAAATCTACGAGTTCATCTGCATAGAGAACATTTCCTTTAGACTTACTCATCTTACCGTCTCCCTGAAGCAGCCACGGATGTCCAAACACCTGTTTCGGAAGTGGAAGATCAAGTGCCATAAGGAAGATTGGCCAGTAAATTGTATGGAAACGGATGATATCTTTTCCGATCAGATGAAGGTCTGCCGGCCACAGCTTGTTGAACTGCTCTGTACTGTTTCCGTCTGCATCATATCCAATTCCTGTGATATAGTTTGTAAGAGCATCAAGCCATACATATACAACGTGCTTTGGATCGAAAT
>OLPN01003308.1_pt1 | contig 11432 bp, 7 predicted proteins | sample 1672601 | NCBI WGS metagenome assembly OLPN01 (sample SAMEA3136704, study PRJEB25190) | human gut metagenome | reverse complement strand
CCCGCTGCCGGATCCGCTCCACCACCCCCTGCTCCACGGTCCGGGCCGTCTGGCGCAGGGCATCGCTGTAATGGGCAAGACGGTAGGCATCCCCCAGCCGCATCCCGGGCAGCTGCATCAGGCGGCGCATCTCCGGGTCCCGCAGCTCTGCTTTCAGGGAGAAGCCCGGCACGTCCCGGCGCAGCAGGGCTTCCTCCGCCGCCCACTGAGCGTGCAGCTGCTCCACAAAACCACGGCTCGGTGCGGGCAGACGGGGCGGCAGGCGTGTTTCCGGCACTTCCGGTGCTGTGGGCTCTGCCGCCGGTTCCGGCTGCTCTGTTTCCCTGGCTTCTTCTGCCACTGCTTCCCGCAGCGGCTGCGCCGGGGCCTCTGCCTCCGCTGCTTTCATCGTGCCCGACGCAATGGCCTGCTGCTGTTGGGCGCGGCTCAGCGCCGGAGCAGAAGCAGGCGGTGGGGCGGCACCGCCCTCCCCCTCCGCAAACAGCTGCAGGTCCACCATGCACTGCTCCCCGCGGCCGCTCAGGTCCGCAAAGCGCACGTTGTCCGGGTAGCGCTCTGCCAGCAGGGCAAAACCTGCCTTGGCAAATTCAAACGCTCCCTCCACCCAGGGCTTCCGCGGGGCAGCCGCTGTCACGGCCAGGCGCGGGCCCTCCGGCTCGTCCCAGGCATCGCTTTTGGCACTTTCCTCCCCGGCCAGCAAATAGACCAGCGTCTGCATCAGGGTGCTTGCCCCGGCGCACACGATGTCCTGCCCGGCCGGGGCGTAGCCCGCATGGCCCGCCGCTTCCAGCCGGAGAGTCGGGCCGCTGGGGCCGTCCAGTTCGGTATAGGTCACTTTGATCATGAAACCGCTCCTTTCATCGCTCTTGCCGCTGCCGCCGTGCTCAGGTTCTCTCCCGGGCCGCTCAGAGGCCCTTGTTTCAACTGCACCAGCTGGCTCTGCAGCTGCTCCAGCCGCTGGGCCAGCGTGCCGTTCTGGCGCACCCGCTGGCGGACTTTTTCAATGCCCTCAAAATCCATCATTTCCAGCGCCGCCAATGCAGCGTCCGCGTTCCGCGGGGCAAAGAACCCCAGCTGGTAGCACTCTTTTGCCGTCTCATTCTGGGAGAGGCGGCTGAAGGTTGATTTCTTCTCCGCACTGACCACGATATCAAAAATGGGCTCCCGGCTGCCCAGCTCCACACCGCCCACATCGGGCAGGGCCTGTGCCCGGAGCGCCGCGCCGGAAAAGTGCACGAACTCGCTCCGGCCCGTCTCCCCGATGATCCGGAAAACGCGCTCCTCGTCGTAGAACTGCCGCATCAGGTCCATGATGAGGTAGCATTCTTTGGCAAAGGCCCGGTAAGCGCTCTTAAGCATATCACGGGAGAGCTTGCTGCCCGCCTCCTGCAGCGCCGCAATGGCCGAAGCCGCCGTCACGCCGCCCGCGGTGCCGCCCTGAGTCATGTCCCGGTTGCCGCTGATCTCTTTCAGCTCCTCAATGCGGCTGTTGCGGTAGCTCAGGCTGTTGCCCTGCAGGCCGGTGGTCTGTAAGGGCCGGAAACTGTCGTCTCCCAGCCGCCCCACTACATGCACGATGTCCCGGGAGAAGTCCGCCAGCTCTTCCTCGTTCACCCCCGCCGCGTCGCTCAACACATACCGCTGTTTGGAGGAGAGCAGGACGTTCTCGTCCATGGCGTGGTTCATCCGGTCAATGGCGGTCTGGCACTCTTTCATCACGTCGATGTACCCAAAACCCGCCGGGCTGTCCTCCTCCACAAACAGCGGGTCAAACACAAACGGATACTGGCCGTGGTCGTAAAAACCGCGTCCGGCGTATTCCGGGTCGTTCTCGCTGGCGTAGAGCACCACTCCGTTGCAGAACTTGCAGTAGTGGAGCACCCGGCGGCCCTCCGCGTTCCGCTTTTTGTAGTACCAGTCCACCACCACGCTCTTGCCGTTGGTGTCCAGCCCGCCGTCGTGGAGGTAGTGGGGCACCTCCAGCGCGCTGGTGCTGTGGCCCTCCAACTGGGGCCAGCGCTCGGTCAGCTGGTCCGTATCTTCCAGGCTCAGGGAGAAAAAGTTGGGGGACGCCTGGATATCGTCCACGCCCGGCTCCCAGTAGAGCATCAGCAGGTTCATGGGCCGCACCGTGATCTCGCCCACACCGCCCCGCTGTTCCGGGTCCCAGAACACCCCCTTGACGCCGGTGCCCTGCTTGAGCTTGCGCCACCAGGTGTCGCTGTACACCTGCTCATAGTCCGCCTGTTCCAGCACCACAGGCAGCACGCTGGAAAGCACCCGCGCGGTCTGCTCATCGTCCGGGGCCCGGGGCAGCACATTGGGGGCCGGGTAGTTGTCCATGGCGTCGGCATGCTTGTTGGCAATGGAGTTGAACAACCACCCGCTGGACGGCTGAGGCTTGCCCTCCATCATGGGGTTCTGGTAATTTTTCCAGTGCCCCATCCGGAACCACAGCTCGTTGTCCACCAGCCGTTGGTCCAGCGCCGCCTTGCCGACCTTGTACTTCTGCAAGATCTGCTCTGCCCGCGCCACCTCCTCCGCCCCGATGGGCGGCTTGTCGGTCCATAGCTCTGTCATTTGTACCTCCGTTTCTAAAATTGTTTTTCTTTGTTACCATCCTTGCCCTCTCCGTCATTGCTTCGCAATGCCACCTCTCCCAGAGTGAGAGGCTTTGGCAGTTCGTAAAGTTCCCTCAAAACGCTATGCGTCTCTATAAAGCGAAACCTCTTTGCCAAGGGCTCTCTCTTTGGGAGAGCTGGACGCCGTCAGGCGGCCTGAGAGGGCTAGCCCGCCGCCCTTTATACCCTATAAACCCTCGCCCTTTTGTGCAGCTCCAGCGGGTCATCCCGGAGGGGCGGCACCGTCTTCTGCCGGGGCGGCGCGATGGGATGTTCCATCAGCACATAGCGGCACTCGTCGTAAATGTGGTCTTCCTGCCGGGTGTCAATGTCCTCCACATTGCTCTCGTCGTACACCAGGTTCGGGATAGTCCGGATGAAATGCCGACAGGTGCTGAACACCTGAAACATCGGCCTGCCCTCCCCGTCAAAGGCCAGCCGGTAGTGGAACTGCATCTTGCCCGCCAGCCGGGTGTGGTCGCCGGGCCGCCAGTGCAGGAAATTGGGCGCCCGCTCCATCATCGCCGCGATGCTCTCGCCCCGGCTCTCGTCAAAGATGGCAGGGTCCGCGATGCCCTGAATGACCCGCCCCCGGAGCAGCGGGTCGTTCTGCTCCACTTCCCGGATTTGTCTTGCCTGCTCCACCGGGTCGATGCGCAGGCCCTCGTTGGGGCGTCCGGTGCAGCCGTACAGCTCCTTGACGCGGTAGAGCCGCCCCTCTTCGTCCGCCGCGTACCATCCCACCGAGAACGGCTTGGAGAAACCGAAATCGTAACCCCGGTAAATTTTCCAGTGCTTCGGGATGGCAAACGGCGCAATGACATGGGTCCAGCGCTGGTCGTCGTAGTGGGCCGGGTCGTTCCGCCACTCGGTGAACACCTGCCCCTGAAAGCTGTCCCAGCTGCCGTAGAGCAGGGCCTGCTTTTCCGCTTCCGGCAGGCTGGCCAGAGCCGCCAGATAATCCGGGTCGTTTTCCAGCAGGGCCGGGTTATCGAACACGCTGGACGGGATGAACACCCGCGCCCGTTTCAGTTTTTTCTCCGTGCCGTCCGGCATCCGCACCGGGTATTCTTCCACGATGGGCGTACCGGGCGGGGCCGGTGTGATGAACCGGGCCTTGACCCAGCCGTGCCCCACCCCGCCGGGGTTGGTGGTGGCCCGGAGATACACCCGGGTGCCCGGGCCGGTAGGGCGGTTGCGGCTCATCAGGTAGCTGTACTCTTCCCATTCAAAGTGGGTGAGCTCATCAAAGCCGATAAAATCAAAGGCCTTGCCCTGATAGTTCGTCCGGTCTTTGGTGTACTGCAGGGAGCCAAAATAAATCTTCGCCCCGCTGGGGAACACCCACACATGGCTGGTGGCGTTGTACTGCGCCCCGGGGAATGCCCGGCGGTAGTACAGCTGGCTTTTGTCCACAAGGTCGGTCAATTGCGGGTAAGTTTTGCGGAGGATGAGGGCCCGGTAGTGCGGGATGTGCACCTGCCGCAGGGCCTCGATCACCAGCGCGTCGCTCTTGCCGCCGCCTGCCGCCCCGCCGTAGAGGGCTTCCGGCTCCGGCCGCCGCATAAATTCCAGCTGCCTCGGCTGGGGCCGCCAGACCACGGCGGCTCTCTTGGGTTCACTCATGCTTCCTCCACCGACGGCAGCAGCACCACGCCGCAGACCGTGCCCTCGGCCTCCACGCCCTGCTCGTTCAGCGCCCTCGCCACCGCGGCCAGGTCTTTTAAAACAGCGGTGGCTTCTTTCAGTCCCTTGAAGCTGCCGGGGTCTGCCGGGCCGTCTTTGTCCGCTGCCTTTCTGGCCGTTTTCTGCCGGGCGTTCAGCTCCCGGACTTCCTGCGCCAGCAAGGTACTCAGGGTGTCGGTGGCCCGCTGTAAGCTTTCCATGCTCTTACTGGCGGGCTGTTTTGTCTGCCCCATCCTGGATTCTTCACTTCCTTTCCTGTTTGGCTTGGCAACAGGATACCATAGCGTTCCGCCTCCCAACAGTGCACATTTTTCAGATACTTTTTGCTTATTTTTAATTCGATTATCCAAATTGTATAACAAGAGTGTATAAAAAACTCCCTGCCTGTGTTCTTTTTCACAAGCAGGGAGTTTTCATGCTGTAATTCTTTTACAAAAGCCGCTTAAAAATCGCGCATTCTTTCCGAGGGGCTCTTACAGCGTCTCCACCCGGTCAAACAGGCCCTTGGCGGCTTCCACAGCGTCCTTGCTGCCAAACGCCACCCGGACGCTCTTTGCCATCTGCCGGGGCAGAGCGGCGGCCTGGGCTTTCAGGGTGTCGGCGTCCACGGCGCAGAGGGCGGCACGGTCGGCCGCTGCCATCCCGTCCGTGATGCCGCAGAAATACCGGCGGTCCAGCTCCTTGGCCTGGGCGTAAGGCTTGCGGGGCGTGTCGAGCTTTGCCACCGTGCCCACGATGAACTCGTTCATGTCCTTTTCGGTGTAGTCCCGTGCGGCCAGGTCTGCCGGGCCCTTGGCAAAGGCATCATAGCTCTCGGTCAGGTGCGGGTCACGGTAGGTGTAGAGGTACTCCACGCCATCCTGGGTCAGCATCCCGGTGCCGTACGCGCCGCCCACCTCGCGGATCTGGTGCCACAGATACTCGTAGCTCATCACCCGGGCCAGCACCTTGCGGGCAGCGCACCGCTCCATGGGCCAGACCAACAGGTCGTAGTTCACGCCGCCGTCAATGATGAACGCCTCGTTCACCGGGGCCGTCAGCTCCTCGGTGTAGGCACAGGCCGCGCCCCGCTCCGCCTCTGCAAAGGCACTGCCCGGCAGCAGCTTCCGCAGGGTGTCCAGCCCGACCTCACTGCCATGGAAGCTCACGGTCAGCTGGGCGTGGTGCAGGAGTTTCTCCCGCAGGGCCTCAAATTTGGCCCCCACAGCGGCCCAGTCGGCCTTTTCCAGCAGCTCGCACAGGAAATGATACGCCGTCACGCCGCTCACCCGCTCGGTCAGGGCGTTCTCCACGGTAAAGTGGGCCCCGGCGCGGACGGCCGCATAGCTGTTGCCCTGCTGGATGAACTGCTGTTCCATGTTCAGCTTCTGCTGGCTCAGCACCCGGGCATAAGCGGCCTCGGCGCCGGGCCCGGTCAGCCGGGTCTCGTACAGCCACTCGCCGCCCAGCTCCACGGCCTTTTCCAGGCTCCGCTCCAGCAGGCTCATGCTCAGGGTCAGCTTGGTGTGGCAGGGGCTGCCCGCCTGCCGTCCGGTCCAGATGCTCAGGGCCACGCTGCTGTTGCCCAGCCAGGTGCCGCGCAGGGTGTTCAACTCCCGGGCCGTGTGGCGCGGGGTGTCCAGCTCGTCCAGCACGTCGGTCAGCAGATCGAGATACTGCATTTCTTCCGGTGTCAGGCTGCCCAGGTCGTAGTAGAAATTCAGGTAGGTGCTGCCCGCCGAGGGGTGGTGCAGCAGGGTAGCTCCGGCCAGCTGCTCTTCCCCGCCCGCGGCGCTCTTTTCCCCGCTGCCAAGATCGGCCACGGTCAGCGGGTGCTCCAGCACCAGCTTGCCGTCCACACGGGCAGCCTGTGCCTCTTCCTCTTTCTTGGGCAGGGTCGGCACCTGGGTCACCTGCACCGGCTCTGCCGCAAACAGGTCTTTCAGCAAAGCATCAAACCAGCCCTCGGCCAGCTTCTCCCGCAGGGAGGCAAACAGGCTGTTGGTGTGCAGCAGCATGGCCGGGTCGCCGGTGTGCAGCCAGCCCGTGGCCGCGTTGATGGCGTCCAGCACGCCGTCCGGGATGCTGCCCGGCCGCTCCAGAGAAGCAAACTCCGCCGCGTTCAGAGAGGCCAGCAGCAGGTCTTCCGGGATGCCCTCAGCCAGGATGTCGTCCACGGCTTTCCGCACGCCCGCGGCAAACCGGGCCGCCGTATCCTCGGTGGCACCGCGCAGCACCAGCTCCAGCGTGGGCTGTAACGTGCTGTCATCAAACCCGATGTCGATGTCCGCGCCCAGCTTCTCGTTCAGCAGGGCCGCTTTCAGCGGGGCCTGATTGGAGCCCAGCAGCGCGTCCAGCAGGATCTCCACGCCCAGCTGCCGCTCCCGGTCTGCAAAGGCTCCGGTATACCAGGCCAGAGCGCACTGCACCTCGTCGGCCTCCGGCTTCTCGGTGTAGTAGGGGATCTTCACCTGCACGCCCGGCTGCTCGTCCTGCATCGTCAGGCGGGGGCGGCTGGTGCCCTTGGGCATCCTGCTCAGGTAGGCCTCGTCGAGGAATGCCAGCGCCTCCCCCATGTTCAGGTTTCCGTACAGGGTGATGCAGCAGTTGTCCGCGCTGTAGTGGCGGTGGTACACCCGCTTGTATTTCTCATAGGTCAGCGCCGGGATGGAAGCCGGGTCGCCGCCCGAGACAAAGCCGTAGGCCGTATCCGGGAACATGGCCCGCTCCAGCGCGTTCTGCAGCTGGGCGTCCGGGGAAGCCAGAGCGCCCTGCATCTCGTTGTAGACCACGCCGCTCACGGTGCCGTCCTCGCCCCGGTGCCAGCCCTCCTGCTCAAACACGGCCTTGTCCACCATGGCCAGTGGGCAGAACACCGCGTTGAGGTACACGTCCATCAGGTTCTTGAAATCCGTCTCGTTGGGCGTCGCAAAGGGGTAAACGGTCTTGTCCGGGAACGTCATCGCATTGAGGAACGACGCCATGCTGCTCTTGAGCAGCTGCAAAAACGGCGATTTGACCGGGTACTTCTCACTGCCCGCCAGCACCGAGTGTTCCAGGATATGGAACACTCCCGTGTCATCGGACGGGAATGTCCCGAACCCGATGCCAAAGCCCTTGTTATGATCGTCATTTTCCACCAGCAGCACCGACGCCCCGCTGACATCATGGGTCAGCACCGTCAGGGTGCCGTGCTGCTCCGGGCAGTCTTCCTGCTTTACCAGAGTGTAACCGGGATATTGCTTCATCGCTGTTTCTCCTTTGGTTTTTATTTTTTTGCCTTTATTGTATCATTCTTCCGGGTAAAACACAACAAACCAAAAACGGCAGCCTCCCGCTCCCGGGAAGCTGCCGCTCTGTCTTTTAATTTACGCTGTCGGTAATGACCCCCGCTTTGCACGACACCCTGAACAGCACAAAGCCCACCACGAACAGCACGATGAGGGAACCGACGCCCACATTGGCGCTGCCGGTCAGCTGGCTGCCCACGCTGACGATCATGGTGCCCAGGAACGAGGCCCCCTTGCCGCAGATGTCAAACAGGCCGAAGTATTCGCCGGATTTTTCCGGCGGGATGATCTTGGCAAAGTGGGAGCGGCTGAGGGCCTGCACGCCGCCCTGGAACATGCCCACGATGACGGCCAGCACCCAGAACTGCCACTGCCGGGTCAGGAAGAACGCAAACACCGCAATGCCCGCGTAGGCCGCGATGCAGACCGGGATGAGGGCCGTGGACGGGTATTTCGAGGACAGCCGCCCGAAGATGAGCGCTGACGGGAACGCCACGATCTGGGTCAGCAGCAGGGCCAGCAGCAGGCCCGTGGTATCCAGCCCCAGTGCCGTGCCATAGGCCGTGGCCATATCAATGATGGTATACACACCGTCGATGTAGCAGAAGAACGCCAGCAGGAACCAGAACACCTGTTTATCTTCCGGCAGGTGGCGGATGGTGTGCCCGATGCGGGCAAAGCTCTGGCGGATGGCGTGCCGCTCCACCTCCACATAGTGCAGCTGTTTGTATTGGTTCAGCAGCGGCAGCGTGGTCAGCAGCCACCAGAACGCCGTGATCAGCAGAGCCAGATCCAGTGCTTTCATCTGGCTGATGCCCAGCTTGTCCGCCCCCAGCACAAGGCCCAAACAGGCCACGAACGGCACACAGCTGCCAATGTAGCCCCATGCATAGCCTTTGGAGGAGACTTCGTCCATCCGCTCCGGGCTCGTCACATCGCTCAGCATGGAATCGTAATAGACAAGGCTGCCCGAGAAGCCCACCTTGGCAATGACAAAGATGACGAGGAACGGCAGCCAGGCGGACATCTTGCCCATGGCAATGCAGCCCACGATGCCCACCCAGACGCAGAGCAGAAAGATGGGCTTTTTGAAGCCTTTCGTGTCCGCCAGAGTGCCCAGGATCGGGCTGAGGATCGCCGTGATGATGGTCACCACCGAGGTGGCGTAGCCCCAGTAGGCCAGATACTCCACCGACGACAGCCCGCCCGCGGCGGCCAGCGCGTTGAAGAAAATCGGGATGAGGGTGGCCACCATCAGCACAAAGGCCGAGTTGCCCACGTCGTACAGGATCCACGCGCGCTCCAGTTTGGTCAGCCGGAACCGCTGCTTGCTCTCTTTTTCCATATTGCCCCTCTCAGTTTTCCCCAAAGGTGTGCTGGTATGCTTGATCCAGCGGTGCCCCGGTCTGCAGTGTGTCGCGGTATTCCAAAATCAGCCGCTCGGCCAGCGGCAGGGCTTTCTGGTACAGCGCATCCAGCTGCTCACAGCTCTCCGCGCAGGCGGGGTTGGGCTGCGGGTTTGCCACCAGCCCGTGCAGGCCCTCGTACCTGCCCACGGCTTTCATGCCTGTCAGCACCACCCAGCGCTTGGCCGGGCTGGAGGCCAGCAGCAGTTTGTGCACGGCCACCATCCCTTTCATGGCGTCGTAAGCCTGCAAAATGGTGATGCCCTGATAGAACGGCGCGATCACTTTCGCCCGCTCCATGCTGGGGTGGATGTGGCTGGCCGTCAAAAAATGCAGCGGGTCTTTACCATCCCGGCGGAGGAGCATGTTGTCAAACTCCGTTTCAATTTCGCAGTGGCTCACGCCGCTGTCCCGGACATCCTGCTCCACGCGGGGGTGGCAGGTGGAGTCCAGCGCAAAATGGCAGAGGAAGCCCAGCGCGTAGGCCAGCGCGGCATCTCTGTTTTTCGCTTTGTTCACCACGCCCCGGGCCCGCTCGAAGAAAACCGCTCCCGGCTGCTCGTGCATGGCGTTGCCCAACGCGCTCACCGGGTTGGATTTTGCCGCATGGTAGTAGAACAGCAGGTCCGGCCCGTGCAGGCCGATGTCATACAGCTCCCGGTAAGGAGCAATTTTTCCCTGCAATTCCGCGGGCAGGCGTTCCAGAACATCCGCGCCAAAGCGTCGGTGTGCATAGGTGGATGGCATAACAAAGGCCTCCTTTATTTTACAGCTGCGGCAGCTCGTTTTTCAGGCCGCGGTCCATCAGGGCGCGGACGGCCTCGGCAGCGCTCATGCCGTGGTTGACGATGGCGTCCACCGTCTGCACGATGGGCATTTCCACCTGATATTTTTCGGCCAGCTCCAGCGCGGCGGGCAGGGCGTTCATGCCCTCCACCACCATGCCGACCTCTTTCACGGCCTCCGCCGGGCTCTTGCCCTTGCCAATGAGGATGCCCGCCCGGTTGTTCCGGCTGTGCATACTGGTGGCAGTAACGATGAGGTCTCCGATGCCGGCCAGGCCCGCAAAGGTGTGGACATTGCAGCCCATGGCCACGCCCAGCCGGGCGATCTCCGCAATGCCGCGGGTGATGAGGGCGGCGCGGGCGTTGTCGCCGTAGCCCAGGCCCGTGGAGATGCCCACGCCCAGCGCGATGACATTCTTCATGGCACCGCTCAGCTCCACACCCTTGATATCCGGGTTGGTGTAAACGCGCATACAGGTGTTGTTGAACACCTCCTGCACATACCGGGCGGCCTCCTCGTCCGGGCTGGCCGAGACGATGGTGGTGGGCAGATCAACTGCCACTTCCTCCGCGTGGGTGGGGCCGGAAAGCGCCACCAGACGCACGCCCTTGGGGCCGCCCTCCTTGCCCAGCTCGTCGGCCAGGATCTCCGTCATGGTCATCAGGGTGTCGGGCTCCACGCCCTTGGCCACATCCACGATGATCTGCCCGTCGGCCACATAGGGCCGGGCCTTGGCCGCCGTGCCCCGCACGAAGACGGACGGCACGGCAAACATCAAAATATCCTTGTCCGTGCACACTTCCTCCATGCTCTTGGTAAATTTCAGCTCCTGCGGGATCTTCATCCCCGGCAGGTTGGGGTGGACGCGGGTGGTGGAGAGGTTGTCGATCTCCTGCCCCAGCGCCGACCACACCAGCACATCGTTTCCGCTCACGCACAGCATCCGTGCCAGAGCCATGCCCCAGGTGCCTGCACCCAGGATGCCAATTTTCCGTTTTGTCACGTTCTTGTCCTCCGTGTCCGCGCGCCGGGCAGAGCGCCCGTTCGCGCGGCAGTTTCTATGCAAAAAATAGTTCCGATATTTTAGTGTTCTACACCCAAGCCCATTTTACACGAAAGGCTGTATCCCGTCAACTCTCTGGCAGGCTGCACAAAGTCCGGTGGTGTTTTTCAGCGGTTTTGTCTATCGTATGCGATTTCATAACTACCAATTGCATCCATCGGAAATTCATGTTATAGTATTCTGGTAGGTTTTGTAGGTTTTTGCAAAAAACCTTTGACCTCAACGCAGGTTGATCCTGTATACTCTGCTTCATCGTCACATTTTCTTTAAAAAAAAGAGGATTTCAAAAAGCTTATGTTTGAGTCATTCCTTGCCAACCGCACCGTCGGCGTGCTGTGGGAGGCCCTGCCCCGTATCTTATCAGCGGGCCTCACCATGACCATCCCCCTCACGCTGATCTCGTTCTCCCTCGCCATGGTCATTGCCGTGGCGGTGGCTCTGGTACAGTATGCCCATGTGCCGGTGCTGCGTCAGATCGCCCGGTTTTACATCTGGGTGGTACGCGGTACCCCGCTGCTGGTGCAGCTGTTCATCATCTTTTACGGCCTGCCCAGCGTGGGCATCATGCTGGACGCTTTCCCTGCTGCGGTCATCGCCTTTG